>Ga0315905_10003851_pt1 | contig 15418 bp, 25 predicted proteins | sample LakEriMetagenome_5_FD_203522 | JGI IMG/M metagenome (GOLD analysis project Ga0315905, IMG submission 203522) | Freshwater fungal communities from buoy surface, Lake Erie, Ohio, United States - Buoy 4 MA121 | ecosystem: Environmental > Aquatic > Freshwater > Lake | place: USA: Lake Erie, Ohio... | reverse complement strand
GGGTTTTGTTTTTACGCCCCCCCCCCCCCCCCCCCCCCATGTCGTGCGCGCGAGTCTGCGCGTCAGCTGCATCCATCCTTCGACGGTCGCACCTGCTCCAGCAACAATGTGTCCAGGTCCATGCCAGATGCCACCGCCTGCCTCACCAGCGTGTGTGATGTGCCTGCGCACACCAAGCCTGGTCAGCTGGTCAGCAAGGCACGTTCTGACTGCCAATGACGACCCTGGGCAACCAGGTTGAACCCCACAACAACACAAATTAAACAAGCTCCATTTGCAGTGCATTTACGCATTGGGCAGCCGCCAGGTCAGCATCACGTCGCACCTGCTGGTGTGACCCTGGCATCAGGCAGCTCCTCCTCCCAGGGCAGCGTGGCCCCACGCATGTTCCGGGCACGGCGCCCGGGCATGCTGGAACGCCTTGGCGCACTAAACTGCAAACACATGGAGGGTGCGGAGGTAGGAGGAGGCAAGGAACACGTGGTCAAGGTCTCCCGCCGGCTGGCTCGAGCTTGCAATCAACACCTAGTGGGCGGCTGTGCCTGCCGCGGGGGCTGGGGGGGGGCAGGGAGCCCGCAGCACTTGCGAGCCCATTGCTGCACCAGCTGCCTCTGGCGCCCACCTCGGCGTCAGCTGCCTGCATGCCCTTGCGCCCAGGCACCCTGCACATGAGCTGCACAAGGGGCTCTGCTGAGTTTGCCACGCCGCGTGCAGCTGCAGCTGGGGGCTCCCCATCTGCTGCTGCGACGGCTGCTGCATCTGCGGTTGGGCGTGCCGCCACTCCTGCAGCGCCAGGCGCGGTGGCTGCACCTGGTGCTGCAGGTGCAGCCACCGCTGCCGCGGCTGTTGCTGCCACGGGCGCTGCTGCTACTGCCTGCATGGCCTCAAGTGGCTCCACAGCTGCAGGCGCCGAGTCTTTGTCATGCTGGAGCGGCTGCTGCACTCGGCCACCCTCTGCCATGCCAGCAGCTGAGTCTTTGTCATGCTGGAGCGGCTGCTGCACTCGGCCACCCGCTGCCATGCCAGCAGCTGCACCCAGCCTGCCAGGCAGCTGGACTCGGTGCTGAGGGAGCAAGTTCCTTCCACCTAGCAACAGCATTCACCAGAGCCGGGGCGGGCGTGTTGGGGCGTGCCATGCAGGCTGTCAGCCGGCATCAGCTTGCAGCGAGGAAGCGGGTGCCAGCATCATGCTTGCTTGGCACACACCTTGCACAAGTTGAAGGCGCTTGCCATTGAAGGGCAGGTGGTGCACCGGCAGCTGCCAATGGTACTGCTCGAGGAACGTTGGCGCATCCGTGCCCCGGCCAGTGAGGTCGTCTGAGGGGTCGTCACGGTCAGCTTGGCTTGGCTCAGCCATGGGGAGGTCGTCCGCTACCACGTCCAACATGGCGACCTGCAGGCCCAGCGTTGCTGGCGAGGTTCATAGGGCCCCCTCACCCGTCACTTCCTCAAGGCCCAGCGGGTGAATGTGACCATGAGAGGCAGGGACAGCGCCAGAGCCCGCGTTTGTGCTGCTTGCGCTGGTGCGCGCATCGGGATCGGGTGCCATGCAACAGCAGCGCAGCCGTGCGACAGCGACGAGGCGCCTGGGCTGCACTGCTGCCCCGTGACAGCTCCAGATCCCACCTGTCTAGCCATCAATCGATGCACGGTCTCACGGCCTCCCCCGGGCGGGCGGGGCCACTTGACCGCCCACTGGGCCAGTTGACCGCAGGACAGCCGCGTTGGTCCACAAGCACGCGTATACAGCTGTCCGATCTTTGATCGCGTGTGCCTGTGACTGCTGTGTCACGCTGCAGTCGAACAGCGCAATCTCTGCCTTTGACGACGGAGCAGCAGCCGCACGATCACCGGTTGGATGATACAGCCAACTAGTTTCAGAGACAGAAAGTTCAAGGACCTCCCTGATGCCTGGCAGCTGCTGCGCCAGGGGGTGTGGCTGTGCAGGCGGGCAGCGGCGGGACCCCACGAAAGACGACTCGCCTGGCCTCGCCCATCGCGCGCAGTACTAGCCGTGCGATTACAGCTTAGGCAAGCCGCTGCTCAGCTACTGCTGGCACGCCTGCCTCTGTTGCTTCTGTGCTGGGTGCTGCATGACGGCATGAGGATGCTGCTCTCACAGCCTCGCTCAGCTCGTCGTCGCTGTACAGCTCCGGGTGGGCGTCCGACGCGCCGCTGGGGCCCACCGCAAGTGGCTCAGACGCCTCGATTGCTGCTGCAGATACCTCGCGGTCGCCCGCTGCACCATCAAGAGGCAGCAGGCGTGCATGGGCGCCATCCAGCCCTGATGCCTGGTGCCTGCTGCTGGTGCTGCCGCCATGCTGGTGGTGCATGCGCCCGTTCTCGCTGCCGGCCACTCGCAGCAGCAGCTGAACCTGGGTTGCGCTGAAGGCTCCATCTTGCAGCTCCATGGCGCTGAGCCGGTCGAGTGCATCGAGCAAGAAGTCGTCCACCTGCCAGGGCAGTGGAGGCGCCAAGCGGAGCTGGTGGGTTTGTGGGGCCGCGGCAAACCAGCATGAGGACGCTGCGTGCACTGCACTGCCCGCCATGCAGATGTTGCCAACAATGCCACGGCATCAGGCCTTGCTGACATCTCACCTTGGCCAGCCCCGCTGACATGTTGTACCGCTGCAGGGCCTTGACCAGCATGCCCAGGTCCAGTGCACTCATGTCCGGCAGTGCTGATCGTGCGGCTGCCACAAAGCTGTACGCCCACGCAGGCGGGGGAGGCATGTCCATCTCCACCAGTGCCCAGCCAAGTGTGGCAAGACCCTGCACACACGCACAATGCCACCATGGGAGCAATGAATGAGGCAGGGAGAGCCCAAGGCAGCAAGAAAAATAGGGGGCAGAGTGGAGGCAAGGCTGTGCCGGCACACACTGCGGCCGTGTGCGCAAATCCACACTGGAGGGTTGACACGCTTTGCACACATGGGCGCACAGGCGCACATGCGCTCCTGTCACTGCGACACTGCCGATCCAGCGTGCCACTGCCGCTGCAGGCTCCCAATACAGATCAACAAGGCACGAGTGCCGGGCTGGGGACTGCGCCACCACCCTCGCACCTGCGCCCCGAGTGCCCCCATCTTATGGAAGCTGGCCTGCAACAGCTGCTCCCGCCACTCCTTGCCCGGGCTGACCCGCAGCCGCGCCAGCGCCCAGGCGAGCGCCGACAGCTCAGGTGGTGCAAACGCACTCAACCGCGTGCGGCTGCTGGCAAACAGTGCTGCAGCGCAGGGGCACAAAGTAGCAACAGGTGAGCCAGCATGCCAGCGTGCAACACGGCACCAGTGGCATGGCGGGTATGCTTGCCCATGCACAGGCACCAGCAGGGGTGTGCAACCTGCGTCGCTGGCCGTCCCCCCAAACACGCCCAAGCCGCTGCCAGCTGCGCCTCACCTGCCAGCAGCACCTCAGGCGGGCGAGCCCCCAGTTTGGCGTACGCCCACACCGTGTTGGCCACCTCCTGGGCCTTGAAGGTGTGGGCAATGGCGGTGGCCTGTGCCGAGTACGTCGACCACCAGGCGCCCGTGGGCTGCGCGCCCAGCCGGGCAAGCGCCCACAGCGCATTGGCCATGTCCTGCGCATTGCAGTCCTGCATCCCGTCCACCAGCCGTGACTGCAGCTGCGCCAGCAGGCCAGGCTTGGGGCGCAGGCCAATGCGTGCAGCCGCCCACAGCATATTGGAGGCCTGGCGGACGGTGAGCTGCGGCAGCAGCTGGCTGGCGCGTGCCTCCCAGGCCCGGGCCCAGCTGGCCGGTACTGGGGCCTGCATGAGGCGCGCGAGGGGGGGGGGTGGAGGGGGGGAGTGTGAGCTGGGCACGCTTGCCGCCTTTGACCCGTTGGCAGTCGAAGGGCTGCTGCTCATCATGTGCATGTTCAGCAACCAGGCATGCGGGCAGGGGTGGTGCGTCATGCCGGCATCAGCTGCTTGGTGGGGCGCAGCTGGGCAGCGCACAGACCACCCCCCTCCGCAGCTGCCCTGCAGCCAGACGAGGCCCCACCCACCTGCATGTGTGCCAGCGCCCACAGCAATGTCGCGCAGTCATGGCCGTTGCAGCTGGGCAGCTTGGCCGCAGCTGCCGCCAGGAACTGTGCCAGCCACACCTCCCCTGGGCGGCGCCCCAGCTTGGCCAGCGCCCACAAACTGGTGGTCAGCCCCTGGCCGCTGAAGCCGCCAGGCGCCAGCGCCTGGCCCACCGCCTGCTCGTAGGACAGCAGCCACGCCGAGGGCGGCTGCACCTCCAGGGAAGCCAGGGCCCAGCCCACATTGGCCAGACCCTGGGGCGTCAGCCTGGACACGCTTCGCTGGGTGTGCGTCAGAAACGCATCCAGCCAAGGCTCGGAGGGGTGCAGCCGCAGTGTGGCTGCGGCCCAGCCCACACTCGACAGCTCCTGCGAGGCGGGACAGGAAGGCGGGGTGGGGCACGCACACGGGGTTTGCACACGAGGCACAAGCGCACTGCTACGCGTGCAGCTCAGAAGCGTGCTAGCACTTTGCAATGGCCAGCATCACCGTCGACGCTGTGGCGTGCAGCACGAGGCAGGCAGTAGCAGGACACTGCAATCCGACCCAAGCCCACATCCTTCCTTGCGCCCACCTGGGGCTTGAGCTGCCCCATCTGGTAGCCAACCATGGTCAGCCAGGCGTTGGCCCAGCGTGGCGAAGGGGCCACCCCCATCTTTGCTACAGCCCAGCCCGAGTTGGCCAGCGCCTGCAGGTGCAGGCACTTGGCTGAGAGGGCGCAAAGAAGTGCCAGCCAGGCATCACGATGGGAGCGTGTACAGGGCCCCGGCTCAGCACAGTGTAGAGGCATGCCAGGGCATTCCTGCACGCATGTCCTGCCGGGCACCGCTGCTGCAGCCTGGCCTGCTGCCAACCGCAGCGCGGCTGGTGCTTGAGCACAGCTGTCCACCACCGCACCTGTGGCCCAAATCGCTGCAGCTGCATCTCGGCAGCAGCCAGCAGCTGGCCGACCAGCTCGCGCTCGGTGCCCAGCTCCAGCACTGCCATGGCGTGCAGCGTGTTGCTGATGCAGCGGTCGTCGTACATGTGCAGCTGCCCCCGCACCACCTCCAGCAGGGGGGGCAGCAGGGAGAAGAGCACCCGCATCTCCCGGGGCCGCAGCTGCCGCCTGTCGACCTGCTGGGCTAAGTGGCTCATCATGGTGCTGGCGTGTATGGCGTTGAAAGAGCCTGCAGGCACCATTGCTTGCCAGGCGTGGGCAGCGTAGGGAGCTGCCTTGGCAGCAACGCGGTCCCGCACTTCTGCACCCACACTTCCCTGCCGCCATGCAATGCGTCAATCCGTCGTGAGAGCGCGGTGGTCAGGCGGCACGCACCGTGGTACTGCTCCAGCACCTCGCGCAGCTCTGACAGGTCGCGCGTGGACTTGATGCGCTTGGTCAGCCGCCTGGCCATGGAGTCCAGGCGCGCCTCCATGCGCTGGGCAATGGCCGCATGCTGCTGCTGACTGGCAGGTGGAGGCATCTGATGAATGTGCCTGAGCCCATGCGGCTGCAGTGGGGCTGCCGCCTGGTGCTGGTGAGGGTGGTGTGCCGGTTCCTGCTCATGATCCGGAGCAGCGGCCGCCGCAGCAGCGGCGCGATGCAACCGCGCTGAGCAAGCCTGCGATGGCAGCACAGCAGGTGACAGCGACGGTCAGCATGGCACCGCTTTGCACAGAACAGCCGGGGAATGGTGCAGTGCTCCCCCGCAGTCGGCTGGAGCCGACTGAGCAACACAGCTCCCCGCGCTCTCCACAGCCCGCCCTGCACCACGCCAGCAGACTGCCGTCCTGATGCTGTGCGCGACCCCACCCCATGGCAGGCAGCAGTGTGATCGCTGGAGGTGCTGCATTCTGCACCCACTCACTTGTGCAGAGCCTACAGTCCGCTGTTGCGGCACCGCCCGTCTGAACACGTGCCCCCGGGCTGTCAGCCCTGAAGCCTGCATGGGCTGCGATTCGCGGCAACACTTGGCGCGCCTGCGAGCCAACACAACCAGCTCAGCAGCGCAGCCGGCAGCAGGCCAGAGGAAGCAATTGGATTGGCGGCTTGATAATGCGCAGGCATGCGTGCGCGGTAAGCTCACGTTTGAGTGGGCTAGTCGACTTTGCGGGCGGTGGACGCCATGTGCACCGCCAGCGCCCCAGTCGATGCTGCAATGTCCACCACTGCCTTCCTACGTGCTATTGTCGCAGCCTGGTGCAGGTGTGGCTTCCAATGGCGCCTGGTTGCAACGCTGGCTGGCCAGACAGCGCGATTGACTTGCTTCAGGGCTCACCAATGAGACGGCGATCCCGCATTAAGCTCGCCAGAGTACTTGGGGCCGGGGGACGTGCTCACCAGCTCCCCGCGAGAAACGTCACAGCTGGGGCTGTGATCCCTTCAATTACATTTCCAAACAACACGGACTGACACTGCAGCTGTGTGCTGGGACATCATGCGGTCTGCAGGCCGGGCGACCCGACTGCGACCTGAATGCCCAGCTGTGCGCACGCCGGCATGCCTGAGACTACGTAGACGACTGGCGGGTCAATCAGGGCGCCCGCTGGGATTGCCGGAGCCCTGCGACGGGCTTGGTGCGCGCATCAAAGTGCATGCGGCAGGGCCGTCGGCCGGCTGGGGCGACGCCGCTGCCGCGCCCACCACCAGCGCCAGCGCCGGCACCAGCACCAGCGCCAGCCCCGCAGAAGATGACCGTGACTTCAGTCGCATGTTCGAGGAGCTGTGCCGCTGGCGTGACCAGTACGGGACGTGTGAGGTGCCGCGGGCGGTGCACGATGCTCGACCCCTGGCGGCGTGGGTCAGGCGATGCAGGTGAGCAGGGCGCCCAGACATGCCCGCTGCAAGCTGTCAGGTGGCCTGACCCTGCAATGCACCGATGACATAGCGGCGCGTGCAATGCTGGACAGCGTGCGTGTGGGCCGGCGCTGTCCTGGTGCCCTGCGTGACCGCTGTACCCCATGTGCGACGCGCGCAGGCAGCTGCGGCATGCAGGTGAACTCAGCAGCCAGCATGAGCAGCAGCTCAGCGACGCGGGCTTCGTGTGGCGTCCTGATGTGCGTGACGCCAAATGGTACAGCAACTTCCACCTGGCGCGCCAGTGGAGGGAGGCGCATGGCGACATCAGCATGCTGGTGCCTGCACCGCCAGCCTCCACCAGCTCCGCGCAGCAGGGTGCCGCAGACCACCAAGCCGCCCCGATGCAGCCTGATAGCAGCATAGAGGGCACCGCGGCCAGCAGCATCATCATCAGCAGCAGCAGCAACACCAGCACCAGCGACAGCAGCAATGAGGCAGCAGGTGCACAGTGGCAGGAGGTGTCGGCGTGGTTGGCCCGGCAGCAGGAGCTGTACGCCCTGCACAAGATCACGCCACCCAAGCTCAAGCTGCTGAGGGGGCTAGGTGAGAGCCGCCAGGGGGCTCGCCCCTTGTGCATCTGTTGCGTGCACCCGTCTCAGCGGCTGCCCGGGCATGGCAGGTGCGGCAACGTCCTGGACAGAAGACCCCCCCCCCTCCCCGCAGCGTGTGCGCGCCCAGCAGCTGTATGTCTGACTGCAGCATCCCCTCTCCCGCCGTCCCTGCTGGTTGACTGCAGGCCTGAAGCTACACCGACAGGCTGGGCCGGTGCGATCGAACCTGCATCCTCTGCTGCAGCCCAGCCAGCAGGCGCCGCAGCGCAAGCCCAAGCCCATCTCCGTGTCGCTGGTCACTCAGTATGGCAGGCGGCTGCTGGCCTCCACCCGGGAGCAGAGCGACAGCCTGCTGAGCGAGCTGCGGGACATGGAGATACAGCTGGAGGTGGCTGCGGCAGGTGCGCTGCTGCTGCCCTGCTCGCTTGCATGTCGCGCCTTCCAGGGGACCATCAACATTGAGGGGGAAGGGGGGGGGGGGGGTGTCCTGCCTGTTTCGCAGGGGCCAGCTCTGTTGTTGGTGGCGCCCATCGCATCTAGTCCCGCTGCCACAGCGCACCCACCCACCGCCTTCCCCCCATCCGTCTCTTGTGCGCACTGCGCAGCCCTGGGCGGCGACCGGGAGGCAGCTGACACCAAGGCTGGCAGTCACCAGTTCCAGCGCGCCGCCCAGCAGCACCAGGAGGCGGCAGACCTGTGCTTCTTGCGCCAGCTCAGCGCACTGCAGCTGTGGAAGCGGCAGTGGCACACCTGTGTGGTGCCGCCCGTGGTGTTCGACAAGCAGCCCCTGGCTGACTGGCTGGCCGGGGCGGTGGCAGACAAGCAAGCAGGCAGGTGGCGGCAGCGGGGCGCAAGGGCAGGCAACAGCGGCTGCAGCAACACTTGATGGGGCATCAAGTTGCTTGGCGTCCAGTGCCTCAGCCCGTTGTGTGGGATCTGATGCCTGTGCACTGCAGGCTGGCCAGGGCACAGAATTCGCTGCGCCCCATTCACTCGCCACGTGCACTGCCGTGTTGCAGGCAAGCTGCCCACCTGGCAGGCTCGAGAGCTGGAGGCCACTGGCGTCAGATGGAAGGTGTCAGATGCTGAGATGGCATGGCACCAGCAATTCCACCTGCTGCGCCATTTCAAAGCGCTCTTTGGTCACACCCAACTCAGCACAGACAGCCTGGCTCAGCGGCGCGGAGACGCCGTCGCCGCAGCCGCACCCAGCAGCAGCAGCAACATCGGTGGCAGTGGTGCAAGCAGCGCCGACTGGTCGCCCACAGCACAGTGGCTGGAGCAGCAGCAGGAGCTGGCGCGCCTGCAGAAGCTGCCCCTCAGCAAAGCCAAGATGCTGCACAAGCTTCGTGAGCAACTCACGGCTGCACCAGCACTGGCTGTCAAACAGCAGGCACGGGCGCTGCCTTGGCACTTCATGCATGCGCATGTCGGGGCATGCAGCACCCCAGTGACCGTGCAGTCACCACATCATGGCATGTCAACTGGCTGCAGGCGTGCGGTTGTCGGGCACGCTCAACTCCTGCTCCGCAGCCGCGGTGCAGTCGGCGCTGCAGACCGCAGCTCAGGCTCGAGGCGGGGCGCTGCCGCTGCCTGTGCAGCCCTGCGGGTATGAATGGGAGTGAGCTACCATCCATGAGCACATCTCAGCTGCTCCTGTAAGGTGTCTCTGGTTGGCATGGCCGGGTGGTGGGCTGGCTGGCTGGTGGAGGCAAAGCACCCCAGATCGCTGCCAATGCGCTCGGCGCGGCAGCTGCGCAGCGACGGCCGCACAGCTGTTCGTCGCCTGGTGCCCACCACAGCCTTGACTTGATCAAAAGTAACGATCGCTGATTGCTGCCAACCGCGCGCACTCCCTGCACTCACTGCTCCGCACGCCGCAGGCCGCAGCTGCAGCTGAATGCGTCTCGTGTGTGCTTGAGGCTGACACAATACATATGCATGTGGCGCTGGTGGTGGCCGCTGGCGGCGCTGGTGTTGCCTTGGCGGTGCTGGCGGCCGTGCGATGGGTGGCGCGCGGGCGCATCGGCGATTGTCGCTCGGCGGTCGGCGGGATCGGCGGTCGGCGGGATCGGCGGTCCCATCCCATCGTCGTGCGCAAGCATGGCAGCCTGGCCACCCACAGCCCTGATGAGCTGTCGCTGCTCTGCTTCAACATATTGGCGGAGAAGTTTGGCGGCGACTGGGATGTGCGGTGGCCGCAGATACAGCAGATCGTTGCCGCGAGCGCAGCCGACCTGGTTCTGTTGCAGGAGGTGGACAGCGCCAGGCAAGCGCCCCTGCCGGCAGCCAGACAATCGCATGCTGGAATGCACCCTGCAACCCATGAATATTCCTGCACGCAGGCTGACCGAGATGCTGTCCAGCCCCGCCTTCAGCGGCTACCACGTCGTCACGCAGGACGGCAAGGGGCGAGACGTGATGTGCGTCACGCTGGCAGCCACCGCGAAGATGCGACCGTGGTGGCACCAAGCACGCAGCAGGGCCCTCCTGTCCGCATTCCTGTTTGAGGACAGCGCTGGCGCCACGCAAGCCCTGTACACCATCAACGTGCACCTGGAGGGCAACCCCAGGCGCGCCCTGAAGCTGGCGCCAAGTCTGGGTTGGCAGCTGCCCGTCACGAGCAGGGCAGCCCCGCCATGCGTGCAGCAGGTCGCTGGCCGTGCCTCATCATGCCTTTGCCCTGCTGCTGGCCTGTGTATCCTGCAGGAAGCCACAGGAGCGCATTTCACAGCTGCGCAATGCACTTGCAGCGCTGCAGCAGCATCAAACGGAGCAGGGCTTGCCGCCAGAGGCATGCAACGTGCTGGTGGCTGGGGACTTCAACAGCTGTCCGGGGGAGGCCGCCTGGCAGCTGATGTCGGAAGGAGAGCTGCCGGCTGGCTGTGTGGAGCGAGGTGCGCTCTGGCAGGACACATGCTGGTGTTGATAGTAGCCTGGTTGCGGTGCGTGCTGGACTGTGCCGCCACTGCGAGACCTGCGGTTGAGTCATACTGAGCAACCCGCCTGCAGGCGTGGTGGTGAGCCAGCAGCCAGTGTTCCACCCCTACCTGCTAAGAGACGTCTACAGTGCAGCTGGTGCACCGCTGCCTTTCACGAGAAAGGTGGGGCGCAGGGCCCCCAATGCCACGAAATCATCGGGCAGCCTGTCCTTGCAGATTGGCGCAATAATTGCCCTGGCCAGCTGCACGCACCACAGGGAGGGCTCCCTCTGCCCCTCTGCCCGGCCGTGCAACAATTGCACACTCACACACAAAGTACCGCGGCATCTGCAGGTACCTGGCCTGGCCAGCACATTGGACTACGTCTGGGCGTCGTCGCAGCTGGCAGTGACCAGGGTGTTGCATCCTCTGACCCGGCGAGACCTCAATCAGCCATGCTTTCCCAACCCTGACAACCCCAGCGACCATATCCCGCTGGGTGCTGTGCTGCGAGTCATGCCTGCCCTGTAACACTGTTACACTGTTGACTGCTGTCGCCAACACTGCCGTGCTGCAGCCTCCCGCTCAATCACCGCAGAAAAAAGACGCCACAAGCTGGCTGTGAATGATGTCGTGATGCTCTGTTCCTGTGAATCCATGCCAGCTGTTCACACAGTGCAGCGTGTTGCAAAGCATGCGGTGAGGTGATGCATGGCTCTCCCCCACCTTTTCCCCCCTGCGCAGCGCAGGCGCGACTGGCGCACACAGGATTCAGGCAGCCCGCGATCGTGCTGCTCCTTGAAATTTCATGATCCCGCCATCAACATTGCCCCCCCAAGCCGTGGTGTGGTTCTGCCGTGGCATGATGTGGGTGTGATGCTGTTCAGCCTCACTGTGTGCGCACGTGCGCACACACACAGAATCGTCACCCCCCGGGCCCCAGCAGAGCGCTGTGCTGTGACCCCAATAGTCTCCGCACGTGTGTGTTGTACAACAATGTGAAGCAAGCCGGCCCTTTGCTGCTGCGGGGTGTGAGTTATGGCACGCAGCAAGGGCTTGTCGTCTGGTGTGATGCGTGGCAGCGCTGCACGCCGCAAGGAGATGAAGGGCGCAGGGAGTGACATCCAGACCAGCCAAGCATGCGTGCCAGCCTGGTGTCCGTTGGGCAAGCAGGCTGGCTGCCGCAGAAGCGGCGGCACAGCAGCCAAGCCCTTCAACGCAAGCCAGCTGCAAAAAGCCGCAGCAATGGCTGCTGTGACAGTGCTATTGGGTGTCGTGGCATCCTGGTGCCGCACAGGCCGCTGTCCTGCTTGTGAAACACAAGCACAGTGCCCGAGGCAGCCGTGCGCGAACGACGTGAACGAGACGACATGTTGACATGGGCACCCCGCAGGTCGAAGCACAGCCCGCATCACCAAACGCGTGATGCAAACAACAAGCCAAACGTCTGGCGAGTGGTTGGAGATGGTGGCAGGAATTGATGCTGCTACTGCTGGCAGGTATGGCAAGCTTGCGTTGAGGTGTTGCAGGAATGTCGCGCTCCCATGAAATCGTACGGCAGGGCCACGTGTGCGCATGCATCACACCACCCAGCAGCCCGCACCCATCGCTCAAGCGGCCCTCCCCAACACGCACACACGCCCCGGCAGCCACGCCACCTGGCCTGGCTGTGCACTGTGCAGGAGCGACCACATGAAGACAGTGCAAGTGTGGTGCAGGCGTGCAGGTGGTGCTGCTGCACAGCTGCACCCACAAAGATTCCATACGGCCCAGCGCGGTGCAGTCAACGCTGGGTGCGCCCGCCAGCCGCAAACAGGCAGACAAGGTGCGATGCAGAGTGCAAGGTGGCTGCCCCGCCACAAGGACCTGCACCGCCACTCATCCCAGCCTGCTCTTGTCCCGGGACACATGTCAACTGGGGCGTTTCAGCCAATTGCCTGGCAACCCGTGTGCATGGCCTTGCCCCCTTGCCCAGCAGGCACTCTGGGTGCAATGAATACTGGCCAGGTGGTGTGCCGCGGTACTGTGCAACAAACAAACAATGCAGTGTACCAGTCGGCATGCTGAGCGCCTGTGCGTTGTGAACACTGTGTGGACGCCTACCACGTGGGTGCAGATTGCTGCCGCCCCAGACCAAGGAAAAAAATCAGCCAGCCGGTCACAACACGAGAATGTGATGAATTGCTTGCAGCTTGTTGTGATGTTGCTTGCTGCTCATCCCGTCACCGCCCCTTTGTCCGTCCCCGCTCACTGCAATGGGTGTTGTACACATCGTGCAGCCGTGCCTCTGCTGCCCCCTGCCGCGCTGTGGTGTCGCAACAGCGTGCGCCCATGCGTTGTGGATTGCTGATTTTTCCAGCCAGCCAGCATCTCCGTCAACAGCAGCATCAAGAGATTTGTTGTTGTACACGCCAGCCAGGGAGAAAGTTGTGCCAAGTGCTGTCGCAAAAATGGACGTGACTGGGGCTGCCGCGTCAATACCGAGCCCAGGGTAGAATACAGGCGCAGGGCCGCTCAAAGCTGCGCCCCTAGTATCATCATGGCCGTTGGGGTGTATGCCTGCCTGCCTCACAAAGCCCGGTCACCTAGCAGGAGCACAGCAATGCGGCCTGCTCACACACGCACACACACTCAAGCCTGCCTTGGCTGCCACAGCCTGTACCTGCGTGAACCCTGTGCCTGGCACCAGTGCAGCTGTGCGTGGGCTCCACGCACAGTGTGTTGTGGGCTCCACGCACACACTCTGGCGTCACAAATCCAAGGAGCAATGCAGGCTCCTCACGGCCGCTGCTGCGTCAATTTCTGCACCTGCTCTGCAGAGATTGGCCGGCACCACTGCAAACAGCTGCTGCTGGCAAAAAACCTGGGTGTGTGGTGGCGTGCAAGTGCAAATGCCGTGCCCACATGGCATGTGCCGTGGCACCAGCGCACCAGCGCGTGTGCGCTGCGCTGCCCAGGGCTGCGCGCCATGTGGACATCTACATGTCCGGGAACAGGCTGGTCTGGCGGCCACCGCTGGGTGACACGCCGTAGCCCATGTCAATCCACTTCTGACGCAGGTTCCTACAGCACCGAAGAGGGGGGGGGGGCGACGACGTGAGCAGGGGTGTTGAACGCGCATGCCTGCCATGCTGGCATCGCCTGCAGCCTTGAAGTGCCTGCCACCAGCCACAGCACAGCATGACACGGCAGCAACATGAGGGCTACTGCTGCGGCGAGGGCTGCAGTGCTGCAGCATGCTGTGCTCGTGGCCCTGCGCGCTGCCCAACTGGTTTTGTGCCCTGCATGCAGCACACCTGAATGCAATCTGAGGGGCATCCGGCCCCAAGCTGAACTCCTGGGCCAAGCGCTCTGGGTGCAGCTTCTCAATCATCACCTGCGCCGACACAATGCCGACAACATGCGGAGCAGTCTGAGCAGTCGTGGAAGCATGTAGGCCGCTGCCAAGCCTGGTGACGCAGGTGGTGGGTGCTAGCATCCAGCATGCAGGCGCATTGGGTGCACGCTTCAGCCCCAGGACCCAGGCAGGTGCACAGGCGCAGGTGGTGGCCAGGCCCACCTTGTCCTCTCCCAGAATCTTGAACATGGCGCTGCGTGCCCAGCCATCAAAGCCCTCCCAGCCGGCAAAGTTGCGGATGAGGCAGAAGCGATTGATCGCGCGGTTCTCATCAATGGGGGTGGTGTTGACAAAGGTGATCATCTGCACACCTGCGGCACGCGGGAGGGCATGGCGCAGGGCGACAGGCGTTAGCAGGGCGGCGCATGGCAACACACGTGTCTGTAGGCAGGGTGCACAGGTGCATGGAGCAAGCAAGCGGCGCTCCGCAGGGCAGGACGCTCACCAGCGCCCAGGGTGATGCCAATGCAGCTGGTGCTGGGCAGCATGGCGCGGGCAGTGACGGGCACTGAGTCGACAGCCGTCCACTCCCACAGCTTGCTGACAGGCTTGTTGTGGATCCTGCGGGCACAGTCATGCATAATTGATCAGCGCGGCTGGGTGGGTGGGTGTGTGTGTGGGAAGGGGGGGGGGGGGGCAAGACCAATTGTCTCGACAGCGGCAAAAGCAGCTGCAGCTGCCCTCCCTCCCAAGCCACGAGCATGTGCAGAGCTGGATGGCAAGAGCACCAACCTGAAGCTGCCCTCAATGTGGAAGGTGTCCTCCTTGAAGTCCATGCTCATGACCCTGCAGGGATGGGCAGCAGAAGCCAAGCGACAGTGGATGGGCATGGCCAGCGCAGTCTCAGTGCCTCGAGCGGGGGAGGGGCAGCCTGCGCAGCAGGCGCGAAGCACAGAGATCGTATCTCACACCCTGGCAGTGGCGTCCAGGCGGGACTTGTTGCGGGGTGCGTCGGCAGGAAGGTAACAACTCACCGGGGCTTCTCGCTGTTGCCGAAGCTGTCATTGTGCAGGTAGTGGATGTGGGCCATGTCGATGGCATTCTCGAACACCGCCCAGTGACCGCACTCAAACTCCATCTCGCCGTACACAGCCCTGCAGGGGGGGGGGGGTCCGGGGTATGAAGGATGGTCAGGGTGGTGGCTGGGAGGAAGGACTGCAGCAGAGGCTGTTGCTGGGGCAGCAGCAGGACGTCTCAGCAGCAGCGGTGGGTTGCTCACTGCCAGTTGGGGTCCTCCAGCTCAGCAGCAAAGGGGATGGGCGGGCGCTCCTCGGCCGGCAGGTTCTTGTCACCGTAGAACAGCCAGATGAAGCCACCACGCTCCTCAATCTGCATGAAGAAAGGGGGCAAGGAGCAGAGTCAGCAGGGCCGATAGGGATTCAGGCCAGGAGTCAGCTGCCAATGCCGCATACGGCAGCAAGCGGCGGTGTGTGGAGCGCGCAAGGCGCTGGATTGAGGCTACCTCGTTGCCAACCATTGACCTACCGGGTACTTGTTGACCAGGGGGCGCTTGGGCCAGTGGCCGGGCTGCGCCGAGGGCACGTCCTGCAGCCGACCCTCGCCGTCAAAGGCCCAGCCGTGGTAGGGGCACACCTGCAGGGAGTGCACAGCCAGGGTGGGCGGGCCACAAACGATGGGGGGGGGGGGGGGCGGGCGCCGCCCCCGCGCGGGGGGGGGCGCGGC
>Ga0315905_10003849_pt1 | contig 15419 bp, 19 predicted proteins | sample LakEriMetagenome_5_FD_203522 | JGI IMG/M metagenome (GOLD analysis project Ga0315905, IMG submission 203522) | Freshwater fungal communities from buoy surface, Lake Erie, Ohio, United States - Buoy 4 MA121 | ecosystem: Environmental > Aquatic > Freshwater > Lake | place: USA: Lake Erie, Ohio... | reverse complement strand
GGGCGAAAATAAGACTCGCATGTAGTGCTGCATTTGCAGCACTTGGGGGAAGTGCTTTGGTGCGGTCGCACCAACGGGTTAATTCTACCGTGGATTATTGAATGGAAAAACCAACGGGCAATTCAAGGCGATTCGCGGCCAATAGCGCTGAATCAGTAAGAATTTCACGCGTAGAACCATCAGCAACAATGATGCCGCCCTTCAGAATTACAGAGCGCGGACACAATTCATATGCATACGGTAAATCGTGCGTCACCATCACCATTGTGATGTCCAGAGATCTCAAAATATCGGCTAGTTCACGGCGACTAGCTGGATCTAGGTTTGAAGAAGGCTCATCTAAAACAAGGATTTCAGGCTTCATTGCAAGCACAGTTGCAACTGCCACACGTCGACGTTGTCCAAATGAAAGGTGATGCGGTGGGCGATCTTTGAATTCGCTCATTCCAACTAAGTTCAATGCCTCATCAACAATCGCATCAAGTTCAGCGCCGCGCTTACCCATGTTGTACGGGCCAAAGGCGATGTCTTCACCAACGGTTGGCATAAACAATTGATCATCAGGATCCTGAAAAACAATTCCGACCTTTGCGCGAATCTCTTTTAGAGAAGCTTTATCTTTTGCATCAACTAGTTGGCCAGCAACATGTACAGAACCATGTGATGTTGGGTGGATTCCATTGAGGTGCATGACAAGTGTTGTTTTACCTGCACCATTGGGGCCAAGCAGAGCAACGCGTTCTCCCTTTTGTACTGAAAGGTTTACGCCATACAGAGCTTGGTTGCCATCAGGATAAGCAAATGCGAGCTCTTTGATTTCAAGGCTTGGTGTACTCATGATCAGAATCCTAATGCCAAAGTAGTAACAGAAATTATCAATGCCGAAATTGGAAGCGTCAGTGAACGCAACCAAGTTGAAAGTGGGATATGTGGTGGTTCATCATGGGGCAAAACACCATCGTAACCACGAGAAATCATTGCTAGATGAACCCGTTCACCGCGTTCATATGATCGAATAAACAAAGCACCCGCTGCAGTTGCAATAACTTTCCAATGTTTCACACCTGTAGCTTCAAAACCACGTGATTCGCGAGCTACCTTCATTCTTTCCATCTCACTGTTAACAACATTTACATATCGCAACATAAAGGATGCAATTTGAACCATCAGTGATGGAAGACGCAACCTTTCTAATCCTCTTAAAATCTCACGAGCTTGCGTGCTGGTAGAGAGAATAATCGCGGTGATTACACCCAAGGTGCCCTTGATGAAGATTCCTGCACCCGCAAGCAAGCCTTCTCGGTAGAGATTGAGTGGACCTACTTCAAATCTTTCACCAGTTCCAAAAAATGGCATGAGCAAAGCGAAGAAGATGAATGGAATTTCAATTAATGCACGCTTGAAAAGCAAAGTAAAAGGAATCTTAGCTGCAGCAACAGTGATGAAAAGGACAAAGAAAAACCCGACAAATGCTTCCCATCTTTGAATGGGGGTAGAAACCGCAATCACAATAAAGAAAAATGCAGCAACGATTTTTGTGTGTGAAGGCAGGGAATGAATCACCGAATGTCGGTGTAGATAAAGTCTTTCCCCAACATCATGACCGTGATGGTGGCCATGATTATGGGTTCTCAGCTCTATTTATTTACCTTCTTGGGCTTTCGGGCAATGAATGTAAACAGTGCGCCACCAACGACAGCGGTACCAATAACACCAATTACACCTGCTAGGCCAACTGATGCGCGTTCATTATCAATTCCCTTAACACCGTAATCAGCTAGTGCGCCATCTGCGTAAGTGTGATCCTTGGCGGTTTCAATAAAGCCAATATCTTCGGCAACTTTTTCTAGACCATCTGGATCAGATGATGCGTAGAAAGAAACGACGCCTGCTAAGAAAAGTGAAACGAGAAATCCAGCAGCTAAAAACTTTTTATTCTTATCCATGGCGAATCTCCAATTGTGTTTTGCTGTCTTTCCATCCATAAACAAGATCACTGCGACTTGCAATGACAGCACTGACTGTTAAGCCAGTAATGATTGCTTCTCCGATACCAATCAGCACGTGTGTTCCAACCATCGCACTGAGAACGCTAGAAACAGAGAATGTGCCAGTTGCACCAATTGCATACTGAAGCGTGAAGCCAAGTGCCGCAGCAGGAACTGAAATAAGAGCACCAATTCCAGATGCAACAACAATCGAAGCTGTAGTTTTTGGAAGAATCTTTTTTACTAGCAGGAATACTCCATAGCCAACCCACACAGAGATCACGCTCATATTGAAAATACTTAAACCAAGGGCTGTAATACCGCCATCGGCAAAAAGAAAAGCTTGCATAATCAGCACCACAGTCAAGGCCAGCGTCGCAGCCCAGGGGCCGACAAGAACTGCAGCAAGTGCGGCTCCGATCAAGTGACCACTTGTTCCAGCAACAACTGGAAAGTTGAGCATCTGGACAGCGAAGATAAAGACCGCAGTTAACCCTGCAAGAGGTGCGCTCTTTTCATCTAATTGGGTGCGAGCACCTTTTAGTGCTGTGGCGACGCCAACAGCAGCTAAGCCCGCAAAGACAGCGGAGGTAGGAACATCAATAAATCCATCAGGAATATGCATGGGAATAGTTTAATGCAAACGATTCGCATCTGCAATATATGGGCAGAAACCTGAGAATTCATGTCTTTGGTGCCTAATCCTGAGTCCTGGCGCACCTAGTAAAGATAAGGTCACGGTCATGAGTGAAGACGAAGGCATGGAAGAGCTCGTCACCGAAGAAATGTTGTGGGATCGAATCCCCGAAGTTGAAGGTGAAGAACGTGCAAGCACCTACTACGAATTAAGCGCCCGAATTTATGCACGAGGTCAATATGACGAAGCTTTAGCCCTTGCCGAAACTGCACGCGATATTTATTCACAACTAGGTGAAGCTGTTTCTTCCGAAGGATTAGCGCAAGCGTATTCTGCGATCGGTTATAACTTAAACCAACTCAAACGCATGGATGAAGCAGCAAATGCCATGAGTAAAGCTGTTGAAATTTTACGTGAAAACAAATCTCCAATTGCTTTAGAACTTGCCTGCACCCTAGGTGAATGGTGGTACTCATCTAAAAACTACGACAAAGTTGTAGAAACGATGAACCAATGTGCGCAAGAGCACCTGGTTGATGGAAATGAAGTTGGCGCAGCAAATGATTTGCATTTGATTGGTTGCGCCGAGCGTGAACTAAAGAATTATGAAAAAGCAATCGAAGCATTTAAAGAAGCGCGCTCATTATTCAAGCGCAATAAAGAAGTAATTCATGTAGCCCGATGTGATCAAAAAATGGCATCGTGTCTAATTGAACTAGGCGAAGGTGAACTTGCGTTAGAAACTGCACGCAAGGCGGTTGATGTATTTGAAACTGGTCATGATCACCGTCGTGAAACTTTTGCCTCCTTTGAATTTGGCAAGGCTCAAATCTTGCTTGAAAAATATGATGAAGGATTAGCTACTTTAGAAAATGTTTTAGCGATTGTTAGCGAAGATGAACCTAAAGATTTCGAATTCATTGTTGATATTGAATCAAGAATTGCCAAGATTCTTCGTATGCAGGGACGGGCAGAAGATGCTGATGAGATTGAACGCCGCTTGAAATCTGTTCAAGAGGCGCTGGAGGATGAACCTGAGCGTGAACTCCTCAATTAAAGCTCGTGATCAGATCAGCATCACCATGGTCTGTTTGGGCAATGTTTGCCGCTCACCCATGGCAGCAGCTGTGCTGGCCAGTAAAAAGAAGGCAATTAAGTCGCCCATAATCAGCGTAGATAGCGCGGGTACTAGTTCATGGCACATCGGACAAGGCCCACATCCGTCATCAAAGAAGATTTGGGAAAAAGCTGGATATAAGCATGAACACACTGCGAAGCAGTTCACCAGTAATGATTTCTTTGTGCACGACTTAATTCTTGTGATGGATTCAAGCAATTATGACAACGTTATTTCTTTGGCACAGGATGAAGAACATCGCTCAAAAGTTTTCTACTTGAGAAGTTTTGATCCAGCGTTAAAAGGTATTGATCCCGCTTCGGCTGATTATTTCAAACTAGAAGTTCCGGATCCATATAATCAAAGTGATGAAGCGTATGAAACAACGCTAGCCATGGTTGAACGCGCAGTAGATGGACTGCTTGCAGAACTAGTTTCTTAGCGTGGCAGGTGCTGCAGCGCCCAGTGATACATCGCAATTGCACCAGCGGCAGATGCGTTCATTGATCGTGTAGATCCATACTGATTGATCTCATACAAAACTTCACATACCGCAATTCCTTCATCAGACATTCCGGCGCCCTCTTGACCAAACAAAAGCACACAACTTTCAGGCAAATCTGCCGGCTCTAACTGCTTTGATCCAGGAACATTGTCAATACCAATAATCGGCAAGTTTTCTTCTTTGCAGTGCTTTGCAAAATCTTCAATAGTTGGGTGATGGATGACGGTTAGGTACCGATCTGTCACCATTGCGCCGCGCTTATTCCAGTCACGCTTTCCGACAATATGTACTGCTGCAACATTAAATGCATTGGCAGTTCTAACAATTGATCCAATGTTTAAATCATGTTGCCAATTTTCAATTGCAATCTGCAATTTATGTCGTTTGGTATCTAAATCCGCAACAATTGCCTCAACTGTCCAATATCTATAGTGATCTAGGACATTTCTGCGATCACCATTCAGTAATAATTCAGGATCGTATTGATCCCCTTCTGGCCATGGCTTTTCGTGGGGACCTACTCCGACAACCGGAAAAAATTCACCTGGGCCAATGCTGGCGGGGGTTGTTGGAGAAGACATGTATGCACTCTAAACTGAATGCATGTCAGCTATCAACACGGTCGTTTATGTAATCCACCTTCTCTCTGTAATCGGGATTTTGGTTCTGCTTTCTCATCAGTGGAACAAGTCCCCTCGTAAGTTGAATCCAGGGGTTCTTCACGCAAGCCTTACTGCGCTGCTGGCAGGAATAATTTTGGTTGGTCTTCATAATTCTGTTAAGCCAGATGAAGAGCTCAATCACATTAAGGTTGGAATTAAATTTATTTTCCTTCTAGTTATTTTGGTCCTTGGCTACACAAATGTTAAGAAGCCCGAACTTCCTAAAAATGTTTGGTTAATGATGCTTGGCTTAACCATTACAAATGTTGTTATCGCGTCCTGGCGCTAGAAAGTAATAATGACTTTTCTGTATCGTTTACTTGCGCTAACCCTTGCCGCAATTTTTTCGGTACTTCCTGCGCATGCAGCCTTAGCACCAGAATCTATTCCTGCTGCTTTTGACGAACTTTTAAAAAATCAGAATCTATCCAATCCAGCAATGATTCTAATTGATGGTAATACAGGTGCGATTGTGTATGAGAAAAATGCGTACTCACAACGCAAACCGGCATCTGTCATGAAGATTTTGACAGGTGCAGTAGTGATTGAACACCTTGATCCATTGTCCACGTTTAGCACGACCGTCAATATCAATCCTGAATCTAAGACTGTAATTGTTAGAGGATCTTATGATCCATGGATTAGTCTGGATCACAACACCGCACGAAAAATGAATCGTGCATCTTTGCCCTACATCGGGTTTCGTACGATGACTTATGTAAAAGAGTTCAATGGTGGTTCACTCAAGAATTACAAAGTCATCTATAGCGGCTTGTATTCACAAGATGTAAAGAATCTAAAAGCATTTTGGGCAAAGCGTAATTTTAAACCGGTGATGAAGGCTGTTAGCGATGATGATGCCTTTATGGCACTCGGTGAGCAGATAGTTGCAGAGAGTTCACCAACTGTCGGTGCCTTGTTGGACTGGATCATGCTCTGGAGTGACAATGGGATCTCTGAGCGATTAGCACGCTTGTCGGCCAAAGCAGCTGGATACAACATGGATGAAAAAGGCGTTGATTCTGTCTTTAGAGATCTCTTAACCAAATTTGAAATTGATGATTCAAAGTTAGTTGTTGCCGATGCCAGTGGATTGTCTAGAAAGAACAAAATCACTGCAAAATTAATGGGTGAACTACTTTTCAAACTTCGCAAGGATGAAAAGTATTCGCTGATTTATGCAGGCCTTCCGGTTGGTGGAATCTCTGGAACCTTAAAGACCAGGTTCATTACCACAGCGCCTGCAGCGGTTGGCTTAGTCAGAGCTAAAACAGGAACACTTAATGGAACCGCAACTCTTGCCGGATTTGTTCAATCTACAGATCGTGAATATGTGTTTGTAACTCTGGCTGATGAGATCCCTAAGGGAAATTCTGCACTTAACAGAGCGCGTGCGGCAATAGATCGGGTGCTTGGTCGAATCGCTGCACCAAATATTCCAGCGGAAATTTCTCCCGCGCCTTAGTTGTTTGAGAAAATCTTTATCTGACCTTTATAGCAAGCAACCCAGGTATTTCCCGTTGGGACATCGTAAGTGATTCCGATTGGCTCGTTACAAACCTTTATGTTTTGAGTGACTTTCATATCAATGGTTCGAACTCTAGACATTGTGTCACTCTTGTAATTAACAACGTAAAGTGCTGAACCATCATTTGATATCGCAAGGCTTCGTGCAGCTTCACCTGTTCTTACAGATTTTCCAGCGGTGTTGGTGACAAGATTCCACGAAGCAACTCGACCCGAAAGATTCATGGTCACATACATTGTTGTGTTGTCCGGGGATAAAACAATGGCTCGCGGATTGCTACCAATTGGAATGAATGAGGTTGTGAAATCCTGCAAGTTGATGACATGAATACGGTTTCCGCCCATTTCAGCAACGTAGGCCTTGGTTGAATCATTGTTAATTGCTATTCCGCGTGGGTATCGCCCAATTTTGACGGTTTTAACTACTTTGTTTTTCTCCACCGAAATAATTGAAACTGTGTAAGAACACCAATTGGCAACTAACACATACTTGTTATCAGGTGTAACCTCAACAACTTTTGGGACAGATCCAACTGGATAGACCGAATCAATTGTGTAGTCACTTCGATTTATTCGGTATACAAAGCTATTGTCATATTTATCTGCTGGCGAACAAGTGTCAGTTCCTTCTCTGTTATACCCCTTGCCATACATCGCATAATTACTGACATACAAATACTTTCCGTCAGGTGAAAAAGTTCCTTCAACAGGTGCGCCTTTGTAATTGCCAGCAGATTTTGAAAAACCAAAATCCTTTAGTGAGACTGAATCAGAAACAGTATGCAGAAGTTCAAAAGTCTTTGCGTCATACACGGTTACAGAGTGTCGGTACATCATGTTGTGCGCGCTGACAACACCGTCGGCCGATGAGCGAACTGACTTAGGAGCGATTGAGCCGTTGATTGTGTGGATCAACTTCATGGATGGCGTAACGATTTCACTTTGTGCGGGCGTTATAGCAACGCACAGGAAGAAAACTGAAGCTAAGGAAACAAATCGTAAGCGCATTACCTAACTGTACTAGTTAGTCGTCATCGCCTTCTTCTTCATCTTCATTTTCATCTTCATCCCCACCACCTGTTGGCAGTGTTGCGATCGATGGGTTTGCCAACTTATTCGCTGCGACAACGGATGCAACTGCGGTAGTTGGGATACTTTCGACAGTAGGTGTTTGCTCTGATGCGGCAGAAATAGCAGAAGCAGGTGATTCATTCTGAGTTTGGCCCACAACTGCACCAGCGCCAAGAATCAGCGCCACAACTAAAACTGCGCTAACAGGTAGTGACTTTGATACTGGGCGAAGCGCAGGCTTCTCATCAGCATCCGTGATTTCAAACCATTCAGGCTTGTTGTTCTGAGTCATTGTTCCACCTCTTCTTTGTCAGCGATCTTCGTTGAGAGCAAGGTAACTATTGTCCCTGTGAGAGGTCTGGGAGGCGTACTTCGAAAGGCTGGGTAATCTTGGCGCGTGAGCAGCACTATGCGGGGATACCTCGATCTGATGAAGTTACGAGTGGTAGAACTCCTACTCGTTTCAACTTTGCCGGCCATGGTTTTAGCTGCCAAAGGTTTACCAAGTTTTGGTTTAGCTCTTGCAACAATCTTTGCCGGAACTCTTGCCGCAGGAAGTGCCAATGCTTTCAATATGGTTATTGAAAGTGACCTTGATAAATTAATGGCGCGCACTTCTAAGCGACCAGTTGTTACAGGTCAGATTTCAAAAAGCAATGCAACTATTTTTGCGACATTTATTGGGATTCTTTCGCTTGTTCTCTTTTGGGTTTTTACAACACCACTCGCAACTCTTCTAGCATTTATCGCAATTGTTTTTTATGTAGTTGTCTACACAATGGCCTTAAAACAACGAACTGCGCAAAATATTGTTTGGGGTGGTGCCGCAGGCTGTATGCCAGTTCTTATTGGTTGGGCAGCAGTAACTAATTCCTTGTCACTAACGGCATGGGCTTTCTTTTTTGTAATCTTCTTCTGGACGCCGCCACATTTCTGGGCACTTGCAATCAAATATAAAGATGATTACGCAGCTGCTGGAACACCAATGCTTCCGGTCGTTGCAACAAAAGGACGTGTACATAAAGAAATGTGGTTCCACACCACCTTGATGATTGCTTCATCTGTGTGGTTAATTCTTTCCGCTGATTTGCCTATTTGGTCACTTGCAATAACTGTTGGGTTAGGCCTTGTTTTTGCGCGTCAACTAATTGCGCTTAAAGAAGGTTCACCAGAATATGCAAAGGTGGCTGGCAAGATTTTCCAGTGGTCAATTACTTACTTAAGTTTGCTTTCTGTTTTGCTTGTTGTTGCACAACTACTTAGCTAAGGCTTGCTGTAAATCCTTAATCAAGTCGTTGGAATGTTCCAATCCAACAGATAGACGCAGCACCGAAGGTGTAATTCCCATTTCAGCCTGAACTTCTGGCGCTAAGCGACGATGCGTTGTTGATGCTGGATGAGTAATAAGTGACTTGCTATCACCCAAATTGTTAGAGATATCGATGACACATAGCTTGTTCATGAAGGCAAAAACGTCAGCTTGAGTTCCATTAAATTCAATTCCAATAGTTGATCCACCGCCATTGTTCATTTGCTTCATGGCTAATTCATGACTTGGGTGTGACTTCAAGCCTGGGTAACGCACAGACTTGATTGCTGGTTGCTTCTCTAAGAATTCTGCAACCGCTTGTGCATTTGAAACCATACTTTCCACGCGCATGTGCATGGTTTCGAGAGACTTCACTAAAACCCAGGCATTAAATGGACTGAGTGCGGGACCTGTGTGGCGTACAAAAGGCAAAAGCTTTTCTTGAATATAAGAAGCAGATCCCAGCAATGCACCGGCAAGAACTCGGCCTTGGCCATCGATGTGCTTTGTTGCTGAATACATAACTACATCTGCCCCAAGTGCTAAGGGCTTCTGTAAAACTGGAGATGCCATTACATTGTCAACAATTACAGTGGCACCAACTTTGTGCGCAAGATCGCTCACCATTTTGATGTCAACGATCTCAAGCAGAGGATTACTTGGTGTTTCAATAAAGACTGCCTTAGTTGGCTTGCTAAGCGCTTTTGCCCATATAGCTGGATCGTTTCCCTTTACTAATTCAAAGGTCACACCCCATTTAGGTAAGAACTCTGTAATAACAACATGGCACGAAGAAAACATTGCAGCGGATGCAACTACGTGGTCACCTTGTTCAACTAGGCAGGCAAGGGATGCAAACATCGCAGACATTCCAGAACCTGTTGCAACGCACATTTCTGCGCCTTCAATTGCTGCCAAACGGTTTTCAAACATGGCAATTGTTGGGTTATGAAAACGGCTGTAAAGATAGTGATCAGTTTCTTCTGCAAAAGAATCAAAAGCTTCTTCTGCCGATGTGTAAGTAAAACCACTATTGAGATACAAAGCCTCAGATGTTTCACCAAAACCAGATCGAGCCAAACCTGCACGCACCGAATGTGTCTGAGGATGTAATTCCCAGTCAGGTCCCAGTGAACTCTTACGGGGTTGATAGCCCCAAGGTAGTTTGCTCATGGCTTAATTGTGGCAGAGTAAGAGCATGACTAATACTGCTATTTCAGTCTCAGATCTTTCGAAGAAGTATGAAGATCGCTTAGCGGTCTCTCATATCAACTTTGAAGTACCGCTCGGCACAGTTTGTGGCTTTGTCGGACCAAATGGTTCGGGCAAGACGACCACTATGCGCATGCTGCTTGGCCTCATAACTCCAACAACTGGGCAAGGACACATCCTTGGCGAACCAATTGAGCATCCCGAAAAGTACTTAAGTCGAGTTGGCGCGATGATCGAAGGACCAGCCTTCTATCCTGCTTTGTCAGGTCATGAAAACTTAATGGTGCTGGCACGCCTTGGTGGCTTTCCGGTTGAGCGAGTGCAGCAACTACTAGACAAAGTTGGTCTTGGAGATCGCGGTAAGTCAAAGTACAAAACTTATTCACTTGGAATGAAGCAACGATTAGGTATTGCTGCGGCTCTATTGCCTGAACCTAAATTGCTAATGCTGGATGAACCAACAAATGGTTTAGATCCTGAAGGTATTCAAGAGGTTCGCGCCCTGCTGCGCGATCTCGCAAATGAAGGAACCACAGTATTTGTATCTTCACACTTATTATCCGAGTTAGAAATCATTAGCGATTACATTGTCATGTTACGAAAGGGTGAAATTGTTTTTGCCGGTCCAATTGGCGATTTAATGGCGCAGCAGCAACCAACAATTATTGCAAAGTCGCTTAAGAAATCTGACTTAAAGCGCATTGTTAAAATTGCAAAGGATGCGGGACATCACGCTGTAATTCGGGATGGTGCCGTTCATGTATTGGCTGAGATGGAATGGGCTGCTGAACTTAACGAAGCCGCTTTTGATGCAGGAATTACTTTGGCACAACTTGCACCACAACTGCCAAATCTTGAAGAAACTTTCTTTGAAATGACGGGGGATAAGTAATGTTCAATGTCATTAGATCCGAACTTCGTAAGCTTCGTCGTCCAACTTTGTTTCTAGGCACTATGGGTGCGGTTGTTTTCTTCAGCGGCCTATTTTCAGCCTTGTTGTACTTACTAATTGATTCACCTCAAGGCAATGCCGATCGTGGACGTGTAATTAGTCGCGAGGTCTTGGCTCTAGCCAGCGGCGGTGTTCAGGGCTTTGCAAACGTAGGAGGATTTTTAGGAATTATTGCCCTGTGCGTTTTCGCAGCGCAGACCGCGCAGGAATATACATACGGAACGCTCCGCAACTTATTAGTTCGTCAGCCAAGCCGAATGAAGATTCTGATTGGAAAGTTGATATCAATGATCATCTTTGCCTTAGCGATGATCACCATATCTGCAATTGTGAGTATTGGAATTTCAGCGATTTTGGCACCGACCATTGATGTGTCAACCAAGATGTGGTTCACAAGTGCGGGTATTGAGTTCATTTACACAACTTTTGTAAATGTAGTTATCTCGGTGGTTGGCTACGGAATTATTGGAATGGTTCTAGGTCTGCTTCTGCGCTCTCCCATTAGTGCCATTTCATTCGGAGTTCTTTGGTTATTAATTGTTGAGACCTTGCTGATAGCGGTGAAAAATTCTCTGCAATCTTGGATGCCTGGTTATCAATTAAGCACCATCGCTTCAGGTGGAACTGCTGATGTCACCTATACACACGCCCTTGCAACGGGTGGTGCCTACGTGGCAGTTGGTGCCATAGTGGCATCAATACTCTTTGTTCGTCGTGACGTAGCTAATTAAGGACACTCACACTTAAAACCACGGTTTTTTAAGGTTGGGCATTTATTCTTGTGTTCTTCCCTTCCGAAAGGTAATTGTGAAAAAGAGTTTTAGGGCGATTTCCCTTGCTGTAATTCTGGGGCTGGCGATTTCGTCAGTTCCGGCATTTGCAGCCCCTAAACCAACGGTTGCCGAGATCGAAGCTGCCAAGAAAGTTGAAGCAGCCAAGAAAAAAGCTGCAGAGGCTCAGGCAAAGAAATTAGCTGCTGCCAACCAAAGTTTAAGAGCGCTAACCGCTAAAGCAAATGCGGCAACAGCGTTGTATCGAAAAGCACAAGCAGAGTTAGCGGTGGCGACAACTGCAGCAAACATCGCAGCAAAGCATGCAGCCGAAACCGCAGCAGCAGTTTCAGAAGCTCACAAAACAATTGGAAAGCTTGCCGCTAACGCCTACATAATGGGTGGCAGCCTTACAGATGTTCAATCACTGCTTAGTGCGAATGGCCCACAAGATTTAATCGATCAGCTATCAACTCTCGGAACTCTTGGATCCCAGAACTCTGTTGCTCTTGATCGATTCAAGGTTGCAGAGGAAGAGGCACGTAAAGCTAAAAAGATTGCAGATGATGCAAAAGCTGTACAGCAAGTTGCAACCGAAAAAGTTGCTGCAGCAAAAAAGGTTGCCGATGATGCAAAAGCTGAACAAGCTAAGGAAGTTGCAAAACTGCAAAAGGTTCAAGATGAATTGATGCGTCAATTAATGAGCGCGCGCAAAGTAAGAACGACTTTGGAACAACAGCGACAGTTGGCGTTACTTGAAGAAAGTCAGGCAAGCACTGCTACGCAAACACCTGGACAAAAGAGTGTTTGGCCAGATCGCGGATTTAAGGGCAGATCTACAATTAGAACTACGCAAGAACAAAGAGACAAGGCTGTTGCATTTGCTAAGACACAGGTGCTTGCACGCAAGCCTTATATTTGGGGATCAGAAGGTCCTAACGCATTTGACTGTTCGGGACTTGTTTATGCTGCATATAGAGCTGCTGGTTTAGGTTGGCCTAACTGGGATCGACTTAACTCCGCCTTGTATTCAGGTTACACAAAGCATGTTTCGCTGAAGGAATTAGTTCCGGGCGACCTGCTCTTCTACTCTTACAAGGGAGACATCTCAACCATTCACCACATCACAATTTATGCCGGAAACGGAATGATGTGGGAGGCCAACTCAAAGGGTAAAGGTTTGCTTTATTCAAACATGTACAGCATCAAGGGTTTGATGCCATTTGGTGGCCGCGTCTAAATCAGCACTACTCTTAAGCCATGACTACAGCGGTCCCAGCGGTTCGAAACGCTGTACGCACCTGGCTTGAAAATTATGAAGCTGGCGACACAATTGTGGTTGCAGTATCTGGTGGTGCAGATTCGTTAGCACTAGCTCATGCCCTTTCGATTGAATCAAAAGAGTTTGTCATTTCAGTTATTGGTGTAACGGTTGATCATCAACTGCAAGAGAAATCTGGTGCACAAGCTGAAAAAGTTAAAGCACAGTTAAAAGTATTTGGTGTGGATTGCATCATCAAGAAAGTTGTTGTGAATCTGCAAGACGGGCTAGAAGCATCAGCGCGGAAAGCACGGTATGAAGCGTTACAAGAAGTTGCTAAAGAACAAAAAGCGGTTGCAGTTTTTCTTGGGCATACACGTGACGATCAAGCAGAAACAGTTTTACTTGGTTTAGCACGAGGATCTGGAACACGTTCGCTTTCTGGAATGGCTCACCACAATGGTCTCTATGTTCGACCACTACTTGAAATTACCCGATTTCAAAATGAACAATACTGCGACGAAATGAAATTGCATTTTTGGAATGATCCGCACAACGATAATTCAGAGTTTTCAAGAGTACGAGTTCGAAATGAGGCGCTACCAATTCTGGAAAAAAGCATTGGTCCTGGAATTTCAGAAGCATTAGCTCGTAGCGCACATCTTTTGCGAGATGATGCCGATGCACTGGATCATTGGGCTAAACGCGAAGAGCTTGACTTGGACCTTGCAGATTTAGATTGTTCCCATCTGGAACAACTTCCTCGCGCCATCCGAACCCGAATCATTAGAGCCGCGGTCTATGCCGCCGGCGCTCCTGCCGGATCGGTCACGATGGAGCATGTGAGCGCAGTTGAAGCCTTAATTTGTGCGTGGAATGGCCAAGGTGCGCTCAATTTGCCCGGCGGTGTGAAGGTTGAGCGGATTTCGGGCAGACTTTCGCTCTTACAGCACCGACCTTAGGGAGAACCGTGGACTTAGAAGCAGTCAAGGGCGATATCGAACGCGTAATCGTGACCGAAGAACAGTTGCAAGCACGACTTAAGGAGCTTGCAGCTCAGGTTGAAAAAGATTATGAGGGCAAAGATTTGCTGCTTGTCGGAGTTCTTAAGGGCGCAGTGATGGCGGTTGCGGATTTTTCACGCGCATTACAACGCCACATCGATATGGATTGGATGGCGGTTTCTTCATACGGATCTGGAACAAAGTCCAGCGGAGTTGTTCGAATCCTAAAAGATCTTGATCGCGATATCACCGGTAGAAATGTTTTGATCATCGAAGACATTGTTGATTCAGGTTTAACACTTTCCTGGCTCAAAGCCAACCTTGAATCACGCGGCGTTGGATCTGTGGAAATTCTTTCAATTCTTAGAAAGCCTGAAGCTGCAAAAGTCGAAGTTGATGTGAAGTATGTTGGCTTTGATATTCCAAAGGATTTTGTAATTGGTTATGGCCTTGATTTTGATGAAAAGTATCGCAACCTTCCCTTTATTGCTGTGCTTGCTAAGCACATGTACGAATAGTTTCTGGAGTCCCCATAGATGTCACAAGTTCAAAAGCCAAAGAAGCAAATCAAGAAAAGTTTCTCAGGTAAGCAGCTTTCAAAAAAGGCACCAACAAAGAGTCAAAGACTTCTTCGCGGACCACTTTTCTGGATTGTTGCCGCTATTTTCGCGGTGACTGTTTTTGGGCAAATTTCATCCGCCGGAAATCGCTATACACAGATTGAAACCTCGCAGGCATTGGATGCGATCTCTAAGGCCCAGGTTCAATCTGCAGAGCTAGTAGATAAAGATCAAAAGATTCGCTTAATACTCAACCCTGGCACGACAATTAAGGGTTCTTCAAAAGTTGAAGCATTTTATGTTGCAAGGCAAGAACCAACAATTGTTGATGCATTGACCGGTAATCCGCCGCCAAAGGGTTGGAATGTAAAGGTCCCATCGCAATCAATTCTTGTTTCACTTTTGTTTTCATTAGTTCCATTCTTGTTAATTGGCCTCTTGTTCTTCTGGTTCATGAGCCAAGCTCAAGGTGGAAACAAAGTCTTCCAGTTTGGAAAATCGCGAGCCAAGCTCCAAGATCCCGATGTACCTAAGACAACATTTAAAGATGTTGCAGGTGCAGATGAAGCACTTGCCGAACTCGATGAAATCAAAGATTTCTTGGCTAAGCCAGAAAAATACGCACCACTTGGCGCAAAGATCCCTAAGGGGGTTTTGTTGTTTGGTCCGCCAGGAACTGGAAAGACTCTTCTTGCGCGTGCAGTAGCGGGCGAAGCTGGAGTTCCTTTCTATTCAATCTCTGGATCTGATTTCGTTGAAATGTTTGTTGGTGTTGGTGCAGCTCGTGTGCGTGACCTATTTAATCAAGCGAAAGAGAATGCACCTGCAATTGTTTTCATCGACG
>Ga0315905_10003848_pt1 | contig 15421 bp, 12 predicted proteins | sample LakEriMetagenome_5_FD_203522 | JGI IMG/M metagenome (GOLD analysis project Ga0315905, IMG submission 203522) | Freshwater fungal communities from buoy surface, Lake Erie, Ohio, United States - Buoy 4 MA121 | ecosystem: Environmental > Aquatic > Freshwater > Lake | place: USA: Lake Erie, Ohio... | reverse complement strand
GAAGATTAGTCAAATATTATCTTGTCAGGAGATTTCGGGCAAAGTCAAATTTTGCCCTAATTTTGACCCCGTGCAGGAGATTGCGGATTTCATCAAACTGGTACTGAACTCTGAGGAACTGATTTCGAAGGGAGGTTTGATTCTGGTAAGCCTTATTGTATTTGCCGAAACCGGTCTCTTCTTTTGTTTTTTTCTGCCGGGAGACTATCTGCTTTTTATGGCAGGGATGTTCTGTGGCCTGGGGAAATATCTCAAAGAGCCCATCTTGCTGGTTATCACATGCATTCTTCTGGCCGCAATTGCAGGCAATTTCACCGGATATTTTTTTGGAAAATACCTCGGGAAAAATCTGATGAACCGAAAAGATGGCTTGTTTTTCAAGAAACAATACCTGATCAATACCGAGAAGGCATTCCAGCGTTATGGAGGCAATGCACTGGTTCTGGGCCGCTTTCTGCCGGTTATCCGGACATTTGCCCCGATTCTGGCCGGTATTTCCCGCATGGATGCCGGCCGCTTCAGCCTGTTCAATATTGCAGGTGCTTTTCTTTGGACCTTCAGCCTTTGTCTCACAGGGTTTTATCTTGGTCAGGAATATCCTCAAATCATCAATTACCTCGAGTACATCATTCTGTTTTTTATAGCAATCACATCCTTTGCGGTGGTCAGATCGCTCTTTCAGCTTGGTAAAAAGCAATAGATTTCATCGTTGAAATAATACTTAAGCACTAATATTGCAGAATGAGATTGCTGCTCATATCTTTTCTTCTTCTTTATGTTAAGGGTGTGTCCGGCCAGTCTGCGCGGCCAGACCTGCGGGAAAGGTATGTGAAATCCATTTATTCGATACCCATGCGCGATGGTACCAGATTATTTACCATTGTATATGAGCCTAAGGATCAGTCCCAAAAATATCCCATACTGTTTAACCGCACGCCTTACGGAATAGGTCCATATGGACCGGATGAGTACCGTTCGGAGCTTGGTCCAAGTCAGTTTCTTGAGAAAAGCGGGTACATTTTCGTGTATCAGGATGTACGCGGAAAATATATGTCAGAGGGAACTTTTGTGGATGTCCGTCCATTTAAACCAGTGAAAAATGGTTCAAAGGATATTGATGAAAGCACCGATGCCTTTGACAGCATCAGCTGGCTGCTCAAAAACCTGAAAAATCACAATGGAAAGGTAGGCATGTGGGGAATTTCCTACCCGGGTTTTTACGCCGCCATGGGCGTACTCAGCCGGCATCCTAATCTGCTGGCGGTATCCCCTCAGGCACCGGTGATGGACTGGTTTGCCGGTGATGATTTTCATCATAATGGAGCGTTTTTCGTGAGCCATGCCTTCAATTTTTTCAGCAGTTTCGGAAAGGTGCGTAATGCACTTACCATCGACAGGGTTCCGCCCTTTCGCTACGATACTGAAGATGGATACCATTTTTACCGGCAGCTGGGCCCTCTGGAAAATGCCAATAAGAAATATCTGAATTATGAGATACCTTTCTGGAATGACCTGCTGGCCCACCCGGATTACGATGCCTTCTGGCAGGAAAGAAATGCTCTGCCCCATTTTAAAGACATCCGGGCTGCCACCCTGGTGGTTGGTGGTTTTTATGATGCAGAAAACCTTTACGGGGCTCTTCAACTATACCGCACCATTGAGAAAAACAATCCCAAAGCCCAAAATTACCTTGTAATGGGGCCCTGGAGCCATGGTCAGTGGGCCAGGGATGATGGTCAGCATCTGGGCCCTGTTCCCTTCGACAGCAAGACATCGCTGTTTTACCGGAAAGAAATTGAATTTGAGTTCTTTCAGCATTTTCTGAAGGATGATTCGGAACTGGAGTTGCCGGAGGCTTATGTGTTTGAAAGCGGCTCAAATGTGTGGAAGGCCTACAAACAATGGCCACCATATGAACGGGAAGAGCGGGAATTGTACCTCATGCAGGGGGATGGTCTTGCCTTTAATGCTACCGGATTGGGAGTTAAGGACAGTTTTGAAGAATATACCTCCGATCCGTCCAGGCCCGTTCCCTACATCGATTCGGTAAGCATCCGCATGAACAAATACTACATGGTAGGAGATCAGCGCTTTGCCTCACGCCGCACCGATGTGCTGGTTTTTGAAACGCCGGTACTTACCGAGGATGTAACCATCACCGGCCCTTTGACAGCTGATTTATTTATTACCAGCAGCACCGACGATGCTGATTTTGTGGTTAAGTTAATTGATGTTTTTCCCGAACTGGAAACCCGCAGAGAAGGCGGAATTTCCCTTGCAGGTTATCAGATGCTGGTGCGAGGTGATGTAATGCGTTCCAGGTACCGGAAAAATCTTTCGAAGCCAGAGCCGCTTACGGTAAATGAAGTGGAGGAAATTAAGTTTCCGCTAAACGATGTGAACCATACTTTCCGGAAAGGACATAAAATTATGGTTCAGGTACAGAGCAGCTGGTTTCCGCTCACTGATCTCAATCCGCAGAAGTTTGTGAATATCTATACCGCGGGTAAGGAGGATTTTCAGAAAGCACGGATCAAAGTTCATCATTCCAGCCGCTTTCCCAGCCAGCTTAAATTCAGCCAGCTGCGGAAATAAGTGGCAGCGCTTTCTGGCTAAACTCCCAACCTGCTCCATTCTGCCTTATTTCTGCCTGATATCCGAGAATCAAGGGCATGGATGGACTTTTATGCCCGCAGGGCAGTCCGGAAAACACCGGAATTTCCGGGCCTATTTTTTCCCTCAGCATGGAAGGAATTTCCAAGGGGAAACCGTTTACCGGACAATCCTGAAAGGTTCCAAGGACTATGGCTGATAGCTTATTGCATTTACCACTCCGAAGAAGTTTATCGAGCATGCGGTCAATTTTATGAAATGCCTCGCTGAGCTCTTCCAGAAACAGAATACGGCCATCGAAGTAAGCATCATCGAGGTGTGGCAGCAGAAAATCCAGGAGACTGAGGGTTCCACCAACAACGATTCCCTGAACCCCATCAGGATTCTGATCGGGAAACGAATTTTCCAGTGGGTACTTAATTGGCTGATGGCGAATTAAAAAATCCTGCTCTTTCATGCAGGCTGCCAGTTCCGGTAGTCGGCTGTAGTGTACCAGCATAGGCCCGTGCATGCTGGCAAAACCTTCTTTTTGAAGGAGATAATGCAGGACAGTAAGGTCGCTGAACCCGGTAAACCACTTTGGATTCTGGTGAAATCCGGAAAAATTCAACTGGCGGAAAATTCTGCCAGTACCATATCCGCCCCGGCTTGAGATGATCATTTTTGCTTCGGGATGATCAAGGGCCCATTGTAAATCAGAAAACCTTTCTTCATCGCTGCCGGCAAAACTTCCCCATTTTTTTAGTGCGTTCGGAGCCATTTCTACCCGCAGGCCTGCACGAATTAGCGACTGAATTCCTGCTTCTGTTTCTGCAGGATCCGGAGCAAATGCCGGACTTACTACCAGTACCAGATCGTTGGGCCGTAAAGATTTTGGAACTATCATGTAGGCAAGTTGAAGTTATTTCCAAAACAATTCCGAAATTTCCTTCGAAATGAAAATTACGGAGGGTAGAAGACAGGTATTGGAAGATGAATGGGACCGGCATATCCGCGGATTTCAGCGTTATCTTAAACTTGAAAGGGCCGGATCGGAAAATACGCGCAAGGCTTATCTTCATGATGTGGGTCTGCTCCGGAATTTTTTGTCACAGGAAGCCGCGACCCTCGGCCCCGAGGAGGTGGAACGGGGGCAACTGAATGCATTTTTGAAAGCCCTGACCGACTCAGGTATTGCCCCGCATTCGCAGGCCAGGATTTTATCCGGCATCAAGGCGTTTTTTGCTTACCTGGTTTTTGAAGATGTGCTGAAAGACAGCCCGGCTGCACTGATTCAGGGACCTGTTTTGCCACGCAAACTTCCGTCTTATCTGGAGGTTTATGAAATCGAAAAAATTCTGGAATGTCAATCCGGCGACTCAGCTGATGCCGTACGCAACCGCATGATTGTGGAGGTGCTGTATGGTTGTGGTCTCCGGGTTTCTGAACTCAGCCAGTTGAAAATTACCGGCATTCACCCGGAAGCAGGTTATCTTCAGGTAATCGGAAAAAATAATAAAGAGAGACTGGTACCGCTGGGTGCTTCGGCCTGGGAAAGCATCCGGGAATATCTGGAAAAAGTTCGTTCCGGCATTAAGGTAAAACCATCTTTCAGCGACCATCTTCTGCTTAATAAACAGGGAAAAAACCTGAGCAGAATTTCCATTTTCAAGATTGTGGTAGCGGCAGGAAATATGGCTGGTATCCGGAAAACCATCAGTCCGCATACTTTCAGGCACAGCTTCGCCACTCATTTGCTGGAGGGTGGGGCAGACCTTAGGCTGATTCAGGAAATGCTCGGGCATGAAAGCATTACCACTACCGAAATATACACACATCTGGACCTTCAGTATTTGCAGCAGGTAATAAGAGAGTTTCATCCAAGGTCCTGAATTTTTTTCTAAGCGTGCCGGAATGTGCATGGCTTATTTCCTGCTTGTGTTCCTTGCGGGTATTGAAATTATCAATGGATTATTTTTAAACCATTTTGATTCTGTCGGGTAGTTTGTTTAATATTTATAAAAATTAATTAAACAAAATGTTAAAAGTTTTTACCAGAATTGCGTTTCTTGGCGTATTATTATCATGCTGGAACGCTGAGGCCCAGACAGCAAGGGTCCAGATTGTGCACAATTCACCCAATGCACCTGCCGTTGATGTTTTTTTAAACAACACCAAAATTTTGAACGGTGTTCCTTTCAGAGCTGCATCCCCATTCATCGACGCGCCGGCCGGAAGTCCTTTTCAGGTAAGAATCAAGGCCGCATCCGCTTCTGCGGACACCAGCAGTCCGGTTTTTTACAGAGAATACACACTGGAGCAGGGGCAGGGCTATTACCTGATTGCCAATGGTAACCTTGGAGGAGGAAATCCGGCGCCTAATCCGGATGGAATCGCCACAGCTTTTGATGTGAGCGTAATCCCTGGTGCCAGCGAGACCTCTGCACTTGCCGGAAATGTTGACCTTCGCATTTTCCATGGGTCTACGGATGCACCTACGGTAGATATCAAAGCACAGGGAGTTGGAACTCTGGTAGATAATGCTCCGTTCCGTGGTTTTTCGTCTTACCTGCCTGTTCCTGCCGCAAGTTATACGGTTCAGATAGCGCCGTCTTCCGGCACACCTAATCTGCTTGCGTATGCTGCACCTCTTTCTTCGCTTGCCGGTAAAACAGCTCTGGTTCTTGCTTCCGGATATTTCAACCCTGCTGCCAACCAGGTGAATGGCCAGAATGGTCCTGCTTTTGGCCTTTGGGCATTTACCCCTACGGGTGAGGCGATACAGCTACCTGCGGCAAATTCCCGGGTACAGATTGTGCACAACTGCGCCAATGCGCCGGCCGTTGATATTTTTGTGAATGGAGCGAAGGCAGTACCGAACCTGGATTTCCGAAAGGCTACACCTTTTGTAAACCTGAACGCCGGTGTGCCACTTACAATTTCCATCAAAGCGGCTTCTGCAAGTCAGGATACAAGCAACCCGGTATTTCGCCAGACTTACGAACTATCCGGAGCTGATTCTTACACCATTGCTGCAACCGGACTGCTTACTTCTCAGGGATTTGCCGCCAATCCAGATGGAATAGCTACAGGATTTGATCTTACGGTGATGCCGGGTGCGAGGGAAATTTCCCAGAGCGCGGCAATCTCCGACAATGCTGATATCCGCGTGCTGCATGCTGCCACAGATGCTCCCTTTGTAGATGTTCGGGTTCAGGGTGGGCCTACGCTGGTAAACAATGCTGGTTTCCGGAACTTCACCCCATATCTCTCCGCACCCAATGCTGATCTCGTAGTGGAAATTACAGATTCAGCCCAGGCTGGTGTGGTGGCAGCATTTCAGGCCCCTCTTTCTGCCTTTGCAGACAGTGCGCTTGTGGTAATGGCCTCAGGTTTTCTCAATTCAGGTGCAAATCAGAATGGTCCGGCCTTTGGCCTGCTGGCTGTTACTCCTGCCGGAAATGCCATCCTATTGCCCGTAGTGCCAGCTTCGGTTAACAGAAATGCGTATTTTTCTGCTGCTGTTTATCCGAATCCGGCTGCCGGAGCTTTTCAAATCCGGGTTCCCTCAATAGTTCGCGCTTCATCGGTTTCCGCCATTGATGTTTTGGGTAAATCGCATTCACTGCAGTTTTCTCAGGCAGGTTCCGGAGAAATAAAGGTTCTCGAAAAACTTCAAAGCGGTTTCTATCAGATTATTATCCGCGATGAAATGGGATATTCGTACCGCACAGGTCTTATGGTAAAGTAAAAGGCAGATTCTGTTTCTGCTCTGTATTTTTGAGAAGCCCTTCCTGGATGAAGGGCTTTTCTGTTACAGATTCCATCCACCTTAATCCTGCCCGATTTGTATCTTTGCGCAAGATGTGCGGGAAGAAACTTCATCTTGTTGGCTTATTGCTTTTTCTCCTGTTCGGTGTATCCTGTACCACTCAGAAAAAAAAACAGAATCCCTATGGTATCAGCACCACTACGGATTTCTACAATGCTGAAAAGTACGAAGCAAAAAGAAAGAAGCAGCTACGCTATCTTTATACCTACAGTATGAAGGATGTACTTTACGGAAATCCCTGTGTATCAGAGGTAACCCGCTCATATGGGTTTGAATACATTCCGGCATTCGACTCACCCGATGAGCCCCGGAACGACCTTTCCATCTGGGTACATAACCTCGCCACTTCGGTGGCCATAAGTTTCCGGCACGGTATTTTCTGGAAGAGAAAAGTAAAAAAGCGCATCCGGTTCTGCGCAGAAAATTCCGGTGATTTCAATGGCTGAAGAACAATTTTCCCATCCGGAGAGCTTGCCGGCAGATTCCCTTCCGGTACCTGCGGACTCGAAAAAAGTAATATCATATTTCAAAGACCGGTCGCCTTTTATTATTGCTGGACCATGCAGTGCTGAAACGGAAGATCAGGTTCAGGAAACGGCAGGGGCTCTGGCCACTATCCCCGGTATCCGGGCCATCAGAGCCGGCATCTGGAAGCCGCGTACCCGGCCGAATTCTTTTGAAGGCGCAGGAGAAGCCGGATTGCGATGGCTGGCGGAGGCAGGCCGGCAATATGGATTGCCGGTTTGCACAGAAGTTGCCACCGCGGCACATGTGGAAGCGGCACTCAAGGCTGGAATTGATATTCTTTGGATCGGTGCGCGGAGTACTGTTAGTCCGTTTACCGTTCAGGAAATATCGGAAGCCCTGCGGGGTTGTAATAATCCGGTGATGGTAAAAAATCCGGTAAATCCGGAACTTTCACTTTGGCTGGGAGCTATTGAGAGGCTGGAAAATGCAGGTATCCGGGACATAGCAGCCATACACCGCGGATTTTCCACTTACGGCAAATCTCAGTACCGTAATGCACCTGAATGGGCCATTCCTATTGAATTCCGGAGGCAAAAACCTGAAATTCCCCTCATTTGCGACCCTAGTCATATTGCCGGAAAACGAAGCCTCATTTCCCACCTTGCCCAAAAGGCGCTGGATCTGGATTATGCTGGTCTGATGATTGAGACCCATCCCCGGCCAGATGAGGCCTGGAGTGATGCAAAGCAGCAAATAAGACCTGCAGATCTGCAGGAATTGTTAGTCTCTCTTCACTTTTCCTGCCAGATGGACGAAAAGAGCGCCCTCCCCGAGGTACTCGAATTGCTGCGCACGAGAATTGATACACTTGACCGGCAGCTTTTGGAAACTCTGGCGGAGCGTATGGAGGTGGTGCGTGAAATTGCCGGAATGAAAAAAGAAACAGGAATGAGCGTTCTGCAGATCAATCGTTGGGCAGGCATTTTTGAGAGCCGCATCGATGCTGGCAAGGCACTTGGTCTGGACGAAGCCCTGATCCGGCGCCTCATTGAGCTGGTTCATCTGGAGTCCATAGGACTGCAGGAAAAAATTATCCGTGGGAAAAACTAGGGGTTGGTGAGCGAGAACCCTTTTTTATCAAAGCGGTAAACCGGTACAAACTGGTTTTCCGGTGTGCCATCACCGTAACGGTATTTACCGAATAACACAGAAAGCCTGTCTCCATGAAATTCAAAGGCATTTTTCCGGTTTCCATACCAGGCATCTGCCAGCATCATTACCAGATCAAATCCTTTCCATGCAACCCAGCTTGGAACCGTACCCCAGCGGTTTACATAACTTTCCAGCCAGTCGGCGTTGCAGGGTGGAACAGGCAGATCCGGAGCAACAAAATATGCCGCTGAGGAAGTCATGTCATCGAATTCCAGTCCCGATCGCTCCAGCCAGTTTCCGTAGATAAAAACCGGACATTTTGATCGCTGTGACAGAATCCTTGATTTTGCCTGTGTTTCGTTATTGGCAATGAAAATGTGGGTTTTCGGTCCAATTCCTGCGGCACTGATTACCTGACCAAGCTCAGATGCATTGCCTGCATCTATCTTATGGAACAGCAGCACATTTTTGCCTGCAGCAAGGCATTGCCGCCGGTATTCATCGGCTACCAGTGTATCTTTTCGCTCCGGCCCGAAAATGATTACAGCATTTTCAGCAATGCCGAGTTCCCCTGCTTTTTCGATGCAGGTCCGGGCAATGGCGCTGTAGGAAGGCTGCTGATAATTCATGCAGCCTGAAAAAGTTTTTGATCCGCCAGACCCGGCGTGAGACAAAACATTCATCACCGGAATACCCTTTGCATTGGCCACTGAATCGAACACCGGAATCAGACTTTGCTTCACTGGTCCTACCATCAGGTCCAATCCGTCCAGGCATCCGCCTTCTGAAAGCTCAATTATTTCGGCTGGCAGATTGCGATGATCAAAAAGCTGGAAGCGCATTCCTGAATCGATTGATGTACAGAAATCATTGGCTGCCACCATGCCTTTGTAAAACTCTACAATGTTCTCGGTTTTTATCTTGCCGTCTTCATTGTTGGAGAAGGGCAGAAAGATTCCTATTCTGGGCCAGCGTTTCCGGAAGGATCCGGATGTTTTTTTGGTTTGTTCTTTGCTTTGCTGAGCTTCAGAATGGATCCCCAGGGCCAGAATAAATACAAGAAAAGTCAGAAATACCTTCATTCTAATTATCCGGGGTTATTTTCTCTCATTTCTCTTGCAAGGTCTTTCTCCTTTAGACTCTCACGCTTATCGTGCTGTTTTTTACCCCTTGCCAGTCCAATTTCAGCTTTGCAGCGCCCCTTTTCATCAATAAAAAGTCGGAGCAGGGCAATGGTAAGCCCTTTTTCCTCGGTTTTGGTCTGCCATTTTTTTAGTTCATGTTTTTTGAGAAGCAATTTTCGGTCGCGTTTGGCCGGCAGGTTATTGTAGGTGCCGTGCTCATAAGGGGCAATGTGCAGATTCACCAAAAATAGCTCCAGGCCTCTGAACTGGCAAAAACAATCCTGCATATTCACTTTTTGCTGCCTCACAGACTTTATTTCCGTACCGGAAAGTACTATTCCGGCAATAAGGGTATCAATTATCTCAAAATCAAATCCTGCCCTCCGGTTTTTAAGGTTTACGCTGGATGCAATCGGGTCTTTCATTGAGCGCCAAAAGGTAATGCTTCAGGCAGGAAGCAAAAATAGAGCCTAAATCCTGAAGCTTTCTTATCTATTTTCTGAATGCATGCCAGAACCTGAATGTTTCACAATCCACTTCACTTAAACGAAGCAGTGTTTCGTAAAGAAACAATCTTTCAGAACTGATTCAGGAGTTTTTCCAGAAAGGAGTTTTTCCGTTCCGCTTGCAAAGCTGGTAATAGGCATACCCAAAAGAAAAGCCCAGCATGGCCAGCAAGGATCCCGGAACCATAACCAGAAGCGCGATGTGAACATAGAGGTCTTCGCCCGGTTTCAGCGGACCCGGCTCCTGAAGCAAGCGGATAAAATCGGAGACAACAATAAAAGTAATCAGCACCATCCCGAGCATCATTACCCGCGCAATGGCCGGAATTTCCCGCCAGAGTGCTGAAAAGGTGAATACGGAGGGATTTGTCATTTTAAAAATCCTGTCGATCAAGGGCCATGGTCATGCAGCGGGGTCCGCCTAGGCCTCTGGATAACTCAGAGGATGGAATTACATTCACCTCTACTCCGGCTTCCCGTAATGCCCGGTTAGTATGGCGGTTACGGTTGTAACTTATTACCCTTCTCGGCCCGATAGCAAAAACATTCGCACCATCAAACCATTGTTCCCGGCTTGCATAATCGGGGTTGCCATCGCCGGTGTGAATGATTTCCAGGTAATTAATTTCTTTTTTCAGTACTTCCAGGAGACTTTCCTTCAGTACCTCGGTTGAAAGGATGGTGTTACCCTTTTCATCGATGCCTTCTTTGCGGTGCACACGGGTTTCCATAACAGCCTGCAAAGCATCAGGATAGGTAACCACCAGATTTTCATCAATAATGGTGAAAACGGTATCCAGATGCATAAAATTGCGTTTTTTAGGGAGAAGCACTTCATACACGCGCTCTACTTCCCCCGATGTCAGCACTTCCTTGGCAACCTCCTGGATGGCTTCAGAATCAGTGCGTTCGGAGTTGCCAATAGCGAGAGCCTTATTCGACAAAACAATCACGTCTCCGCCTTCAATATCCGGATAGTTTTCGGTGAGCGCTTCTTCAATGGTGTCTTTCGGGTAGATGAGGTTGAAATTTTCTTTGAAAAGAGGGTGATTTTCGAAAATCATCCGCATTATGAAAGATTCGCGGGTGCGGATGGCATTTTTCATCTGGCAGGAAATTACGCCTGTTTGTACCACTGCAGCCGGATCCCGCATGAAATAGGAGTTGGGGCTAGGCGTAATTACAAAGGCATGCTCTCCGAGTTTATCCAGCGAACGGTGATTGAGCTTGCGCTTGAGTTCCCGAACTTTTACACCGGCAATGAGCGCATTGGCACATTCCAGGGTGGAGAAGCGGCCAATCATATCCTCTGCAAGATGCTCCAGTTTATGTGGCTTGAGCGCAATTTTGAATGCTTTTACCAGCAGATCATCATCAATCAGGGACTCAATGAGCAAATCAAGCAGCCGGTATACTTTAGCTCCTGTGGCACCTTTTATGAGGCTCTGAAACTCGTCATGCTCCCGCTGCATTACTTCCAGATAGGGCATATCCTCAAACAGGTACTCGGTTATATTGTATGGAGTTAATCTATCTATTTCTCTCCCCGGCCTGTGCATGAGCACGGCTTTGAGCGTTCCGAATTCCGAGTTAAGTCTGAGTTTCATAAGATGGGTGTATCAATGGATTTTGCGCTGCAAAGGTATGGATAAATGCCGTATGCAATCTGCAGCCCGGAAGGTGCTTTTTTAAAGCGGGTTTTGGGATTATTAATATCTTTTTCAAAAACGGAAAGAGCAGGTAATCGTACATATGCTGGAGGGTTTGCCCTCTGAATTCAATGGTTTGGCTTAACTTGTCTAAGCTTTGGTATATTAATGAAGGATTCCAAATCTGCAATTCTGATAATTCCAAAACTCGCTTACCTTTGATGCCCCAAAAAAATCCGGATGAAAAGAGAAGGCATTTTCCTTGAATACGATTCATTTGACACGGAAGATCAGTTGCCGGCCGCAAGCCGGGAATTATTTGAGGAGGCAAGGGCCTCCCTTCCTCAGGCCTATGCACCTTATTCCCATTTTCAGGTGGCAGCAGCTCTCCGTCTGGCTGATGGCCGTATAATTACCGGTACCAATCAGGAAAATGCCGCATATCCCTCCGGACTTTGCGCAGAAAGGACGGCTGTGTTTTATGCCGGATCTGCCTTTCCCGGGATAAAGATTGAGGAAATTTTTATTCTGGCACAGAAGCAGGGGGGAGAGGAACTGCTTCCGGCCTGTCCCTGCGGAGCCTGCCGCCAGGTAATGCAGGAGGCCGAAGACCGGCAGCAACAGTCTATCCGACTGATTTTCCGGCAGGGGAGATCTGGATTTATCCGTCTTGATTCTGTGCAGGCTTCCTTGCCTTTTCGCTTTGATCCGGCATCTTTGAGGTAAGTTTTTTGTGCCTGTTTATGGCTCTGGACATCTACAGCAACCGGTCTACCTTTAAACTGATCATCATCCTTTTTGCGCTGCTGATCGGCGGAATTTCCGTGCTGTACACCAATAACATGGTAAGTAAACTGGCCGAACGGGAAAAGAAACTCATTGATCTGGCGGCAAAGGGATACCGTGAAATTGCTGGAATGGAGTTTACCTCAAGTCAGGGCTTTTTATTTCAGGAAATCATCGCCGCAAATAATTCCGTTCCGGTGATTCTTACCGATGAGGCAGGGAATATTCTGAGCTATCGCAATTTTGATGTTCCGGAAGGGATGAATGCCCGGAAAAGCAAGGAGTTTTTTGATCAGCAGCTGGAAGAAATGCGGACTGAATACCAGCCCATTCCTATAGAAATTGCCGGTTTGAAGCAATACATTTATTACAAAAATTCCAATCTGATCAGGCAGCTGAAATTTTATCCCTACATCCAGCTGGCTGTCATTGGGTTGTTCATTCTGATGGGTTATCTTGCTTTCAGCCTGAGCCGGAATGCAGAGCAAAATCGCGTCTGGGTAGGGTTGGCCAAGGAAACTGCGCACCAGCTCGGAACTCCGATTTCCTCCCTGCTGGCCTGGGCTGAATACCTTCGCAGCAAGCCCGAAATTCAGAAGGAAGGAATTGTGGAGGAAATGGATAAGGATATTCAGCGCCTTCAGATGATTACTGCCCGTTTCAGCAGCATTGGTTCGGAACAGAAAACCGAACTGATTGATTTGGTTGAGGTAGTGGAAACCGCGGTTGCCTATCTGCGCAGCCGGGTAAGCCGGAAAGTAGAAATTACGGTTACACATCAGAATGTAACTGGTGAGACTTTTGCCTACATAAACCGGCCTTTGTTTGAATGGGTAATTGAAAACATCATCAAAAATGCCGTGGATGCCATGGGTGGTGCAGGTAAGCTGCGGCTTGAAATCATCGAACTTCCCGAGGGCCAGGTACAGATGGATATCAGTGATACCGGCAAAGGAATTCCTAAAAATCAGTTTAAAAAGGTGTTTGAACCTGGTTTTACCACTAAAAAACGCGGCTGGGGTCTGGGCCTTACATTGGCCCGACGCATCATTGAGCAGTACCACAAAGGCCGGATTTTTGTAAAATCTTCGGAGCCCGGCAAGGGTACAACTTTCTGTATTATGCTGCGCAACCGGCTTTAGGCAGGGGAGCGAACCAGCTTGTCGGCCCCGGAGCAAATGTCTTTAATCTTGATTTTGCGTTAGAACTTCGTGATGAGAATTCAACCCCGACAGCATAGCTGTACGGGGCAGGATGGCAAAAAATTAAGAACTTATTCCCGGAATCCCAAGCAGCGCTACGGCTTGAGAAGATGGGCTGGCAAGGCCTTTGATTTGAGCTATTTTATCCACGCGATAGATCTCCTGATGCAATTCCGGGTTCAATTTGCAGTGCTTCCAATAAATTTGCCATACGTTTTTCAAATGCGAATTTTTTACTGCTCTTTTTAAGTTGAAGGAATTTGATAAGTACTACTCTTCCAGTGAATAAATTCTCAAATATCCTTGTCAATCAACTCTTCGTATCAGATCTCTGGAATTAATGAGGTTTCACAATCAGCCCGGTTTTGCATGCAATTCTTTCTCATTTCCAAGTAATCATTTAACAAACTTCACCTCCACACGCCTGTTTTTTGCTCTTCCGGCATCGTTATCGTTACTGTCTATGGGCCTGCTTTTTCCAAAACCACTCGCCGAAAGCAGAGCCGGGCTGCAGCCCTCCCTGATAAGGAATTCCCTCACGCAATTGGCTCGTTTTTCAGAAAGTGTCTGATTGGTATGGTCATCACCAACATTATCAGTATGACCATCAATGCTTACTTTGAGATTGTATTTTTTAATGATTAAGGCCACCCTTTTCAATTCCGGCACCGATTCATGCAAAAGATTGTATTTACTGAACTCGAAGAACAGATTGTTCATAGGTACCGGAGTGCCTTCTTCAATCATTTCCTGAAATGAAATAACTTTTATGTCCTTTTTTACTTCTACTGCAGAGCTGGTTTTCCGTAAATCCAGATTTTGTGCCAAAGGAAAAAAAGTTGAATCCTCTATAAAATATCCATAATTTTTTCCCATCGGAAGAACAATGAAATAGGATCCATCCTTGGGATCAGACCGGGCAGACCCAATAACCTTATTGCTTTCAAGATCTTCCCAATGGATGGTAGTGGCAATAGGCTTGTTTTGGGCATTTTTCAGTTCGCCTTCAACCCTGGCAACAAAGTCGGGCCTCAGGTGTGCAGGAAGCGGAATTTTATATATGTCTTCCCGGTTTTTGGTTCGGCTGTCCTTGGAAAAATAGGCTATCTGCCCATCGGTAGAAATTTTATAACCCCAATCAGAATTAATACTGTTTATCTCCTTTCCAAGATTCACCGGAGCAGACCAGCAATCCCAGCAGCTATCTGCCAGTCTGGTGCTCATGAACACATCAAGCTTTCCAAGGCCACCGTGGCCATCACTTGAAAAATACAGTGTCTTCATATCCGGATGAAGAAATGGCGACCTTTCGGTATAAGGCGTATTTATTGTTTTTGGAAGTCGAATTGGCGGGTCCCAGCTTCCGGAGTCGTTTTTATGTGAAATGTATAAATCTGAAACAGGTAAACGATCACCATGAAATACCCTGGTGTTTGAAGAAATCAGAGAAACTTTCTGGGAAAGATCGTTCATAATGGAACTGTAATCTGCATTCTGCAGTTCATATACTGCATTCTCAAAAAGCACTATTTCCGAGAGGTCCGAACCAAGTTTGTAATAATCCGGATCGTATTTGCCAAACAAAAACAAGCGTATTCCAGCTTTCCTGATACTGCTTAAAACAGCTTCCGGAGTTATTTTTCCGTATTTTTTTCGTGAGCTTGCAGAAATCCAGTCTTTATTGGTTGCATCAGTGAATGAAATTATTACCCTTGAACTATTTTTCGTGCTTCTCCAATCGGTTTCTCTGGCTACCAGATTAATTGATTCAATAGTTGATTCAGGCTCATCACCACCCCCGGCTGCCGGATATTCAAGCTGATTTCTAAGCGTTTCGATATCACTGGTGAAATCCATTGCTTCATATGCATAAGCACCATCTACTTCAAAGTCCCTGTAATAAACAATTTTAGCCCTCCAGTTAACGCTTGCATCCCCGTCCTTAAGGCCGTCTATGAAATTATAGATATTTTCACGAACGCCTGAAATACAAGATTCCATTGAACCTGATGCGTCAACCAGAAAAACGATATCAATATTTTTTTCCATTTGGGGATTTCCGCGGGAAAAGATCATGGTCTTGTTATTCGATGCTATGGTCAGATCTCCT
>Ga0315905_10003847_pt1 | contig 15423 bp, 9 predicted proteins | sample LakEriMetagenome_5_FD_203522 | JGI IMG/M metagenome (GOLD analysis project Ga0315905, IMG submission 203522) | Freshwater fungal communities from buoy surface, Lake Erie, Ohio, United States - Buoy 4 MA121 | ecosystem: Environmental > Aquatic > Freshwater > Lake | place: USA: Lake Erie, Ohio... | reverse complement strand
TTGATGGTGACCGATGCCGGATGGCTGCTGATCGCGGCGGCTTGATTGATCGAGACCACGGCGGTGTTGGAATTCGCGCCGGCACTATTCGCGACATTGGTGACCTTGACCCAATAGCTGGTCGCGGTGCTCAGTGCGGGTGTCGTGAAGCTGCTCGAGTTTGAGCCCACCAGTGTAGTGGTGCTGGGTGAAGTTCCCCGATACCATTTGTAGGTGAGCGGGCCGGTGCCGGTGGCGGTGACATTCAGCACGGTGGTTTGTCCGCTGTTGATGCTGACCGAAGCCGGATGGCTGCTGATCGCGGCGGGCTGGTTGACCGAGACAACGGCAGTGTTGGAATTCGCGCCGGCACTGTTTGCGACATTGGTGACCTTGACCCAATAGCTGGTCGCGGTGCTCAGTGCGGGTGTCGTGAAGCTGCTCGCGTTCGTGCCCACTGGCGTGGTGGTGCTCGGTGAAGCTCCCTGATACCATTGGTAGGTGAGCGGGCCGGTGCCGGTGGCGGTGACGTTCAGCACGGTGGTTTGGCCGCTGTTGATGGTGACCGATGCCGGATGGCTGCTGATCGCAGCGGCTTGATTGATCGAGACCACGGCGGTGTTGGAATTCGCGCCGGCACTATTTGCGACATTGGTGACCTTGACCCAATAGCTGGTCGCGGTGCTCAGTGCGGGTGTCGTGAAGCTGCTCGAATTCGTGCCCACCGTTGTAGTGGTGCTGGGTGAAGTTCCCCGATACCATTGATACGTGAAAGGTCCGGTGCCGGTGGCGGTGACATTCAGCACGGTGGTTTGTCCGCTGTTGATGCCGACCGATGCCGGATGGCTGCCGATCGCGGCGGGCTGGTTGATCGAGACCACGGCGGTGTTGGAAATGGCGCCCGAAAGGTTTGCCGCATTGGTGACCTTGACCCAATAGCTGGTCGCGGTGCTCAATGCCGGTGTCGTGAAGCTGCTCGAATTCGTCCCCACCGGCGCGGTGGTGATGGGCGAATTTCCCCGGTACCATTGATAGGTGAAAGGTCCGGTTCCGGTCGCGGTCACACTCAGAATGGTGGTTTGGCCGCTGTTGATGCCAACCGAAGCCGGATGACTGCCGATCGCGGCGGGCTGGTTGATCGAGATCACGGCGGTGTTGGAATTCGCGCTCCCCTCGGTGTTGGTCACTTTCACCCAGTAGCTGGTCGCGATGCTCAGTGCGGGTGTCGTGAAGCTGCTCGAATTCGTGCCCACCGGCGTGGTGGTGCTGGGTGAAGTTCCCTGATACCATTGATAGGACGGTGCCGGGGTGCCGGTGGCCACGACCGATAGCGTAGTGGTGGTGCCGGTGTTGATCGATGTCGATGCCGGATGCGTCGTGATGACCGGAGTAATGGAGTTGAGAAACACCGGGTTCCGCACGTTGAGTTCAACGTTGGTGGTGTCCAGCACCACGTTGCCCGCGCTGTGATAGGTGCCGTTGGCTTTCACGAAACGGATTTCGTAGGTGCCTGGAGCGAGGCGCAGCGAGTATCCACCGGTGTCGAAGGCGGCGACGGAACTGATGACGCTGCCCGCCTGGAGCGCCTGCACCGTTAGTCCGGCGATCGTCTCTGTATTGAAGGGTGTGAAGAATTGGTTGTTGTCGACATCGGTGTAGGCCATGCCGGTGAGAAACGGATTGTTGCTGGTCGAGGAACGGCCGAAGTCCTGGACCAGATAAAAGGAATCCATCACCACGCCCGGAGACTCCAGGTCCGTTGCCAGATTGGAGCCGAAGCCGACTTCATTGTACCATTCATACATCATGATGCAGCGGTGTCCCCGCCCAGGGACGCTGAAGCCTGGGCCGAAGTCTTGGAAAAGGCCCTGGTGCGCAGTGTTGTAACCTGTCAGGATCTCGGCATTGGTCCAGCCGTTGCTGGGCGAAGACTCATAAACGCCGACGTTCTCTGGCCCGGGAACAGAGCCGCCCGTACTGCGTCTGCAACCAGTGTAAGTGTTCGAAAAGCCCGCGGCGGCGATCCGCCCGGCCGCTGTTGTCGCCCCTCACGGAAACGAGGGGTTGGAAATACTGTGTGGGTTGGCACCATAGGTCGACTGATTGTAATACCAGTCGACCGATTGCAGATTGTTGCAGTGCGATTGTGCGGCACTGGCCAGTGCCGTATTCCATGCCACCGGCGGTATGGGAATTTGGATTGTCCAGGAATCGCCCCCGACTGTGGGAGAGCCCTCGTTGACATTGGCCGCGCTGCCCGTATTGCCCAGTCGCACCATCTCCGTAGTGCCGTTCGCACGGGCCCGGTTGAGGACCTGCAACAGGTATTGCTCCGCTTCAGTCGGTTGCGACGTGCCCGTTGCAGCAGAGGCGGGCGTCAAGGCATTCATCCCCAACAGCGTCAAAAGCATGCCAATCAATGTTAGTGACCTCATGCCACTAAACAGTACATAAATTTCCAGTGACCGCAAGATTTTTCTTCTTGCTGAATACAAAATTTTTAAAATTTTCCCGTCCCGCATTTTTTTCTCACAAATGCAATGCTTCAGGTCGATCATGAGTGTAGAGTATGCAAAACCTTACCCGTTGTTCCATCGACCCGCAGATCATGACACGTGAGAATTTTTCGGAGTTGATCCGCTGAAAAAACAGAAGCCCGCCAAAACGGAGGAGCATGGGGTCGTCGATGCCGTCGTCGACAAATGGTTGACGCTGAAGCCGCGCTCCATGAAGGAAGTCCGCAACACCACCTGGTCGCAGGTCGCGGACTTCGTCCGGCCCGGACTGAAAAATGATGCAACGGAATCGCGCGCCGCGTCTCTGGAAATGCTGAAGTGGCCCGAACATCGGCAGCAGGCGAGAGCGGACTTCGCTTTTCGACGAAAAACACAAACCTGCGGGCAGGTGTTTTTTTGCTGCCCGGGGTCGCGATAATTTTTCACCGCAGGCGTTGCAATGCCCTGTGATCTTTGCTAGATTCCGACATGGCAGAAGAGATTGATCAGCGCGATTGGACCGATAACACGGCGATGGTGGCTCCCGCATTGATGGGAACCGCCGCCGGATTGTTGCTGGGGGAGATGATGCATCGCGGTGCCCGCCGCGGACTGGCATTCGGTCTGCTGGTATTGGGAGTGGCGGCACTGGCGCCCTTCACGGTGGGGGAAATAAAGCAGCGCATCAATGCGCCGGGAACCAAGCGCGGTGCGATGCGCCGGCTGCGTTCGATCCGTGAAGCCGGTGCCGTCGGCATGCACGATGTGGATGCGGAATTGCGCGAGCAGGGTCTGCTGTGAAAATCGCGATCACCGGCACGGGAGGTCGTGTGGGAGCCGCTCTGGCGGCCTATTTCAGCCGTCGCGGCGATGAAGTGATTGAATTGAACCGACAGGCCATGGACCTGCGCGATTTGTCATCACTGCCGCCGATCCTCGGGGCTTGTGATTTCGATGTCCTCATCAATCCCGCAGCGCTGTCCTCGCCGGACGACTGCGAGAAAGACCCCGGGCTTGCCCATTTGGTCAACGCCGAGGCGCCAGCGGCGATGGCAGGTTTTTGCGCGCAGCGAGGCAAACGGTTCATCCATTTCAGCACCGACTACGTGTTTGGCGGTGAAATGCCGATTCGGCCTAACGAGTCCGACGAAACATTGCCTGTGAACGTGTATGGTCGCAGCAAACGCGACGGCGAGATCGCTGCGCTGCAAGCATGTCCCGAGGCGTTGGTGATGCGGGTCTCCTGGGTTTTCGGTGCGGAAAAACCGGCGTTTGTGGAACAGATTGCGCAGAAAATCATCTCGGGCCATGAACTGGAAGCGGTGGCGGACAAATGGTCGATCCCCACCTGGATGCCCGACCTTTGTGAATGGACCGGTTTTTTGTGCGATGAAAAAATTTCAGGCATTGTCCACGCGTGTCACGGCGGCGAGCCCGTTTCCTGGCATGGTCTGGCAGCGGCGGTGCAGGAATTGTTAGAAAAGCGTGGTGCGATCACACAGCGGCGGGCGATTGCAGCGAAGCAACTGCGGGACATCGATGCCTTCATTGCCCGTCGGCCCGTGCACACGGCGATGGACAACACGTTGCTGTGTTCGCTGCTGCCTGCCCCGGCGGCAAGCTGGCGCGAGGCGCTGGAGCAATGGTTTGCAGGCAGACATTCCACCCTGCGGGATTGACAAGCGTCGATGGCGTGTCACTGTGCGCGCGGAATGGAAGAACAATTGCTGCACTCACCGCTGGAATCCGCGCACCTCGAACTCGGCGCGAAAATGGTGCCCTTCGGCGGCTGGTATCTGCCGGTGCAATATACCTCGATCCTCGATGAACACGCGGCGGTGCGGCAGCACTGCGGGGTGTTCGACATCTCCCACATGGGGCAGTTGGTGATCGCCGGTGCCGATGCGGAAAGCTGGTTGAACAAGATGCTGGCGAACAACGTTGCGGTGCTGGCTCCCGGCGGCGGGCAGTATTCCTTATTGCTGAATGACAATGGCGGGGTGATCGACGACCTGATCATCTATCGGGAATCGGCGGAACAGTTTTTCGCGGTGGTCAATGCCGCGCGGATCGATCAGGATGTTTCCTGGTTGCACACGCACCTCGCCGGGGACGTCGCGCTGGCCAATGAAAGCCCGCGCTGGGCCGGTATGGCGGTGCAGGGTCCTGATGCGCCCGCCATTTTTGCGAAAATTTTTCCGCCGATCAATCTGCCCGCGCGCAACGGCATTCTGCGTTTTTCCTGGCAGGGCGTGGAGCTGGTCGTCTGTCGCACCGGCTACACCGGCGAGGACGGCTTTGAATTTTTCAGTCCCGCAGCCGATGGCGTCATGTGGTTCAAGGTCTTCATCGAGGGCGGTGCGAAGCCGTGCGGGCTCGGTGCGCGCGACAGCCTGCGTTTGGAAATGGGCTACCCGCTGAACGGCAACGACCTCAGCGAGGAGCGGACGCCGATCGAAGCCGGACTCGGGTTTTTCGTCGACCTGCAAAAGGGCGATTTCATCGGGCGGGATGCGCTGCTGCGTCAGAAAGAGCAGGGTTTGTCGCACAAGCTGGTGGCCTTGCAATCCAACGAAAAAGGCGCGCCGCCGCGGGTGCATTATGCCGTGGAAACGCCCGCCGGAGAAGTGATCGGGGAATTGTGCAGCGGCGTGCTTTCGCCGAGTCTGATGCTCGGCATCGGCATGGCCTATCTTCCCGTGGCCCATGCGAAGCCAGGCACGGAATTGCACATCGACGTCCGCGGTCGCAAGTTTCCCGTGACCGTCGTGAAAAAACCATTTTACAAACATCCCGCCAAACAGGCATAACATTTGCACACCGATGAATATTCCCGCCGATTTGCACTACAACAATTCCCATGAATGGCTGCGCCTCGAGGGCGACATCGCGACCGTGGGCATCACCGACCATGCACAAGCCGAACTGACCGATGTGGTTTTTGTCGAGCTGCCCATTGTCGGCAAAACCGTCGATGCCGGCGATCCGACAGCGGTGGTTGAGTCGGTCAAAGCGGCCAGCGACATCTACGCTCCGCTCTCCGGTGAAGTCGTTGCGGGCAATCCCGAAGTCGAAGCCGACCCCGCATTGGTGAACACCGACCCGTATGGCCGGGGCTGGATTTTCAAAATCCGCCTCACCGATCCTGCGGCGGTTTCCCGCTTGATGGATGCCGCTGCCTATCAGGCGATGATTTCCTGATCGACAGACCGAGGAGCGGCGCGCGCGGGGATTTTGATTTCCCTGGTTGCCAGCACCGGCAAAATAAACGATATATCGTGCATGAAAGTCGGAATCATGGTCAACGAGCGCAAACCCGACGCCCGTGCCGCTGTCGGAGAGCTCGTCGATGTCTTGCGTACCCGCGACATCGAGGTTCTGTTGCACCGGGATGCAGCGGTGTTGATGCAGCTCGATGGCTTTTTTGATGCCGAAGAACTGGGCAGGCAGGCTGATGTCATTGCGGTGCTGGGTGGCGACGGAACCATGCTCGCGGCGATGGAAAAACTCGGCACCTGCGACAAACCGGTGGCGGGAATCAACATCGGCACGCTGGGATTTCTAACAAGTTGTACCGACGGCGAGCTGGAATTGTTTGCCGATTCGCTGGTCAGGGGCGACTTCGGCACCAGCGAGCGGGTGTTGTTGCATGCGGAAATCACTCATGCGGACGGCAGCACGGCGGAATATTCCGCGCTCAACGAAATCGTGCTCGCCCGCGGCCAGACCGGCAAACTGGTCAACTTGATGGCACGCATCAACGGCGAACTGCTCAATCACTACCGCGCCGACGGCTTGATCGTGGCCACTCCCACCGGTTCGACCGCCTATTCGCTTTCCGCCGGTGGACCGCTGATCAGCCCCAACTGCGCGGTATTCGTGGTCACGCCGATCTGCCCGCATTCGCTGAGCTATCGTTCACTGGTCGTCGATGACTCCTCGGTTGTCGAAATCGTGCCTGAAGGGAACAGCGATGAAGCGATGTTTTTCACTGTTGATGGCCGCGATATCGTGCCGATTTACGCCGGTAGCCGGGTGATGGTGAAGAAATCGCATCGTACTTTTCATTTGTTGATCCTGAAAAATCGCTCATTCTACAAGGCTTTGCGACAGAAGCTTGGTTGGCGCGGATAATTTATCCCGGTGCTGACCATATTTTTTGTTGGAGTTTGAGACATGCTTTGATTTAGTTTTTCGCATGCGTTACGATGCCATCGATCCACAATTGTTTGTCCGCAACCGTCAAAAACTCGTCGACCTTCTGCCTCCGGACAGCATTGTGATTGTAGTTGCCAACGACATCATGCCCACCAATGCGGATGGCACGATGCCCTTCAAGCAGAATTCCGACCTGTTTTATCTTTGCGGTGTTGACCAGGAGGAAACAGCGCTGGTGCTGATGCCGGGCGCCAAGGATCCGAAGCAGAGGGAAATCCTGTTCACCAAGGAAACCAGTGAGATGATAGCGATCTGGGACGGCGAGAAACTCACCAAGGAGCAGGCCCGTGCGGCAACGGGAATCGAGCGGATCGAATGGTTTTCGGGATTTGAAGCGATGCTACATCAGCTGATTCCCCAGGCGAACAACATTTTTCTCACCACCAACGAGCACATGCGCGCGGTGGTCGCAGTCGAGACCGCCAATGACCGTTTCATCCGCAAGTGCCAGCACCGCTATCCGCTGCATCGCTACGAACGGCTGGCACCGCTGGTCCACCGGCTGCGGATGATCAAGGAACCCCAGGAGATCGCGATCATGCAGCGCGCGTGCGACATCACCGAGGCGGGCTTCCGCCGCCTGCTGGGCTTCGTCAAACCCGGTGTCGGCGAATGGGAGATCGAGGCGGAATTGATCCACGAGTTCGTGCGTCGCGGCTCGCGCGGTTTCGCCTATCAACCGATCATCGGCTCCGGCAAAAACGCCTGTGTGTTGCACTACAACACCAACACCTGCATTTGCCAGGACGGCGACATGCTGCTGCTTGATGTCGCCGCCGAATACGTCGGCTGGGCTTCGGACCTGACGCGGACGATCCCGGTGAACGGCCGATTCACCCCGCGTCAGCGCGATGTCTACAATGCCGTGCTGCGGGTGGTCCGCGGCGCCAATGAAATCCTCCGTCCGGGCAATACTCTGATGAATTACCAAAAACAGGTGGTCGAGATCATGGAGGAGGAATTGATCGGCCTGAACTTGATCGATGCCAAGGAAGCCAAGAAACAAGGCCCGGAAAAACTGCTGGTGAAGAAGTATTTCATGCACGGAACATCGCATCACCTGGGCATCGATGTTCACGATGTCGCACCGCCGCACGAGCCATTTGTCGAGGGCATGGTCTTCACGATCGAACCGGGCATTTACATCCGCGAGGAAAACCTCGGCGTGCGATTGGAAAACGATTTCATCATCGGCAAGGACAGCAACTTCGACATGATGGGCAACATCCCGATCGAGGCCGATGAAATCGAGGAGTTGATGGCCCGTTAGAGCCTGGTTGGTTTCTATTCACGTTATTGCGCGACGGTTCGGTTGCCGGTGATCCGTTTTTCAAGATCACACGCATTTCGTCGCAAGGCGACGACGGCCAATAGCCCAGGGTGATTTTGTGAAACAATATCACCCTGGGCAACACCCCGCAAAAACAACATTCCGCCCTGTAGGGGCGGTGTTTGGTGCGTGTCTAGTCCCAGACATACTTTTCATCGTATGCCACGCCGTTTTTTTCTAACAATTTTCTGTATTCCTCTTGGAATGTAGTCACACGATGATGCTCTCTTTGATTGTTGATATAGGCGCGCAAAGCATCTTGATGTGACGGGCTAATGGAAAAAATTCCATAACCAGATTGCCAATAAAATTGAGTCCATTGCGGCCCTTTGCTTTTTAACCAACTTGAGGAGGCTGATTTTATTTGTTTCACCAGTTCGGCGGGTGCGCAAGTGCGCGGATGTGAGACAAACAAATGTATGTGGTCTTCCACAGAGCCTGCCGCAAGCAGCACGCCATTCAGGCGATGGATGATTCCGCCGATATAAGAATGAAGTTCGTTTCTCATGTCATCATGCAGGCATTTTTCCCGGTTTTTTGTGGAGAAAACGACATGCACATACAGTTGAGAAAGAGATTGTGGCATGGCTATGATACATACCCGTTTCAAATTTTATGGCAATCCCCAACGCCGCCCCTTCAGGGCGGAAAGATTTTTTGGATCATTTTTCCCAGGGTGATTTTGTGAGACAAATTCACCCTGGGCTATCAGCCATTGCCACGTTGTGGCAGGGAGAATGGTTCGCTTCAATTTCGTTACCGCAAAGCCACCAGCGCATTGTGCCCGCCGAGCGAAGCCGCGATCTTGAAGATCGGTCCCGCTGCCGCCGGAGCCTGATCCGGCAATGCAAAGCCCTCAGGACAGTAGAGTCCTGCGAGATTGGCGGGCACTTGTCGCTGACGCAGGAATTCGACGAGAACCACGGTTTCCAAGAGTGATCCCGCGCCGATGCCGTGGCCGAGAAAGGGTTTGAGCAGATGCAGGCTGGGTTTCACACCGGGAAAGGCGCGCGCGAGGCAGGCTGCCTCGGCGACGGCGTGTGAGGCGGTTCCGGTCGCGTGCGGACAGAGCGCCTGCGGCGCCCCGAACATGTCGACCGCGCGGGTCAGCATGTTGACGAGCTGCCCGCATTCGGCGGACAGCGCAAGCGGATCGCGGGCATCCGAATTGGCCAGATAGCCGAGCATGCGTGGCGCTCCATTCGCCTCGCCGACTTCCAAAGTCAGCGCCGCAGCGGCTTCCGCGGGAAAAATGCCCGATGTTTGCGGGTGATAGGGATCATTTCTGCCGTCCTTGCTGAGAATTCCGGTCGACGCATAACTGTCCATCAAGACTTTCACCAATGGCAGATCCACGGCCACGACCAGCGCCCGCCCGGCCATGCCGCATTGCAGGTGCATCGCCGCCATGCCCATGGCGTCGATGCCCGCCGAACATCCGGTGGAGATCACTTGATAGGCACCGCGGATGCCGAGTTCGATCGAGATCGCCGCCGCCGCTTCGCCGTGCATGGCATTGCTCGCCGCCATCAGCGGCAGGGCCCTGCGCTCCGACCAGGGATGCAGCCAGTCCGCCACGCCGCCGCGCGAGGTGCCCATTACGAGCACGGCCTCGCCGAGTTCCGCCGCCGACCATCCGGCCTGTGTGACAGCCTGTCGGGCGACGTGCAAACCCGCCATCGCAGCAGGGGACCATTTCCGGTGTTTCAACAAGCGGCGATTGGCAATCCACGCGGCGGGAAGTTCGGGATAGTCGCAGTCCATGAATTCCCCCAGGGGTCGGAAAGGCAATGACTGCCGGGAAATTGCCTGGAAGTGGGAAGATGCGTCCTCTCCCATTGCCGAGAGCGCGCCTAGGCCGCGGATCGAATAGTTCATGGGGAAATGGCCGAAAGCATGGCCGCGCACGCTAGCACAAGGCCGGGACATGGGAAATGAAAAGTCCAGAGCGACCGCGCGAAGCGTGCTCAGGGTCGCTTGTCAACTTTCAGGTTACAATTGTGTCACAATCGGAGCGTTCTGCTTCCACGGCTCATCACCTATCAACTTCTTCGGCTTTCCTGTTCCGGCTCTGAAAAAAGTGCGGGTGCTGGCCGTATGCACCAATGAAATCATTATTCTCCGGTCTTGAAATATCCGCGCTGCGCCTTGTTCTGACGGGGTTTTTCACGCTTGTGCCGCCATCCGCGCACGCCTCGGTTTACGGCGAAATGCTGGCCGAGGACTGGGGCTGGATTCCCGAGCGCGCGGGCCTGGTTGCGGCAGAATCCCAGGGCATGGTTCCCAAAGTAGAAGGAAAAAACGCGGCGGAATTTTACCAGCAGCAACGATCCAGCAAGTATTTTTCGGCCCAGGCCCCTGTGCAAAAAGAGCTGTCCGATGTCGGTGAAATTCCACTCACGCCGCCCGGGGAAGCCCCGCCCAATGATGCCGTGCCGATGCCACAGGGCTTTTGTCAGGTAGCCGGCGAGGTTTCCGACGACCGACTCGAACCTCTGGCCGGAGTGGTCATTGAAGTCAAGGGCACCTCGAAAACCACCGAGACCGACAAGTCGGGCAAGTTCAACTTCGGCACCCTGCCCTCGGGCAATGTCATCATCGAAGCCTCCAAACTCGGCTACGTGACGAACACCCAGTCGGCCACCGCGCTTCCCGGCCAGAAACTCAACATCCGCATTGCCCTCAAACTCAAACCCAGCGACGGCGATGCCGATGAAACGACGCTGGATGAGGAAACGGTTGTGGGCGAGTTTCAGGAGAGTTCTAACGCCGGTGACTTCAACCTAGCCATTAACCTAGACACCCCTAAGCTCAGTGCCACCATGGGTCGTGAGGAGTTTGCCAAGAACAACGTGAGCGATGCGGGAGAAGCCATTGCAAAAATTTCCGGTGCCAACATCGTCGATGGTAAGTATGCCGTGGTCCGCGGACTCGCTGACCGTTATGTTACGACCACCTTCAATGGCGGCCAAATTGCCACTGCCGACCCCTCGCGTAAGGCCGTTCAGCTCGACCTTTTCCCCACCAGTTCCATCGAGCAAATACGAGTAGATAAGACCTACTCCCCGCAGCTTCCGGGCGATTTCGGCGGCGGTGCCATTGATATTATTACCCGCACCATGCCGGAAGAACGCATCTTGCAGATCAGCACGAAGGTTACTTATAATGATGCGCTGGCAGATAACATCTTCACACGAGGAGAAAATTCACTAGGTTTCTTAGGCGATATCGGTGAGGGATTACCCAAGGTTTTAGAAAAAGAAGGTGGGTTCATCAATACGAATGAAATACCGAATTCGGAGACAACGGAGTTATGGAAAACTTTTCACAACTCCCAGAACATGCGCCCCAAGGAAGTGGGCTCTAACATGGAGTTCGCACAAGCCTTCACCTACGGCGAAACCTTTGAGTTACCGAATAAAATGCGCCTTGGCCTCATGACTGCATTCAGCCAGAGATCCAATGATTTTACAAACTCGACGGAAGTGACAAACCAAACGCGGCAGTTTCATCTCGATGAGTATAGCCGCAACGTTGAATGGGCAGCCTACCTCTCCGCGACGCTGGAGATTAACGAGTTAAATCGAGTCACCGCTACTTATTTTAACAAACACATCGCTAACGAAAGAGTTAGCAACGCCACTCGCATCATCGATGATGAGGAAAACCTCAATTACGGCAATCTCCTGCAGAATTCCGCCATCAATGCGCTTAACGACTATGGCCCCGATGCGATCTACTACGGCGCGGCATGGGACATCATTCCCTTAGAGCGCAATTTGGAAATTTTCCAAATGAATGGCACGCACCGCCTTCATGATCGCGGCATTAAGATTGACTGGGGCTTCACCAATAGCAACGCCTTGGAAAACCGCCCGCACAGCACGCACTTTGAGTATGGCGTGTTAGACTTTTCCTCAGAAGCACTCAGTGGTGCGATTGCCGCATCGGCGATCACACGCGATAACCAAGCAGTAGCCTATGCTAACTTGCTAGGTTTGGAAAATCCAGAAAGTTACAACTGGCAGACTATCAAGGAGCCTATGTATGCCCGCCCGAGTACCAAAAGAATTTATGACAATTTTGAAATATCGACCACGGTAATTCCGGATGATAACCGCCCACCTGTAGAAACATTAGAGCATGGAACCTACAGCGGCTCCGTTCCCGGTAAGCAGCGCAGCACTCGGCGCTCGGAACAAACAAGTGAGGAAGCCCAGCACCGTCACGTGGCAACCACGGTTCCCTATTACTTCAGCGAAGATGACGATGATCGCTATTTCGAGTTCGGCTTTGGCGGGGCGACTTTCAATAAGCAGCGCAAGACAACTGCACGGCAATACGACCTTGGCCTCAGCATCAACTCACCATCCACCCCCGGCTTCCCACCGGGCACGATGGTAGGGCCAGGAGGGCTCGGCGAGCAATTCGCAGCGAATCCCTCGCTCATTTCGGATTACTTCAACGGCACCTATGATTCGGGCCCCTTCTACATCAACTCCCTAACCCTAAACGGCCTGGAAAACATTGATACCCGTCTCGAGCAGCAGGCCTACTTTTACAATGCGATGCTGCGTCTGGGGAAATCCTATATCACGGGAGGCGTGCGCTATGAAAAGGAGAGTTACGAAATCGATATCCTCTCGGCTCCTTACTCGGCATTCTCAGACGATCAGATCGCGGGCAACGGTTGGGAGAGCCGCGAGACTCAAGAAGCCATCCTGCCATCATTGAGCGCAGGAACCTCAATCTTCGATGACATACTCTCCTTCATGGTCGCATGGTCGAAGACCGTGGCACGCCCGACTTTCTGGGAATTCATCCCCTCGCAAACACTCGATCAAGCTTCTGGCCTCGCGCGCCGGGGCAATAACCTCCTCGGCCAGACTGCGATTGATAATTTTGACCTAGCGATCACCTGGCAACCCACCGAATCCTACACCACGCGCATGTCGCTTTTCCACAAAAACCTGGTCAATCCCGTAGTGAATTTCTTCGATACGGGAACTCTCACCTACGCAGATTCTTTTAGCAGTGTAGATGACGGTGTGGAAGACTACACAGCTACCATTAATGGCATCGAACTCGAAGCAGAATTGAACAAAATGGGCCCATTTTCGTTGCGTGGTAATTTTACCTACATTGATGCATCTCTCGATTACTCCATCGTACAGAACGGTGCCAAAGTCTCTGTCACCAGTAAGTTGCCTTTCCAACCTTCCTACCTTGCCAACCTCAATCTGGGCTACAATTACGAGCCGTGGAAACTCAATGCCAATTTCATTTATAATTACAACGGGGAATACCCCGTGATCCTGAAACTTACTCCTGATGACTTCGAGGTATCCAGAGAGGCGATTCACACCTTTGACTTGGTCGTTTCCAAACTCATCGAAACCGAGATGGTGGACTACACCATCAGAGCCGGCGTCAAAAACATCTTTAACGCTACGGACGTCTATCTTTTCAACAACAGCATCTACGATAGCGACACTTTCGGGCGCAGCTACTGGATGGAACTGCAGTTGTCGTTTTAAACTTTGTGACGAGATTGCCATATGTGACGAGAATGTTACAATTAGAGGCAAGACATCGACAAATTCTCCCGCCATATTCGCGCCAGTTGGCACGAGCTGACTTAAACACATAAAACAAATCACTAAAATACTAATGAAAGTAAAACACAACCTCATCCTCGCACTCTGCGGCATCATTGCGCCGTTGACTGCTCAGGCCGCCATCATCGATGTATTCGGAGTAAGAAACAATCCGCTACCTACGACACCTCCAGATCAAGCAGCCACCTACACTGCTACCAACTACGCTAAAGCTCACTTCGCCACAACGAACGCAGGAATTGACGGCGGATTGGGAACCAATGTGTATGTCGTGCACGACGATGCCAACCTCGACGGTGATGGCAATACAAATACTGTCACATGGACGAGCGACAACGTCTATTTCGTGAGAGACAGGCTCTTCATTCCCAAGGGCAGAACTCTTACAATCCAGCCAGGTACCAAAGTTTATTTCAACACTAACGACAATGGAACCTCTGTCAAAACAGACGACGCGGTTGGTGCGATCGTTGCTGCCCGCGGCGGCAAACTCATCGCAGACGGTACTAGTACTTCTCCCATCATCTTCTCCACGGATCGCGAGTATGAATTGGAAACGGGACTTGATTCTCCCCTTGATTCCGACGTCCTTGTCACAAGCACTCCACTCACACATGCTAGTGCCGGTCTCTGGGGTGGTATCGTATTGCTTGGCCAAGCTTATTGCTCAACCGTTAGTAGTACTGGCGTGAACACAGGCACCGTACAGATCGAAGGATTTGCGCCTGCTGGCTCTCCTAACGGTGATGGTGATACTGCAGGTATTCCAGACGCCACCCAGTATGGCACTAGTCCAAACTACCCACGCAAAGACGATGACAACAGCGGTATCATACGTTACGTATCGATTCGCCACGGTGGCTATGAATTCGCTACCAGCAAAGAGATCAACGGCCTCACCATGGGTGGTGTCGGCTCCGGCACCAAGATTGAATTCGTGGAAGTCTATGCCAACCTTGATGACGGCTACGAATTTTTCGGCGGTCGTGTTAGCGTAAACAACCTGATCAGCGCATTCGTTCAGGACGACAATTTTGACATTGACGAAGGCTATCGCGGCAACCTCCAATTCTTGCTTGCTGTGCAAAATCCTGGAGACGCCGATGGCGGCGGCGAGTTGGACGGCGTGGGCGGCACTGCTGCTGGCCATCCTACTGTTGCCTCAGGCGGCGCACTCCATCACTCCAAGCCTATCATTCACAATGCCACCATCATCGGTGCAGGTGCGGACAACACAAAATCTACGATTCCTACACGCGGCTCTGGAAAACACGTGAACACGGAAAAAGGCAACTGTGCCTTCATCATTGAAGACTGGTTCAACGGCGAGTACTACAACTCCGTTTACACCGACTTCGCCATGGGCGTGATCCGTTACGTTGACAGTTCCCCCACCATTAATATTAGCAACAACGTGGTGATCGAAAACTGCACATTCGGCAACTTCGGCACTTTCACTGGCTCTGCTCCTGCATCAGACTTTGATTACATTCGCGGAACAAGTGGGCAGTCTTACGACCTCGTTTACAACGGCGTAGGTACTCCAATTAATGGTAACACTGCTACCGGCACGAACCCAATGTTCACCACTTACACACGTAACTCCAGCACCAACGTGCTGACGGCGCTTAACCCTGTTCCCGCTCCTGGTTCTCCTCTCCTGACCGCTCCGATCTCCGGTGGCGCTCCGAAGAAAGTGTCCTACCGCGGTGCTTTCGGTCCCGAAGGCAACTGGGCTGCTGGCTGGACCAAGCTTAGCCAATCCGGCGTACTCACTGGCTCT
>Ga0315905_10003846_pt1 | contig 15423 bp, 13 predicted proteins | sample LakEriMetagenome_5_FD_203522 | JGI IMG/M metagenome (GOLD analysis project Ga0315905, IMG submission 203522) | Freshwater fungal communities from buoy surface, Lake Erie, Ohio, United States - Buoy 4 MA121 | ecosystem: Environmental > Aquatic > Freshwater > Lake | place: USA: Lake Erie, Ohio... | reverse complement strand
AGAGCGTGGCCCAGGCCTTTACCGAGCGCATGCGCAAGGCCGTCGAGGGTCTGGTCGTGGGCGATCCCCGCGAGGAGTCCACCGAGATCGGGCCGATCATTCATCCGCGTCAGGTGAGTCGCGTGCTGGGCTTCATCGAACGGGCCCGCAGCAACGGAGCCACCGCACTGTGGGGGGGTGGCCGACATGGATTCGGTGCCCAGTACATCGAGCCCACCATGATCAGCGGCGTGCAGCAGAACGACGAGATCGTGCAGAACGAGGTCTTCGGCCCGGTGCTTACCCTGCAGACCTTTGCTTCCGATGATGAGGCGATCGCGCTGGCCAATGGCACCGACTATGGCCTGGGCGGCGTCTGCTACGGCGAGACGGCGCATGCCACCGCCATTGCCGATCGGGTGCGCACCGGTTTCATCTGGATCAACAGCTTTGGCATCCGTGATCTCGCGGCGCCCTTTGGCGGCATCAAGCGCAGCGGCATCGGCCGCGAGGGCGGCGACTGGAGCTTCGAGTTCTTCTGCGATGTGAAGGATGTCGTGATTCCCAAAAAGCCCTTCAAGGCCAGCTTCAGTCACCGATAAGCCTTCGCGGTTTCGATATGGATGAGCTCAACCTGAACAACCTGAACGGGAGCGTGAGCGGATGGCAATGAGCGGATCGATCATTGGCGCGGCCCTGATCTCGCATCATCCAGGGCTGATGCAAAGCGAAGATGTGCGGCGCATGCAGGGCGCAGGCCAGGACTCCGACCTGATCGCCGGCTATGCGCGCATGCGCGAGCGCCTTGTGCGCCTCAAGCCCGATGCCGTGGTGGTGTTCGACACCCATTGGTTCACCACCGGCTATCACCTGGTCGATGCGGCCGACGGTTATCGCGGCACCTTCATCTCCGATGAAATGCCCTGGTATCTGTACGGCGTGCCATACGACTATCGGGGCTGCCCAGAGCTGGCCTATGCCATCGAGGAGGCCTCGCGCGAGCGCAACGGCTACAACCGGGCCATTCGCCATCCCGATCTCGGGCGCCATTACGCCACGGTCAATCTGGTCAAGCATTTGCGACTCGAGCTGTCGAATACGCCGGTGGTGTCGATCAGCTCCTGCCAGAACTGCCGCTGGGAGCATTACCTGGAGTCGGGCCAGGCCGTGGCCGAGGGCATTGCCCGCTCAGGTCTGCGCGTGGTGTTGCTCGCGAGCGGTGCGCTCAGCCACCGCTTCAATGACATCGACTGGAAGCCGGTTGTGCCACGCCTTTTTGATGCCCGCAATGTGTCATCCGAGCAGGCACGCGAGAGTGATCGGCGAGCGATCGAGCGGCTGTGCGCCGGCCGGCACGACCAGATCCTCGCCGACTGGGATACCGACTACCGGCGCCAGCCCTGGGAGGCGTTTGGTGCGCACTATCTGCAGATGGTGGGCGCCATGGGCGGTGCCGAGTGTCGGGTGCCGGGCCTGGCCTTGTCCGAATACGAGAATGCCCGTGGCACCGGCAACATCCATCTGTGGTTTGAGCCATGAACCCATCCTTTGAGTTTCCCTATGCCGATCTGCCGGCCGTGCTTCGAGGCCCGCGTATCGAGCGGCGCCGGGTGCTGATCGGTGGCTCGGCCTTCTGGGGCACGATGCTCGAGACCGGTGAGCAATTGCGGCTCGATGACGGCCGTCTCATCGACGCCGAAGGGGCCTGCTACCTGCCACCCGTCACGCCGAGCAAGATCATCGCCGTGCACATCGCCTATCGGTCGCGCAGCATGGAGACCCGCAACAAACCCAAGCCCACCGATACGCCCACCTACTTCACCAAGCCGCCCTCTTCGCTCAACGGCCATGGCGGACAGATCCTCAAGCCCGCCGATTGCCTGTACCTCAACTACGAGGGCGAGTACGCGGTCGTGATCGGTCGCACGACCCGCAATGTCACGCCCGATGAGGCCTGGGACTGTATCGAGGGTTTTTGCCCTGCGCTCGACATGGGCCTGCAGGATTTCCGCGACACCGATCAGGGCTCCATGCTCAGGGTCAAGGGCGCCGACACCCTGCTGCCCATCGGGCCCGGCATCGTGCGCGGCGTGAATCTCTTCGAGCAGACCCTGCGTACCTTCGTCGATGGCGCCCTCGTGCAGGAAGCCCACATCGGCGAGGAGTCGATCTGGGGTCCGCACTATGTGATCGCCGACATCGCGCGCCACATCACGCTGGCGCCCGGAGACGTGATCCTCATGGGCACGCCCTGCCACTCGCGCAGCATCGACGCCGGCCATCGGGTGGCCTGCGAGATCACGGGCCTGGGCCGCGTCGAGGGCACCGTGGTGGCCATCGATGCCCCGCGCGCCAGTGCGCTGGGCGTGGGCCATGCACCCACGGACACGCCCGAGGTGCGTCGCGTGGCGCTGGGTTTCGACGAGCGGGTGCCCCAGCATCTGAAAGACAATCTGGCCCGGGTGAAGTCCAGACGGAACGCTTGAAGCGGACTGCCTGAGTCAGGGTCACAGACCAAGGAAGCCAGGGGTGATGAGAGTTTGTATCGTGGGTGCCGGGGCGATCGGCGGATTCATCGGCACGCGACTGGCGCTGGCCGGCCAGTGTGAGCTGGCTGCGTTGGCCCGGGGCGCCACGCTGCAAGCCCTTCAGCACAAGGGCTGGCGCATGCAGACGGCCCAGGGGCTGCTGCAGGCGCCTGCACAGGCCAGCGATTCGGTGAGCGCGCTGGGCCCTCAGGATCTGGTGATCATTGCGGTCAAGGGGCCTGCCCTGCCGGTTGTTGCGCGGCAGATCGGCCCGCTGCTCGGGCCCGACACGATCGTGATGCCCGCCATGAATGGCGTGCCCTGGTGGTTTCTGGCGGTGCCCTCGGCCGTGGCACAGCCGTCCCCATCAGGCACCGCATCAGGCACCGCATCAGGCGGCAGCATCCCCTCGGGGCCGAGCGTCGATGCCCTGCGCCTGCCCCTGCACAGCGTGGATCCGGGCGGTGCGGTCTCGCAGTCGATTGGTCTGCGTCGGGTGCTGGGTTGCGTGGTGCATGCCAGCACGGCCACCCCTGAGCCTGGGCTGGTCGCCCACCGCATGGGGCAGGGCCTGATCATCGGCGAGCCGGCCGGAGGGCGCAGCGCGCGTGCGCAACAGGTGGTCGACCTGATGGCTGCGGCTGGCTTTGATGCCACCCATTCCGACAACATCCGTCAGGACATCTGGTACAAGCTCTGGGGCAATCTCACCATGAACCCGGTAAGCGCCATCACGGGCGCCACCGGTGACCTGCTGCTGGCAGACCCTCTGGTGAGGGCCTTCTTTTCTGCAGGCATGACCGAAGCCGCCGCAGTGGGTGCTCGCATCGGAGTGCCGATCGAGCAAAGCCCGGAAGACCGCCATGCCATCACCGCCAAGCTTGGGGCCCTGCGCACGTCCATGCTCCAGGATGTCGATGCCGGTCGGCCGATCGAACTCGATGCCATTGTCACGGTGGTCCATGAGATCGCCCAGCGTGTGGGGGTACCTACCCCCAACATCGATGCCATGCTCGGCCTGACCCGGGTTTTCGCCCGGGTGCGTGGCCTGCTGCCTGGTTGAGTGCCCTTGGCGTGGGGCCGGAGTCGCCCGAGGCTGCGCCGCACGAGGGGCCCGGGCATGAGCGGCCCATGGATGCACAGACCGGGTTGCGGGTGCTCTTCGAGGACGATCATCTGCTGGTGATCGACAAGCCTGCGGGTCTGCTCGTGCACCGGACGGCGCTGGATGCTCACACCCAGGACACGGTCATCGAGCGGCTGCGGGCACTGCGCGGTCGCGGCGAACCCCTGCATGCGGTGCACAGGCTTGACCGCGGGACTTCGGGTGTCCTGGTCCTGGCGCGTGATCCGGTCTCGGCTGCCGCCATCGGCCGGGCCTTTGAATCGGGTCAGGTGCGCAAGACCTATCTCGCGCTCGTACGCGGTTGGCCGGCCCCGCCCACGGGCCGCATCGACCATGCGCTGGCCCGCGATCCGGAGCGCCCCTCGAGCGGCCAGCCCCATCTGAATGCAAGCACTCGCTATCGCGTTATCCATTGCTTGGCCTGGCCTGTGAAGACCGACCCGCGGTTTGAGGATTCGCGCTATGCCCTGGTGCTCGCCCAGCCCCTGACCGGACGCCGGCATCAGATTCGCCGGCACTTCAAGCAGATCGCCCATCCACTGATCGGTGACAGCACCCATGGCAAGGGGGCACACAACCGGGCCGTGGCGCACTGGCTGGGTCTGTCTCGATTGTGGCTGCATGCCGCGGGGATCGTGCTGCCGCATCCCCGCAGCGGCGTGTCGCTGCGCATCCGGTCGGCGCCGGGCCCCCAGTGGTACAGCCTGCTTAAACCAGCCCAGACGCTGCCTGAGGCGCCACTACGAGCGCTGCCCGAGGCAACAACCCCAGCGCGCTGACCCGCAGCAACAACCCCAGCGCGCTGACCCGCGTCTGCACGGGTTGCGGCTGTTCAGTGGGGCAGGATCAGGATGGCCCTGAAGTCGTTCACGTTGGTCAGGGTCGGGCCCGTGATGACCTGATCGCCCAGGGCCTCGAAAAACCCATGACCGTCATTGTCATCGAGGCGCTGCTGCGGGTTGATCCCGGCAGCCCAGGCCCTTGACAGCGTATCGGGCCCAATGAGGGCGCCCGCGATCTCCTCCTGGCCATCGACCCCGTCGGTATCTCCGGCCAGGGCATGGATGCCGGCGTGCCCACGCAAGGCGATCGCCATGGCCAGAAGGCACTCCACATTGCGCCCTCCTCGGCCCTGGCCGCGTACCGTGACGGTGGACTCGCCCCCCGAGAGGAGCACGCAGGGCGCTCGAGCCAGGCTGCCATGGCGTGCGGTGTGGCGAGCCAGTCCGGCCAGCACGGTCCCCATGGAACGGGCCTCGCCCTCGAGGTCATCACCCAGGATGACCGGCGTGATGCCGACCGTGCGGGCGACCTGAGCGGCTGCTTCCAGCGCCATCTGGGGCGTGGTGATGAAGCGCGTCTCGCAGCGCGCCAGACGGGGATCCCCCGGCTTGACGGTCTTGCAGGCCTCGCTGCCGAGCAGGGCGCGAACCGCGGGCGGCAACTCGATCCGATAGCGGGCGAGGATGTCGAGGGCCTGCTCGCGGGTGCTGGGGTCGGCCACGGTGGGGCCTGAGGCAATGTCCTCGGGTTGGTCGCCCGGCACATCCGAGATCAGCAGAGTCAGGACGCGCGCCGGATGGCAGGCCGCCGCCAGGCGCCCGCCCTTGAGCGCCGACAGGTGTCGGCGCACGCAGTTCATCTCCGAGATGTTTGCGCCACTGCGCAGCAGCGCGGTGTTGATCGCCTGCTTGTCTTCGAGTTGGAGCCCTTCGCCGGGCGCGACCAGCAGTGCGGAGCCACCCCCCGAGATCAGCGCAATCACCAGGTCATCTTCGGTCAGGCCTTGCACGGCGGCGTGAATGCGCTGCGAGGCGAGGAGCCCGGCCGCATCGGGCACCGGATGCGCGGCCTCGAGGATCTGGATTCGCGTGCAGGGCACTGCGTAGCCATAGCGCGTGACCACGATGCCCTCGAGGGGCCCGGGCCAATGCGACTCGAGTGCGTGCGCCATCGCGGCCGAGGCCTTGCCCGCGCCGATCACGAGGGTGCGTCCGCGAGGGGGCTGCGGCAGATGGGGCGGCAGGCACAGGGCGGGCTGCGCTGCCGCGACGGCTGCACTGAAGAGGCTGCGCAGAACGTCGCGGGGCGAATCCGGGGTTTGCATGGCGTGGGAGGTTCGCCGCCCGGATGGGCGCGCAGAATCGGAGAGCAACCTACTTCACAACGTTGCGGGGCACGTCGCGGTAGGGTTTGTCGGTATCCACGCTGGGCTCGCGCGGCATGCCCAGCACCCGCTCGGCAATGATGTTGCGCTGGATCTCGTCAGTGCCGCCGGCAATCGAGGTGGCCGGAGTGGACACCAGGATCTCGGCGATCACGCCGCCGTGAACGCTGTCGGGTCCGGTGAGCAGGGCATCGGCGCCGTTGAGCTGGGTGTGAACCCGGGCGGCAGCGCGCGCCACATGACTGGCCGCGAGTTTGCCGATCGAGCCTTCCGGGCCCTGAGGTTTGCCCTGCTGCTGGGCCATGCGGGCCCGTCGCGCGGTGTACTCCGCAGACTTGGCCAGCACCAGCAGACGGGCGATTTCCTGACGGACCACCGGGTCTTGAATCTTGCCGGTCTCGCGGGCCCGCGGCAGGATGAGGTCGAGTCGGCCGGCGCGTTGCGGATACCAGCTGTAGGGCGCGAGCGCGATGGCCACTTCCTTGCGCTCCTCCTCGTAGACCTGGCCTTGCCGATCGCTCGCGGTCGGTGTGCTGCGCAATGCATCGGCACCCCGACGCTCATGCATGAGCGTGGTCTGGGTCACGGCCCAGCCATTGCCCTCCTTGCTCACCAGCATGCGGCCATCCACCTGGGCATCGGTGATGAAGACCTGATTGAAGGTGGCATGCCCGTTCATCTGCTTGAGGGGCTGCACCACCACACCGGGCTGGCGCATGTTGAGCACGAAGTAGCTCAGCCCCGCATGCTTGGTCTTGTCCCAGTCGGTGCGCGCGAGCAGCAGCCCGAAGTCGGCCTTCTGGGCCCCGGAGGTCCAGAGCTTCTGGCCATTGACGATCCAGTCATCGCCCTGGCGTTCGGCCCGCGTGACAGCGCCTGCGGCGTCTGAACCACTTCCTGGCTCGCTGAAGAGCTGGCACCAGGCTTCCTCGCCCGTCAGGCTCGGGCGCAGGAAACGCTCTTTTTGCCAGTCGGAGCCATGCTCGAGCAGTGTGGCTGCGGCCAGCGTGCGAATGCCCACCTTGGCGACACCCACCGCGCCGATGCGCCGGAATTCTTCCTCGACCACCGGCACCAGCCCTACGGGCAGCTCGCGGCCGTACCAGCGTTTCGGCCAGTGCGGCACGCCCCAGCCCGAGTCGATCAGGGTATTGCGCCACTGCACCAGGCTCTGGTCGGGATTCCAGTGGGCTTCGAGCCAGGCGCGTACCTCGGCCCGAACGTCTGCTTCATGGGGTGTGCTCATGCCTCGGCTCCTTCCCAGTACTTCATCATGCGTTCGCGGTGATCATGGGCATCGCCAAAGAGCACCTCAGAGCTCTTGGCCCGCTTGAACCACAAATGGGTGTCCTGATCCCAGGTAAAGCCGATGCCGCCATGGATCTGGATGGCATGCACGGCGGTCTGCAGATAGGTGTCGGCCGCGCCAGCCTTGGCCAGCGAGGCCACCGCCACTGCATCGGCATCGCCTTCGTCCAGGGCGCCGGCCGCGTAATAGGCCGCTGATTTGGCCAGCTCCACCTCCAGCAGCATGTCGGCCTGCTTGTGTTTCATCGACTGGAAGGCTGCGATCGGCTTGCCGAACTGCACCCTCATCTTGGCGTATTCCAGGGCGTCTTCGCGAAGGCGTGCGGCGCCCCCCACCATTTCGTTGGCCAGGCATGCAGTGGCCTCGACCATCACCCGGTCAAAGGCATCGGCCGCAGCCCCTTCGGTGCCCAGCAACTGAGCCGGGGTCTCCTCGAAGGTCAGCCGGGCGAGTTTGCGAGTGGCATCCATGGTGGTCAGCGCTCGACGCTGCAAGCCGGTGGCATCGGGTTGCACTGCAAAAAGCGACAGACCCGTGCGGCCCGCGCTGCCCGGGGCCCGGGCGAGCACCAGAATCAGGTCTGCGGTGTGGCCATCGAGCACAAAGCTCTTGTGGCCATTGAGGCGCCAGCCATCGGCGCGGCGCTGTGCAGTCGTCTGAACTGCGTCGACCTCCCATCGGCCGCTGTCTTCAGCCGCTGCCAGCGTGGCCACGGTCTGGCCGCTGGCAATACCAGGCAACAGAGCCGCTTGTTCATCGGCGCTCGCGCCATGCAGCAGCGCCCCGGCTCCGAGCACCGTGCTGGCGAAGTAGGGCGCACACAGCAGGGCGCGGCCCATTTCCTCGAGCACGATGCAATGCTCGGTAAAGCCGAAGCCATGGCCCCCATGGGCCTCGGGAATGCGAACCGCACACAGCCCGAGCTCGGCGTTCATGGCTTGCCAGGCGGTGCGATCCCAGCCGGCTTCGGTCGCCATGGCACGACGGACTTCGGTGGTCGGGGAACGATCTGAAAGGTAACGGCGCACGGCCGCGCGGAATTCGTCCTGCTCGGCACTGAAGCTGAATTTCACGGTGTCTCCTCGGCTTTTTGGCAATGATAGGCCCAAACGGACCGATCAGCGGACGGGTGAGCGAACAGCCCGGATCACTTGGCATGCCACTTGCATTCACGGTTGTATACATCAATGGATGCACCAAGATGGACCCGTCTTCAGCAACAGCCGCTCATGAATGGATTTATCGCCCCGCAGCCGCACGGGTGGGCGAGGCTTCAGGGGTGCTTGGCGGACTGCGCTTTGCGATCAAGGACAACATCGACGCCGCTTCCTGGCCCACCACGGCGGGTTGTCCGGCGTTTGCCTACACGCCTGCGGAGGATGCTGTCGTGGTGCGCAGATTGCTCCAGGCTGGTGCGACGCTGGTTGGCAAGACCAACCTGGACCAGTTTGCCTGCGGCCTGAATGGCACGCGTTCGCCTTACGGGCCGGTTGCCAATGCGTTCAACCCCGACTACGTCAGTGGCGGCTCAAGTGCCGGTTCGGCCTTTGTCGTGGCGACCGGTCAGGTGGATTTTTCCCTGGGCACCGATACCGCAGGCTCGGGCAGGGTGCCTGCGGGCCTGAACAACATCGTTGGATTCAAGCCCAGCAAGGGATGGCTCTCCACCACCGGGGTTGTGCCCGCTGCGCGCACCGTGGATTGCGTCTCGGTGTTTGCGCGCACGGTGCCCGCCGCGTGGGCGGCGGTGAGGGCTGCTGGCGGATTCGACGAGTCTGATTTCTGCTCGAGACCGATCGTGCTTGAGGGTGAGCCCTGGCCTGCCCGCGCCCGCGTGGGCATTCCGCAGGCCCCCGAGTTTTTTGGCGATCAGCTGGCGCAGGCTGCCTGGACGCAAGCTCTGGCAAGGCTGCAGTCGATGGGACTTGAGCTCGTACCCATCGATGATTCATTGCTGGCTGAAGCGGCTGAGCTGCTCTACGGCAGCGCGCTTGTGGCGGAGCGCTATCAGGCCATCCGCGAGTTCTTTGATGCCCATGAGTCGCAGGTGATCGAGCCCGTACGCAGCATCATCGCGGCGGGTCGACAGTACAGCGCAGCAGATCTGTTTGATGCCCAGGAACGTTTGCGCGCGCTGGCCCGAGAGGTGGCGCCGCTTTGGGATCGCATGGATGTTCTGGCGGTACCCACGGCGCCCACGCACTATCGCATCGATGCGATGCAGTCTGATCCGGTGGTGCTCAACCGCAACCTCGGGCGATACACCAACTTCGTGAACCTGCTCGATTACGCCGCCGTGTCGGTGCCGAGCAGCCTGCGCGCCGATGGTCTGCCATTCGGGATCACCCTGGTCGCCCCGGCGGGCAGCGATGCGCGTCTGGCGCACCTGGGTGCGCGCTACCACGCGTGCAGTGACCTGCCCCTGGGCGCCACTCAGCAGCGGCTGAGCCCCCAGGAAGCGAACTGGTCGCCCTTCGTGCAACTGGCCCGGCAAGGCGCCGAAGCATCGGCGTCGACTTCCACGCCCAGCACATCAAGCCTGCCGAGCGCATCGAGCGCATCAACATCGACCCGCGCATCCGCAATTCCGGCAACCGTTCTGGTGGCCGTTGTCGGGGCTCATCTCAGTGGCATGCCCCTCAATGGGCAGCTCACCGAGCGCGGCGCCAGCCTGGTCAAACGTATTCGTACGGCGCCCGACTACCAGCTGTTTGCTCTGCCCGACACGACGCCACCCAAGCCCGGTCTGTTGCGGGTTGCGCCAGACGCAGGCCATGCCATCGAGTTGGAGGTCTGGGAGATGCCCATGACCCAGTACGGATCGTTTGTGGCACTGATCCCGGCACCCCTGGGGATCGGCACGCTGCGCCTTGAAGACGGCAGCACCGTGCAGGGCTTTGTGTGCGAACCCCTGGCCCTCGAGGGTGCAACCAACATCAGTGCCCTGGGCGGCTGGCGCGCATACATCGCGTCACGGCTCGCCCCTCCTTCCTCCTCCCCTGCTTCATCAACATCCAACCCAAGGACCTCGCCATGACTTCGACTCTGCCTGCGCAACCCAAGTCGCCTACCGCGCCGCGCCGCACCCTGCTGAAAGCCACTGCGGCCGGCATCGCACTGGCGGGAGCCCCTGCCATCGTGCGCGCGCAGGCGGTCAAGATCCGGGTGGGCTACTGGCCCGTGGCTTCGGGCTTGCCGTTTTTTGCCGCAGTCGACAAGGGCTACTTCAAGGACGCCGGCCTTGAGGTGGAGCCCCTGCGTTTTGCCAGTCCGCAGCAGGTGGCCGAGGCCATGATCGCGGGCCGTGCCGACGGAAGCTCCAACGGCACCGCATCGGCGGCGCTGGGCATTGCTGAACTCGCCCAGCCCGGGTTGCTTCGCATCATCTGCACCAACCCCACCAATGCGAAGTTCGTGCTCGATGAGTTCATCGTCGCCAAGGACAGCCCCATCAAGGCGATCTCGGAGCTGTCGGGCAAGAAGATCGGCTGCGGACCGGGTGTCCAGAACGTGACGCTGGCCCGGACTGTGGCCGAACGGGCGGGAGCCAAGGGCTTTTCGATCGTTGAACTGCCGATCGCCCAGCATGTCGCGGCCATCGCGGCCGGCCAGATCGATGCCTGCTACACCCTGGAGCCCACCGGCACGGTCGGCCGCTTGAATGGCACCACGCGCAATCTGGAGGTCGGCGTGATTGCCAAATACATCCTGGGTGATCCGATGGCGCCCTGGCATGGGGGCTCGGCCAGTCTGACCACCGAGTTCATTCGCAAGAATCCCGACATCACGCGCCGCTACATTGCGGCCTACAAGCGGGGCGTGGATCTGATCAAGAACAATCCGTCCGAGGCACGCGCATCGCTCAAGGGCTATACCGCCATCGAAGGCGCCCTGACCGCGGAAGTGCCGATGTCGGACTATCTGATGTCGACCGATTTCAAGCCCTCGGATATCGACTACTTCCAGAAGTTCTTCGACCTGTTCTCCGATCGCGGCATCTTCAGCAAGCGCATCGACGTCAGCGCCCTCCTCTACAGGCCCTGATGCCATGTCGAACGAGCAGATGTCCTCTGCAGCCCCACCGTCTGAGTCTCGGCCGGTCGGGCCCGCCCCCTGGCTGAATGCAGGGGCACCTGCTGCCCCAGGCAATGCACGCAAGCCTATCGACTGGGGCCGGGCGCTGCCCCTGGTCGGACCGATCGTGCTTCTGGTGATCTGGGATCTGGTGGTGCGCTTTGGCCTGATCAAGGCCATCTTGCTGCCCCTGCCCGGTGACACACTGGCCACCCTGGTGTCGGGCCTGCTGGGTGGCAATCTGCTGGTGCATTTCTGGGTGACGCTGGAGCGCACCCTTCTGGCCTTTGCCATTGCGGCCGGCGTGGGCATGCCGCTGGGGATTGTGCTGGGCAGTGCCGAGCGGGCCTACCGCAGCGTCGAGTTCCTGGTTGACTTCTTTCGCTCCACGCCAGCCTCGGCCCTGATACCGCTGTTCTTGCTCATCTTCGGCATCTCGGATGTGAACAAGGTGGCAATTGCCGCGTTTGGTGCCTTTCTGATCGTGGTCTTCAACAGTGCTTACGGCGTCATCAATGCGCGCAAGCAGCGCGTGATGGCGGCCCGGGTCATGGGGGCGACCCGCTGGCAGATTTTCCGGGATGTGCTCTTCTGGGAGAGTCTGCAACCGTCTTTTGTCGGCCTGCGCTCGGCCGTGTCGATGGCGCTGGTGATTGTGGTCGTGGCCGAAATGTTCATCGGATCCGAGAACGGCCTGGGTCACAAGATCATCGATGCCCAGCAGGTGATGAATGTGAAGGTGATGTATGCCGCGATCATGGCGGCGGGCATCCTGGGTTACGCCCTGAATGTCGCCTTCCTGTTTCTTGAACGGCGGATCGTGCACTGGAGTGGCCGATGAGCAGCATTCTCAATGCACCGGTGTTTGCCGAAGTTCCGGCGGCACCCTTCAGGCCTGGCCCGGCAGGCACCCACATCACGATTCGCGGACTCACCAAGTACTTTGCGGGATGGCCGCTTTACGAGAACTTCGATCTCGACATTCCGAAGCACAAGATCACCTCGGTCTTCGGTCCCAATGGCTGTGGCAAATCCACCCTGATCAACATGATCGCGGGGCTGGTCCCGATCGACTCCGGCGAGATCCTCTTTGATGGCAAGTCCCTCAAGGACACCCGGATCGGCTATGTGTTTCAGAACTACCGGGAGGCGCTTTTTCCCTGGATGCGAACCATCGACAACATCGCCTATCCGCTCAAGCTGGCCCGCTTCAGCAAGGTGGAGGTCGACCGGCGCATGCAGGAACTGGTCGCCTCGTTCGATGTGAAGTTCGATCTCAACCGGTATCCCTATGAGCTCTCTGGCGGCCAGCAACAGACGGCCTCGATCATGCGAGCGCTTGCGCCACGACCCGAGGTGCTATTTCTCGATGAGCCCTTTTCGGCGCTCGATTTCGAGATGACCCTGTTCATTCGGGAAAAGCTCCAGGAGGTTTTCATGCAGACCGGCACGACCATGGTGCTGGTGTCGCACGACCTCGAGGAGGCGGTTTATCTGGCCGATCATGTGCTGCTGCTGACCAAGCGGCCGACATCGGTCGCGGATCTGCTGGTCTATGATGATCCCCGACCCAGAACCGTACAGACCCTGACAGAACCCACGTTCGTGAAAACCAAAAAGCAAAGCCTCGAGATCTTTCAGAGGGAAGTGCGCAAGTGAAGGCAGCCGCACCCGCGAAGGCGGCTCCACCCGCAGGCGCCGCCGCAGCCGCCGAGAGGTCGGCGCCCAGGGTGTCTCTGGCCGATGAGGTGTACGAGCAGATCAAGTCCGAACTCAACGGTTTTGTTCTTGTGCCCGGCGATCGGTTTTCCGAACTCGAACTCTGCGAGCGGCTCGGCGTGTCGCGTACACCGGTTCGCCAGGCCCTGTTCCGTCTGCAGCAGGAAGGCCAGGTTGAGGTGCTGTTTCGCAACGGCTGGCGCGTGCTGCCCTTTGACTTTCATCGCTTTGATCAGCTCTACGATCTGCGCATCCTGCTCGAGACCGATGCGGTTCAGCGCCTGTGTGAGGGCCGGGTGGCGGGCGATGCACAGCGCAGCAACGAGTTGCTGCGCGCCCTGCAAGGCACCTGGCTGGGCCCCAAAACCCGCAGGGCCCAGGATGCCGATGTGGTTGCGGGTCTCGATGAGGCCTTTCATGCAACCCTCATCGAAGCCACAGGCAACCTGGAGATGCTGCGGGTTCATCGCGACATCTCGGAGCGCATTCGGGTGATCCGCAGGCTTGATTTCACGCAGCGCCCCCGGATTGAAACCACCTATGACGAGCACGGCAAGATCCTGCGTGCGATTCTGTCGGGGCGCGCAGACACGGCGCGCATGCTGCTGCGTTCGCACATCGAGTCGAGTCAGATCGAAGTGCGCAAGATCACCCTGCATCAGTTGCAGATGGCGCGCACGGATCAACTCACCCGGCGATAGCCTGCAGGCCGGCCTGCAGGTGACAGCACCACCTGCCACAACTGGTTGCTGCGAGCCCGAAACGTGCCGGCGCAACTGAGCAGGTAGTAGCGCCACATCCGGCCGAAGCGCTCGCCGTAACGGTCTTTCAGTGGTGGCCAGATCCGCTCGAAGCGCTCATGCCAGGCCATCAGCGTACGGTCGTAGTCTGCGCCAAAGTTATGCCAGTCCTCGATCACGAAATGGCGCTGGCATGATTCAGACAGCTCGCCTGCCGAGGGCAGGGCACCGTTGTTGAAAATATATTTTTCCGTCCAGGCGTCCATGGGCAGACCGCTTCGGTTCTTGCCGATGGTGTGCAGCAGAAAGAGACCGTCTTCACCCAGGCAGCGTTTTGCAGTCTCGAAATACGCGCTGTAGTTCTTGTGGCCCACATGCTCGAACATTCCGATCGAGGCCACGCGGTCAAACCGCCTGGCGCCATCGGCATTGAAGCTGCGGTAGTCCGCCAACTCGAAGTGCACCGGTAAGCCGCGCGCCTTGTCTGCGCCCCAGGCGGCCTGCGCCCTGGAGATGGTGAGGCCCGTGCACCGTACGCCGTAATGCTCGGCGGCAAAGCGCATCAGGCTGCCCCAGCCGCAGCCGATGTCGAGCAGCGTCATGCCCGACTGCAGTCCGAGCTTTCGGCAGACCAGATCCAGCTTGGCCTGTTGTGCCGCATCGAGATCGTTGGCCTGCGCCCAGTAGCCGCAGCTATAGGCCATCGTGGGATCGAGCATGCCCTCGAAGAGGTCGTTGCCCAGGTCATAGTGCTCGCGCCCGACCTGCCAGGCACGCCGCGCCGTCTGCAGGTTGAAGAGTCGCGCGCGCAGGGCCTGCCAGGCCCCAGGCGCACCGCCTACCCGTTCATCGATTCGGGCGCCCAGAATGCGATGAAAGAACTGGTCGAGCCGCTCGCAATCCCACCAACCGTCCATATAGGCCTCGCCCAGGCCGAGGCTGCCTCGTGAGAGTGCGCGGATCAGCGTATCGGGATGATGGACCTGCATGTCCCAGGGGCGTGACCCCTGAATATGGATATCTGCGGCCGCTAGCAGGTTTTGCGCGGCGGCAAGGGCCTTGATGGACGAGATCCGGGCAGAGCCATCGGCTGCAGACCGGGGCAAGCCCGGCGGTCTCGACGCGGGCTGAAGTGGCCTTGCGCCTTGCGAACCCCAGGTCGACTGCGGCAGGCCGCTCGGCAGAGAACTCATCGCATGCACTCCCCAATGCTGTTCAGAACATCGAACAGCAGGAATCGGGCCCGCGAAGAGTCAGGTCAGCAGATGTGACTGCCTCGCAGCGCAGCGATCTCGTGGGCCGCAAGGCCAAGCTCTTCCTCAAGGACGCGCTCGGTATCGGCGCCCAGTTCGGGTGCCGGGCGATGCCTGACCGGTGTGGCCGAGAAGCGGAACGGACTGTGAACCATCGCCACTTCGCCGATCCCGGGGTGCGCGACCGGCACGGCGATCTGGCGGTGTTTGACCTGAGGGTTCTGGAACGCCTCGGCCATGGAGTTCACCGGGCCGGCCGGCACACCCACCGCGCCCAGGGCATCTGAGAGCACCTGCTTGTTCCAGCTTCGGGTGACCTCACCGATGGCGGCATCCAGCGACTTGAAGTTCTGCAGGCGGGTGGCCCGGTCTGCAAACCGCGGATCCTTGACCCATTCGGATTTGCCCAGACACTGGCACAGGCGCTCCCATTGCACGGGGCTGCCTGCATGAATGAGGATGCGACCATCGGCACAGGGATAGGTGCCCGAGGGCGAGACCAGCAGGCTGCCGTTGCCGGCCCGGCGC
>Ga0315905_10003842_pt1 | contig 15429 bp, 11 predicted proteins | sample LakEriMetagenome_5_FD_203522 | JGI IMG/M metagenome (GOLD analysis project Ga0315905, IMG submission 203522) | Freshwater fungal communities from buoy surface, Lake Erie, Ohio, United States - Buoy 4 MA121 | ecosystem: Environmental > Aquatic > Freshwater > Lake | place: USA: Lake Erie, Ohio... | reverse complement strand
AGAGACGGGGTTGGGGGGGGGGGCAGACCTGGTCGAGGGCGTGGCGGAGCTTCTCGTCGGCTTCGGCCTTGAGCTTGGCCTTGGTCGCCAGTGCCTTCCCAAAAATTCTCTCAAGTCAGTTCCCTAGTTATATACAGCCACTAAGCGAGAACTTTTCAGAATGTGCGCATGCCTCCTCCTCGAGGCGGGTGATGACGACATCGATCTCCTGGTCGCGTTGCAGCTCCATTTTCTTCTGGATGGCCTCGAGGGCAGCGGCGCGGTCGTCATCGAGCTTGCGGTTCATTGCCTTTTGCCACTCCTCTCGCTCGATCGCCTCGCGCTCGCGCACGCGCGCGAGCTCGCTGGCGTGGCGGCGGCGCAGATCCTCCTCCTTGTCCGTCCACTCGCGCTGCATTTCTACCAGGCGCTTGCTGTCGTCCTTGACTTGCATCCCATACATGTCCTCCACTCGCTGCCGTTCTACGCGGTGCGCATTTTCAAGCCTCTCACGCTCCTGCGCCATATCCTCGGTCAAGCGGATGCGCTGAGCCTGGAGCTGCTGATCGAAGCGCTCGCTCTGCTCGCGCAAGCGCAGACTAGCCGCCTCGCGCTCGCGCTCCACAGCACGGTCCCGCTCAAGCAGCATGCGCTCCCGAACCTCGTGCATTGACCTCTCGTGCGCCTCCGCCAGTGCCTGACGCTGGCGCTGAAGCTCGAGAACGTTGAACTCCTCCATGCGCAGCACTTCTTTCTTGTGCTTTGCCAGCAAGCGCTCTATTTCGGGCTGCAGGCCCTTGACCGTCATCTCCTTGATCTCGCGGCACTTTTCTTGCATCCAGGTATCACGCCGAATCTTCTCCGACACCGCCATGCTCTCTTTCTGCTTCTTGAGCTCTTTACTGTGCGCCTCTTGAAGGTGCTTGACTTGCGCGTCGTACTTGCGCTGCAGGAGCTGAAACTCGGCGGCCAACTCCTCGCACTTGGCAGTCAGCGCGCCCTTGTCATTGATGAGCTGATCCAAGAGCTCGAGCTGGCGCTTAGCTTGTGCTTCGTACTCTAACCGCTGCAGGGCAAGCTGCGAGGATAGATGCTCTGCATGCTCCTCTTGCTGAGCAGCCGCCTCTTTTTTGCGCTGGTTGAGAGCATCCGTGAGGTCTGCTATCATCCTGCCCTTCTGGTCCAGCTCCACCTTCATGGTGGCCATGCGTGCTTTCACCTCGCCATATACCTGCGCCGCTAAGAGCGGCGCGCCATTGGAACTCGCTGAAAACGATGCTGCTGAGTTTGGCAGCACCGAGGGAGCTGGGGAAGACAGCACATGTGACAGCGTGTCCCGCGACACGGGCATGGGGTGCCCTGCAGTGAAGGAAACACGCGAGGGCGGAGAGGCGATGGCATCATCAGTCTCGTCGAGCGCCAGTGCCCGCCGCGGCCCGTGCGACGATGACAAGCGCACGTCGCCCTGACGCTGCTCCTCGCCTGCGTTGGATGCGTTGAGCGCTCCTTTGTTGAGTGTCTTTGTGTCTGTGCTGAGTGTCTTTGTATTGGACGAGGCAGCTGCCTCGTCCCTGCCACTATCAGTCTCTTCCAGCGCCAGTGCCCGCCGGCTTCGAGTTGAGCCGGCTTCGGGTGCAGGTGCGGCCGCACGGTCGAATGCAAAGTTGGCGCTCATGCTCGCGCCATCGCCTTGTGCTGAGTCGAGGAAGGACAGGATGCTCTGCTGGAGCTCTTTGGCTGCCGCGTCCACGGCGCCTTGCCGAGAAGCGCGCTGCTGCTCAAACGCCGGCGCAGAAGGCAACGCGCTGGGTGAACCCACCGTGACCGCTGTCGGTGCCTGCACTGACCGCCTGCTGAGCAGCTCAGACTGTCCTGTCGACGGAGCCACGGGAGATTTGTGAGGCGGTGAATCCGCTGGCGAGTGCGGCAACCATGACCTCCTGGCCGCCGACAGCCCTCCGCTTTCCGGAGAGCCCGCGGGGTATTGTGAGGCGGGCGCATAAACCGCAGCCGACTCCGACACATGATTGGTCTGTGGCTGGTGTGCTGAAGCCGGGCCGTCATCAACGCACAAACCATCCTCATTGCACAACCCACCCTCGTCCTCAATGCCATAGCGCGCCGATATGGCAGACACGGCAGACGCAGAGTTCGGGGAGCAGTGTGCAGCCGGAGAGCCCGTGCAACGCGCAAATCCCAACAAATCTGCAGATCGCTCGACTGACGCTCGAAGTGCATCCATCAACGTTTGCTCCTCCCCCTCTCCCGTCCCCTCTGCCCCTCGCTCGCGCGCTGCAGTGGCGCTGTGGGGCGATGCTGCTGACGCGTGCCAGGTGTTGAAATTCGCCTTCCGCGGCGGCGAACTCGGAACGGAAGATTGCGACAGGGTATCTGCTTCACTTCCGCTGTGCATACGTTGGGACGAGTTGGTGCGGGAGCCCGCGGAGAAGGGCAAGACTGATGGCAAGTTGCGCTTCAGGCGCTGTGTTGCTCGCTCCACTTCTTGTTCTCGTTGCTCGAGCGCCGCCTCAAGGGCCTTTTCCTTGTCGGAGCGCACAGATGCAGCCAACGTGTCCTCATGAGCACGCCGCGTGGCCTCGTCGTGCTTCTTTTCGCGTCTCTCGCGCAGCATGCTTTTGACGTTTGCTCGTTCCCGCTGTTTTTTGCGGTGTAGCATTTTGCGGAACCAGAGCTGAATTACTACGGCGCCGTATACCCGCTTGCGCCCCATCATGGCTCGCGCAGCGATTATCCCCCGGTGCCGCGAGGAAGCTTCTGCGTGGAGAGCGCTGCTCCGCTCGTCCCGCGCAGAGCCGACGCTGGCCACACTGGCATTGAGCGACTGATTCACTGTGTCGTCGTCAACCAGGTCCCCGTATGTTGCACTATCCATGGGGTCAACTGACGCGCCTGTGATGTGGCTCGCAGTGGGGCTCCATGCGCATGAACGCTCGCGGCTAGCGTTGACCGACGCAAAGTGCGAGGAGGGGGACGACACAGTGGCATCGCGCACGCCGTGTGAGCTCCTGTGAGATTGCGGAGAGCCCTGCCAGCTTTCGTTCAGAATGCGTGCTTCCTCCTCGCCCAGTCGACACGGGTGTTCGTCATCCGAGCCCTCGGCTTCACCCAAGGACCCACGCGCGGCCACGGGCTCCTCCTCGACACGGCCCTGCTCGCGCCTACGGGGCTCGCTCTCGATCTCAGGCTCCGCCCCCCCGAGCAGCGGGTGATTGTGCGCCAGCCGCTTTCCCGTGAGCATGAGATCGAGACCGCCCAGCTCTCCCGGGGTAGCCCGGCGGCCCTCCCTTGCACCCGCGGACAGCCCATGGCGACGCAGCTCTGCCGAGTCCCGGGTTGACAGAGCGGTTTGCGGCCGACCCATTGCCGGCGAGCCACCAGCCGGCACTTGGCCCTTGAAGTCGCCTGCGACCAGCAGATCCGTCGGATCCGTCAGATCAATCAGGGCCTTGGTCCCCGGGAGAAGGACATCTGAGGGCATGCCCGTGCGAGCATGCAGCATGCGAGCGTGCAGGAGGGGCGGCCGCCGGCAGAAACACCGCCGAGCGGGGGGGACGCACGCCCCGGCGCGAAGGCAGCGCACTTCAAGGCCCGCAGCGAGCGCGCTCGCTGGGGGCGCCGATGACAGCAGCCTGGGCGGGATCTCACCGGTCGCCGGGCGCGGCGGTATGCGGACAGGCGTCGCGCGCTGTGAGCGCTTGGCGCCGTCGGACATTGAGGACGAGTTGGGCGACGGCGACTCGGTGGGTGGCGGCTTCTCGCGCCTCCAGTCTGCGGGCAGAGGCGGGCTGCGCAGCCCCACGGACATTGGACACTTCGAGTCCGTGGATTTGAAAATGTTTGAAACGTGAGGCGTACACAAGCAGTAAAATACGTAAGGAAAGAAATGGTTGAAGGCTTGAGCCGGCGGCCAATGGAAACAGATCAAGATATAGGGAGGCCAGGTGTGTGCGAGCAACCATCCTGCGTGCGGGCGTGCTCGGCATGCTCTCGCGTGCTGCTGCCCTGCGTGTTCCCGAGCAAAGAGACAGGAGAATGTGAAACGATTGAGAGAGACGTCTGCCGTGTGCGCGCGCCAGGCGATGCAAGTGGCGGCGACGGACCGCTGCCACCAGGATGGCGGACGATGACGTCCAACGCAACGGGTAAATCGTCTGCCCCCCGGCTCCGACCCCCCTGTCTCTGCGGGCGACAGCCTCTGCCATCGGGCCCGACTCATTAACATCAAGAAGCCGTTATCGGGCGCCAGAGTCAGTGTAGCGGTGGCCATTATCGGTGTAGCGATGGCCATTAGCGGTCGCAGTGGCGCCTGCGAGCTGACGGCGAGTTGGCCAGGGCTGACCTTCTTCAGACACGCCACGGGGCGCGTGGTGTGGAAACGACCCTCCGTCGACCTAGACGCGGAAGAGAGCATGGGCTCGAGCCCTGCGCCTCGAACGCCCGCGGGCGGCCTGCCGCTTGACAGCCGCGAGGGGTCGCGCGACAGCCCGCTGTCAGAGCAGCTTCTGAGCTCAGGGTGGAAAAGGTCTTTGCTCTCCCTCTGCTCGCAACAATGCCGCGATCCTTGTTCATTGCGTGTGTGCACACACAAGGCAGTGTCTTGCGAGGACATGGCGACCATGTCTGTGACTCTTATTGGGGAGTCAGGTACGAGTCGCAATCGACAGGCCGCGTGTTTTATCGCAACCGCAACACCGGCCAGACTCAATGGACACACCCTGGTCTGGCATCATCAAGCGCATATCTGTATCAAGCTCCTGAGGCTACATCTCCTCGGTCCCCACTGTCCATGGACGAGAGACAGGCCCCCTGTGCGTCTCGACTCTACGCAGGTACACCGAGCATTCAATCTTTGACATCTTTCCCCAACCTCTCCGAGCATCGCACGCCACCTGCAAATGGGAATTCCACCCTGGCATCGGATATTGAATCCGTCGATAGGTCAAGATCCTGCAGCCCTCGAGGGTCAGGTAATGACAGTCGAGGACGGTCAATCACGCCAAACGCTTCACCGGTATTCACGGCGGAAGGCGAGTTAAAGGGCGACGAAGTACTAGCGAACGAAACACAGGGTCTGTGCGGTGAAATGCTTCTTGACCAGGAGCGGATGACAGAGGTAAGTGAGTGAGAATTTGTGCATGTAGTGCTGTAACAGGGCACCGCAACGCATACGAACGACTGAATTCCCCGCAATTTGTTCTCAAACACTTGTCGCAGAAGGTCCTGCCAGATCATTCCGGTGGCTCACGGTCAACAACTCAAACTAGTGCCAGAGGAGGGTCTGCAGACTTGGTCGATGCCCCAGAAACAGCAAGCTCGCGCCCCGTGGCAATGGACGAAGAGAAAGATGCTGTCACAGAAAATGCTGGTCATCAGGACAGAAAAGCGCCTGTGTCGGTCCCGCAGCCATCGTTGGCTTCCCTCCCCAGCAACGCAGCTGCTCGGAGCGGCGAAAGGGCGGTACATACTGAGCTGCCGCTGAGTCTGAACGCAATGGAAAAAACGCCGCGACCTAGGGAAGACGCCGCGTTCAGAGCAAGTGTGATTGCCGAGGGTACAAGCACCTCGCCGATTTCCAGGCGCATGAACAGTGAAGACAGTGTTCAATCGGGTCGTACAAAGCAGTCTCCCATGCTAGTACCGTGCGCGTCCCAGCAGGAAGGCGTGTGTGGCGTACCGCAGCAGCAACTGCAGATCAAGGAAAGAATACAGCAACAGCAAAGTCCCAACCAGCACAGCTGCGGAGAGCCTGCATCGGGCCATCTGCCACGTATGCACTTGGAGCCAGACGACAGCAAGCGAGTTAAACACCTGGCCCAACGCCTTTCAGAAAAGCTTGACACTCGCTCCCCCCAGGTTCCCCGCACTGTTGCACATACACACGCTCACACACATGTACATATGCATGCTTCCACGGAGATTGCTTGCACCATTATGAGTCCTGCTTATTGGTGACCTGCTTTCTGTGCGCCCCCTTTGGCGCTGCTAACGTGCGCAGACTGAAGCGGGAACACTCGATGAGGAAGCAGGCTACATTGGCCTGGAGATCACGCGAACGCTACCGCATGCGGTGAGTCATCTCTGAAATGCGACAATGACGTGAGTGACATGCTCCACTTCAGTAGAAGCATTGAGCGCAGGAAACAGAACGAAAGAGTAGATTGCGCTGTCAAAGTGAGCTGAGTAAGCGATGGCAGGTGGTTGCCGTCAACGATATCGTGGACGTGCATTACGTGCGGCAAGGGACGGCGGGCTACTCCAACGTCGATGTACTTCCCGGTGACAGGCTCGTGGCTATCAATGGTCTAACTTGTGGACACGTGGGTATCCAACGGATACAGCAGCTGCTTCGCGGGGCTCGAGATTCTGCAGTTGAGTTGACTCTGGTCAGGAAAAAGGGCGATGAACTTTACAGTGTATGCCTCCGGCGTCATCGTCGTTTTGAATTCCAGGACTATGATGCGCCTTCGGATGAAAGTCTCGTGTTGCAAGCTGCAGTGAAAAGACACTCAGCCCCAACCCGCATTAATATGCGTGCGCCACAATCGCTACTTGAATCTGCACCAGCTCATACACCAGACCCAGCTCCAGCGCCCACGCCCACGCTTGTATCGACGCTTGCGCACCCAGATTACCGGAGGCTAACTTCAAGTGCTGATCCTGGGCCGCGCCGACTCCAGCAGCAACTGAGGGAAGATGAAGGCGAGGACGATAGTTCGCGGTGCAGCAGTGGGCCAGCCTCACAACTGCCTTCTGCAAGACCCTTCGACATGCCACCTGTCCTGGAGCGATGGCTCGGTCTCTCCTGTGCACGCGCCCAAATCCCTGCACCTGCCTATATCTCATTGCATGCGTTGTGGTAGTCAGAGGGAGAAGGCGATGGTGAGAGAGCTCATATTTCCACGTCTGCCACAGATGAACTGGGCCTGTTGGAGAAGTGCAAGCAAAGTATGGTACGAGAGAGAATAGACTGCGAAAGCTTGGCCCTGCTAACAGACCATCAGCTGCAAGAGCTGGGCATTAGCAAAATGGGCGACCGAATCAAGCTTCTCAAGCGTGCTCATCTCTATCAGCAGCGCCTTCAACCTGCATGCGACAATATGGAGCTGGATCAGACTGTGCAAGGCCATGACGGTAGTGTTGACATTAGCGCGCTGCAACCCCCACAGCTTGCCGTTGTTGAAGATTCGCATGTGACTGCAATGTCTGCAGAGGCTGCTGTGCCGAACACGCTTGATTTTGCCAGCGGCGAGGTCACAATCGTCGACGGAATCGACACGATACGTCAGGACGTGGAGCAATCGGCAAAGGCTCTAGATTGCGAAGACGAACTTGATCCCCTCTCCTCCTCACCTCCGGCATCACCGTGCCCACTTCCCTTCTCGCCGCCGTCGCCGCCCTTGCCGCCTCACACCAGCTTGCCTCCTCTCTCGCTCTCGCCATGTTCTCCCTCTGTCCACTCTCTCCCAGCTGTAAGGAAGCATTTCGAGACGGACAGCTTGGTAGCCCTGCCTGCAACACCTTCCACAGACTGCAGTAGAATGCCATGCCTTGAAATGCAGCCCACTACAAGATCGGCTGACCATCTGGGCTCACATGAAGAGGCAATCTTTGAGCTAGTGCTAGACTTTGATTTCGGGGCAACGGTTGGAAAAGAGGAAGAATATAAGCAAGGAATTGCGAGTGACATTGCCCTTGCTCTGGACGGAAAGCTCAACAGAATTGCAGTGACTGCCCTGAGTGCAGGGTCCGTGATTGCTCACATTGTGCTGAAGAAAGGCGTGCTGGCAGACGGACGTGGGCCAATCGATGCGCTGAAGGACCTGGAGCGCCAAGTGCTAAACCCAAGCTCCTTGCTCATGACGGGGCGGTACACCTTCAAAACGCAGGCAATTAGGTCAAAGTATGCAAGAGCTGGGGGGCCAAGTACGCATGAGGCAGCAGCGGGAGGGAAAGCGATGCGGACATCCGATTCTGGCCCAGAGGATGATTCAGGCAGTGCAGCGAATAGTGACAGACAGACATGCACTCCCAAGCCAGTGGTCGTGAAGGATGTGCGCATGCTCGTCGACTCTGGTACCTTACCTGTGAAGATCGACGCTGCTGAGGTGGCGCCCAAGCCCGAGGCCAAGAAGGAGGTCCCGAAGCAAGAGAAGAAGGAGGTGCAGATCGACGCTGCGCAGGAGGCGCCCAAGCCCGAGGCCAAGAAGGAGGCCCCAGAGCCCGAGGAGAAGGAGCAAAGGGAGGTGAAGATCGACGCTGCTGAGGTGGCGCCCAAGCCTGCGGCCAAGAAGGGGGTCCCGAAACACGAGAAGAAGGAGGTGCAGATCGACGCTGCGCAGGAGGCGCTTCGCCCACACCGGTCGCAAACGTCGTCAAGCAATGAACCACGATGGGATGTCAGTGCAAGTGAAGGGGCGGCGGCCGGTGGGCAAGATGTTCCTTGCTCACGTTATCTGTCGTGTTCTCCGCCCGCCCTTGGACGTATGGGCACGGGTGTTGGCCAAGACGATGTATTGTTGGCGCCTGGGGCTGCTGGAGAGCGGCAATTATCGCCGCTTCTACGCAATTCGAGGGTTGTCCCTGCAGAGGCTGTAATGCAACGGGCTGAGTCCTCTGGACTGTGCTCAGCACGTACGGGTGGTGAAGGGAATACTCACCTAGACGGACCAGAAGTGCACGGGACAAAAGAAGCGTCGTGGAATTTTCCAGTGGTAGGCCTGCCCAATAATCTGCCGGCCATACTTGAAATGCCAGATATGCCCACAATTGACCTGCCGCTTGTCTTTCCTACCGTACCGCCCGTTAACCTCCCGTCCTTATCACTCTTCGAGAAAAGTGATGCAGCGAAGACCACCAAAAAGGGAAATCATGCAGCAAGCATACGTCAACTTTTCCATGTGCCATTCAGCCACGAAGGGAATGCACTAATGTCCAGAAAACAAAATCATGCAACAACCCAAACTAGTGCAAGAGGAGGGTTTACAAACCTGATCAATGCCCCAGAAACAGCAAGCTCGCGCCCCGTGGAAAAGGACGAGGAGAAAAATGCTGTCACGCCCAGCAAGCTCTCGCGGAGTCTGGACGCAATGGAAAACACTTTTCAGGCTGTGCTGCTTTTACCAACACACGTGCCTTCCTTTGAGGCATCGTCGACGACTAAGGGCTTGTTCGATAACTTCTGGGGCATGACATGGGCGGCTTCACCTCTCAACTCCGGTACCAATTACGCCACGGCTGAGTCTGGAGCCCTAGAGCATATTGCCCCGGTTTCACCTCGCTGCGTGCTGGGCGGTTCTGTGGAGGAGCAAGAGCGGGCTCGGGAGCGGCGACGACAAATTGAAGCAGAATGCCGAACGAAAGATGAGCTAGAGAAGGAAGAGCTTGAACGGCTGCAGGAGCGGGAGCTTGCCAAACGTATTCGAGCTGCCCAACAGCGCGATGAACAAGGTGTTGAAATTACGTTGAAGTCGTACGATCTCTTTATTATGCCACTGCCAGGCATGGAGAATCAGCAAGCCGCGCACCCCCGGTCTCCAATGAAAAGACACCTGTTTGACTCCGCCACAGTCAAGCACGCGGCAACGGCGAGTGCGGGAGAGGCAACGGCCGGGGCGGGAGCCCCTCATGCATGCGTGTCAGCGTCAACGCCAGGTATTAACCCAGTCCGCGACAAGATCGAGGCTGAAATTGCCAATACGGCTGGCACGGGATTTGCTGGAGCAAAGATGCAAGATGCGCAGGAGTCGTGTGATGGAGTTGCCGTTGCTGCTGCAGATGACGCATCGAAAGCCGCCGAGGGTGCTTCCGAAGCTGCCACGTGTGCTGCACAAGAGGCTCAGCAGCAACTGGTCGCTGGTGCTGGCAGTCTTCTAGGCATGCTGAGCGTGGTTGTCAGCTCATGGCGACCTCCTCCAAATGTCATGCTGTCGAACCCGAGGGAGTCGGCTTCTGGCAGGTCTGCTGATGATTCGCTCGTGAGCAAGGACTCCTCAACACCCATACAGCTCTTGCAGCCAGCCCCAGCATCAGCTGATGCGCCAAAGCCGAAGCAGCAGACGAGCTTGTCTCGCCCCCCTCCACATGCAGTAAAAGCCGGCGCATCGCGCACGGGACGTCCTGAGCTTGAATCTGCAAAGGCAGGACACAGAGAATTAGTCCATCGCTCATGCGCCTCTTGTTCTCCGCCCGCTCTTGGACTTATGGGCACGGGTGTGGGCCAAGACGATGCATTGCACGTTTTTACATCTACGCAATCCCAAGGGTGCCTGGCTCGAACGGCACTCAGAGAGGCTTCGCAGCTCGCTGCCGCCACTGCCCATTACAAGGCCCCCGATACAGGTAGAGGTTGCAGTGATGAGGATGATCAAATTTGTGAAGGCACTGCTCCTGCTCATCGACACGCTGGCGCTTCACTAGATCAAGAGAAGGAGAAGGAGATCAAGCTACAGGCAGCATTGAAGCAACGATGGGCGGGTACAGATACTCCCGGGGGCGGACACGGTGGACGTGGAGGTGGCCCTCCACTACACAAGAGCTCACCCCCAAGTCGTGTGACGAAAAACCAGGCGGATGCATCCACCCCGCCTGTTGCAGTCGCCAAACCTATGAACTCGCTCGACTCTAGTATGTCACCCTTTCCTTCACCGTGCGTGTGCTCATGTGCAGTAAAAGCGCAACACGAGCGGAGCAAACGCACATGCTTGCAGGGCTGCAGGGCACTTGTCCTAGCCTTTGTTATTGTCTGAGTCTGAGGGTGCTTGTGGCAGGCGGTACTACAGGTACTCTTTCGTCAACAAGGTGCCCAAACCGGTCGCAAACGTCGTCAACAAGCAATGAACCACGATGGGATGTCAGTGCAAGTGAACGGGCGGCGGCCGGTGGGCAGGGTGTTCCCTGGTCACGTTATCGGTCCTTCACAGCCCTCTCGCCAGAGCGGGTGGAGCAGGTGTGGCAGGCATGCATCGTGCAAGAAGATGGACGTGGGACGAGCTCGGACGGCAAAAGGGTTTCTTGACGGATGACTAATCATGCTAGGCTCCAGTAGGACAACAGTCGGGCCGGAGGAGAAAGGAGCGGGAATTATTTGCAGGAGGAACTGCAAGGGACAGAGGACCCCGGCTCCAATTGGCACAAGACTAAGCATTCAAGAATGCGAATGCATCTGAGTCTAATGTAAATTGATAAATAAAATCCGTGTAAACTTCAATATCCTGCTTTGTCCTAAAAGGAGAAGGCAGCTGCCAAAGCAGGATAAGGAAGAGTGAAGCGGCAAAGCAGGATGTTATCCTCCTTTGGACGCTGGCTTCTCTTTTGCAGGGGCAGCTCCCTTTTCTCCTCCCTTTTCAGGCGCTGCTGCGTCTTTTGCTTTGCCGGTCCCAGCAGCCGCCGCCTTCTTGACCACCTTGTCCTGATTAGTCTCCGTGACGCTGGCGTAGGGATTGAGCGAGCGATTCGCGTCCCGATATCTCCTCAGAAAAACATCCGGCGCATCCCCTTTCTGCCTCACGGGCCCGCGTCAGTTGTGGGTCATCAGCCAGCAGCAGCGGGCGCAGACAGAAAATTAAGCGAGGTGCACATTTTGCGTGGAGCTAGAGGAGCAAGGGCCGACAAGGAGCAATGCAGCCGGGCTGGAGCGCATCTGCAGTCACAGCATGCTTGGCCGCTGCCACCAGGATCCGGTGCATGCGCAGTTTTTTTTTGCAAGCAGCGCAGACCTTGGGGAAAATGTTGCGGTCCCTCTTGAGCGCCTTGAGGCCATCGCTCGGCTGCAGAACGCCGCTCTTGAGGTCGGCGAGCTGCTTGAGTTTGACATTGTGAAAGTCCACCCGCCCTCCTTCGGGCTCCTCGTAGGGCTCTGGCCGCAGGCCGCCAATCTCTTCGTCCTCGTCGCCCCCCCCGGCAGCTTTGCCCTTGCCCTTACCCGCTGCTGCGCCCTTGTCCGTCTCCTTTTTCTTTCCCCCGCCGCGCAGCCGCAAGGGGCCGGCTGCGGCGCGCTCACCGGCGGCCGGCCGCCCAACTGTCGGCGCGGGTGCCTCCGCCAACGGCGACACCCAGGCGTGCGGCCCCGGCGCCGCGCCCAGCGTGCCCGACACCCATGCCACCAGCATCATGTATACCACAGCCCACCGCATGTTTATGTCTGTTCCCCTTCGGCGTCCTCCTGGAGTGCCCCGTTCCCCTCGTTCTCTCTTGGACGAAAAAGTCACGGGATCGTCACGGTTTCCAACCTCCACTTGATTATAGAATGTCAGACGCCAGAGACTCGAAGACGCCGGCCGTGACCGTCACCATTTGTGAGCCCAAAGGAATCGGGCAAGGAATCGGACGCGCCGGGGCGTACGCGTGCACGCGCGTCTTCTGTGCCAAGATCACGGCACACGATGAATATATGCATATGGAGGTACCCGTGGGCGCGCTAGAAGCGACGCTAGTCCAGAGGCCAGGGCCGTTTTTCGAAGGTAAGAGAGAGTCTCTCGCGCGCGCCAGCGCACCCACGGGCCACGGCTGTCCGATATGCACTGTTTGTCACCCCTCCCGATAACAGTCTGCCATGTAGACGGGCTGGCGTTCAATGGAAACATGTTGGGATATCCTGATATCGGCGCTCTACAGCCTGCGATGCAGAGAGCGCTGCACTGCAGGAGTTCAGTTTTCTCCTGTTTGGCCCCAAGGGCCAGCCCCGCCACCCGACGGTCAGGAGCGATGAAGATGCGCGCACGGGCGGCTTCCTGTACATCTCAGATTTCTACCTTCGGGACAAATTTAGGTGTTTTTGTGGCTATATACATGGATGTCGACACACATACACATGCATAGCATGTAACACGGAACATACACTGTGGGATACCGGGAGGCCTAAAACCCTATCCTTGGGGAGCCTCCCCAAACCAGATCGCATCTTACCTTCTGGTAACCAATGTGCGCACGTGCGATCGATTCCTGGTTATATGTTCCCGCTCCAACCCCGAGCATTGTTTGCATTTTATATATATGCACAGATATCTGTGCATGTATGTGTGTATGTACACGCACACATACATATCTGCATATGCACACAGACACATCATACAAACATTACATACCACAAACTGTGACACACTGAATAGCGAGGAGCACGCCGTCGCCTTCGCCATGGCGACACACCAACGACTAGGCAGTCTGTCTGCATTTGCTTCGCTACAGCCGGAGCTAGTGCAGCGGATAGTCAGCAGAAACCTGCGTCGCACCGAACTTGGGGCAGCTGCCATCCGAGCACTGCTCCTGCATCCGCGTCTCGAAGCGCGCTGGTCCGTGGCTGGCTACATATGCGAGAGCAGGTGTACACACACACACACACACACACACACACACATCCGACGGTGTGTGTCGCGCACGGCAACGCATCCTGTCAACAGCAGCTTTAGCGCCCGCGCTGCCTCGCACGCACATAGACAGATCGACAGACAGACAGACACGCGCTTGCAAACATCTGACGAGCAGGTGAAGGGACGCGTAAAAGATTCAGTACACCGTTTTCTGTCACTGCGTAGGTCCACCGTCGTCTGTCGCTGCGTAGATACAGTCTGATACTATCATGAGTAAAAGAGACCTACTCCATGAGTAAAAGAGACCTACTCCATGAGTAAAAGAGACCTACTCCATGAGTAAAAGAGACCTACTCCATGAGTAAAAGAGACCTACTATGCGTGAAGACGACAGACACATGCGCGCGAACAGGGATGCGGGTTTGAGGGGTGCGGGGTTTCAACCAACTTGCGAGTCAGAGGAGGAGGTCTACGCCGGGAGGAAGCGCATGGCCGCCGACGCGCGCAAGTGGATCCGTGCGGGGTTTCAAGAAGTCGCGCACGGCGATGGCCGCTTCCTGTTCGCCACAAAGCGCATGCTCAAGACGCCGGCCCTTACGCACGCGCAGGCGCTCGCTGTGCCACTTCGCCTGGAGCAGAAGCCTGCAGCGGTCATCACACAGGTAACGTCTCAGAATGTGCAGTAAACTCGAAACCCTAAATCCTAAACCCTAAATGACACAGGTGACGTCTCAGAATGTGCAGTAAACTTGAAACTCTCAAGAACACAGGTATCAAAGGTACAGTAAACTTTACCCTAAACCCGTGCCCACTCTTGTGGGCGACTAGAATGGGAGGTTTTCTTCACTACTTGCTGAGAAGAGGAGAAGAGTGGGCGCCAACGTTGACCTCTCGAGAGTGTGTGTTCAGAGTGAGAGTGAGAGAGAGAGAGCGCGCGCGCGCGAGCGAGCGAGCGAGCGAGAGAGAGTGAGTGAGGAAAAGTTTATTAGGAACGATACAGGCGTAACAGGTGTCTAAGGCGTCAGAGTGAGAGCGACGTGGCGATTCTGGGGTTGAGACCCTAAACCCTAGACCCTAACCCTACTTCCGAAGCAGGCTAAAGCTTACTCTATCCTCAAACCCTGAACAGAGTGAGAGGGACGTGCTGCTGCTGGACATGATCAAAGATATCTGTGGTGCGGCGGAGGGAATGCAACTCACATCATTGCGCCAGAAAGCCAGGGAGATTGAGAACCAAAACGGACAAATTCGAAATGGGTTAGATTCGATTTCGGACATCTTGCGCATCCTGGATGATTCACTGGAGAAGACTCATGAAATCCTGCAGGAGCAGGGAAAAGTTGCGCCGCCGGCGGCGGGCGAACAAGAGTTACACCAACAGCACCAACAGCTCTCCAAGAAAAGGAGTGATCTCATCAGCTTGAATCTAAAAGGCCTGCATGAGATTGAGCAAAACAACGCCCTTATGCACGCACAGCTCCTCGAGGAAAAAGACAAGCTCACCCGTGCCTGTCTGAAGCGTGTGGACGAGTTGCTTGCGACGGGTGCTGACGTGCGACGCTCGTACGCTCTGCACTGCTGCGTGGCGCACAAGATTCCGGAGCTCTACCAGGCTCTCGTGGACAGAGGCGCCGATGTGAATGGCGTCGATGCAGCGGGCATCACACCCCTGATGCTGGCAGCCATGGAGATGGGCCACGAACATGGGCCCAAAGGGCCAAGGAAAAATGGACCGTACGATCCAGCGTGGGATGCGGAGGAGAGTGTCACTGCGCTGCTGGGGCTTGGTGCTGACCGGGACGCAGTCAACGGCGATGGGCGCACGGCGCTGGGCTTCTACTATGCACGTGTCCGCAGACATAATGACTTGGTCGCTTCCGTCTTTCGTAACTCTATCAAGATGGAGATTGATGAGCGTATTCAATCCATGCTGATGCCCACGGTAGGCCCCTCAGCCGACGACTTGGTCGCTTTACAGGCGGCGCAGGGACATGATGATGACGACTATGAGAACGAGATCATGATGATGGAGGAGGAGGAGGAGGAGGAGGAGGAGGAGGAGGAGGAGGAGGAGGAGGAGGAGGAGGAGGAGGAGGAGGAGGAGGAGGAGGAGGCGCCCCAATCA
>Ga0315905_10003841_pt1 | contig 15432 bp, 19 predicted proteins | sample LakEriMetagenome_5_FD_203522 | JGI IMG/M metagenome (GOLD analysis project Ga0315905, IMG submission 203522) | Freshwater fungal communities from buoy surface, Lake Erie, Ohio, United States - Buoy 4 MA121 | ecosystem: Environmental > Aquatic > Freshwater > Lake | place: USA: Lake Erie, Ohio... | reverse complement strand
TTTACGTCACAAGATTTTGCGGTGTACCAGCAATCGAGGCCTCAACATTATCGATTAGCTGATCGGCGAGAAATTGCATCGCTCCGTCAGATGCCCAAGCTACATGAGGCGTCAGTATGAAATTAGTGGTGCGTAGTTCAAGCAGCGGATTACCCTCTTTAGGCGGTTCTTTGGTCAGCACATCAAAACCTGCACCAGCAATAAGCCCGGTTTCTATGGCTGTTTTAAGTGCCTGTTCATCGACTAGCCCACCACGAGCGGTGTTAATCAAAATAGCACTACGTTTCATTTTTTTGAATTGCTCGATGCCGATAAAATTCCGTGATGCCGGCGTTAACGGGCAATGCAAGGAAATAATGTCCGACTCAGCTAAGACAGTTTCCGGATCAGTGAATTCAACATCAGGCGCTTTGGGTGGTGGATGGTCAGCAAACAGCACACGCATGCCCAGCGCACGTGCAATACTTGCCGTTGCTTGACCAAGTGCACCTTCACCGAAAATACCTAAAGTGCTACCGTGCAGATCCTGGATGGGATGATCAAAAAAACAGAATTGATCTTGTGCCTGCCAACGACCGCGCAAGACATCCTCCCGATAAGCAATGAGATTACGACGCAGCGCAAATATCATTGCGAATGTGTGTTCAGGCACCGTGTGTACAGCGTAATTACGAATGTTCGCCACTGCGATGCCTCTCTCGCGACAAGCATCGATATCGATCACATCATAGCCCGTAGCAGCAACCGCGATCATCTTCAGATCAGGCAGCTGTTCTAAACTAGCTCTGCGGATGGGCACCTTGTTGGTGATGGCAATCGTGGCGCCAGCCAAGCGGCCGGCCACCAACGATTCTGCCGTCTGGTCATGCTCTTCCCATACGTGAGAAAAAGACGGGCGACGTACCTCAGCCTTTAACGACTGCCGGTCCAGAAAGACTATGCGTTCCATGCGTTTCCTTGCTGTGTTTGTGTGTGTCACGTACGATCAGACCAGACGGTGCGGAATGATGGCGCCAATATTCTCCAGCGGCAGCAGTACCACTGCCAGGCGTGACCTTGATGCCGCAATCAAGCATGGCCATTTCTGCACCAGAGATAGCCGCCATCAAGTGCACTTCATTCATGTCGCCAAGGTGGCCAATACGGAATAATTTACCTGCCACTTTGGAAAGGCCAGCACCCAGTGATACGTTGTAGCGATTAAATGCTCGCGCGATCACATCAGCACCGTTGATACCTTCGGGAAGCATGACAGCTGAAACGGTGTCGGAATACCACTTCGCTTCTTTTGCGCACAGCTTCAAGCCCCAACCTTTGGTAACAGCCGCACGTACACCTTCGGCGAGGTAATGGTGCCTCGCTACGATATTGTCCAAACCTTCTTCTTCAATCATGTGCAACGACTCAACCAGGCCATACATCAAGGACAGCGCTGGCGTATAGGGGAAATATCCCGTTGCGTTAGCGTTGATCATGTCGTTGAGATCAAAGTAGGCGCGTTTGAGCTGGGCGCTATGACGCATCTCCAAAGCCTTTGGGCTTGCACAGAGAATGCCTAGGCCTGCTGGAAGCATCAGTCCCTTTTGTGATCCCGAGACAGCCATATCGACGCCCCAGTCATCGAAACGAAAATCAATGGAACCCAATGACGAAACACCATCAACAAATAATAGTGCTGGATGTTTAGCCTCATCGAGTGCTTCACGAACACCTGAAATATCAGAGGTCACACCTGTTGCAGTTTCATTGTGGCAGGCTAAAACGGCTTTGATGCGATGTTCAGTATCAGCCTTCAAAATGTCTGCATATTGCTGAAGAGGCACTCCTGTACCCCATTCGCAGTCAACGATTTGAACGTCCAGTCCTATGCGAGTACACATGTCTATCCACAAATGACTGAACTGACCAAAGCGCGCAGCCAGTACACGGTCACCAGGCGATAGCGTGTTAGTTACCGCAGCTTCCCAACAACCCGTACCCGATGATGGGAATACAAACGGCGTGCCATGCTCGGTACGAAAAACTTTTTTCAAACCCGGCATGATCTCGCGGGTGAGTGCCGGAAATGCTGGCGAACGATGGTCTTCCATCGACACCATCATTGCTCGCATCACTCGGTCAGGTATGTTCGTTGGTCCGGGTACAAATAAAAAATTACGTCCAGCCATGATGTGCTCCTTCCATCTCGGTTTAATTATATGAATGACGTTTGTCGCCGCTCTCGGTAGGAGCGGGGGTAAGATCGACGTATGGGCATCAGGCGGAATACACCGGGAAAGCGTCGGTCAGTTTTTTGACATCTGCTTTTACGCGCTCAATGTTTGCTGCATCTTCTGGATGATCAAGTACATCGGCGATGAGATGCCCGACCTTTGTTGCTTCAGCTTCCTTAAAACCACGAGTTGTCATCGCTGGACTTCCTAAACGAATTCCGGAAGTCACAAATGGTTTTTCCGGATCATTAGGTATGCCATTTTTGTTGCAAGTGATATGCGCTGATCCTAAGACTGCCTCAGCAGCTTTACCAGTCAGTTTTTTGCTACGCAAGTCGACCAGCATTACATGCGATTCAGTACGGCCAGACACGATACGCAAACCACGCTCAATCAACGCCTTGGCCAAGGCATCTGCATTTTTTAATACTTGCTGCTGATACGTTTTGAACTCGGGTGCAAGTGCCTCTTGAAACGCTACGGCCTTTGCAGCGATTACATGCATCAACGGGCCACCTTGTAAGCCAGGAAAAATCGCGCTATTAATTTTCTTTGCAATTTCTTCATCGTTCATCAAAATAATACCGCCACGAGGTCCGCGCAGGCTCTTGTGGGTAGTTGATGTAACGATGTGAGCATGCGGTACCGGATTGGGATAGACGCCGCCAGCGATCAGGCCGGAGTAATGTGCCATGTCGACTAACAAATAAGCACCTATGTCGTTCGCTACTTTTGCAAAGCGCGCCCAATCGATTTTTAGAGAGAACGCTGACGCACCGGCGATAATGAGTTTTGGTTTTTTCTCATGCGCGAGTTGTTCCATCTGTGCATAATTAATGTCTTCGTGCTCGTCTAATCCGTAGGAGACCACGTTGAACCATTTACCGGACATGTTGAGCGCCATGCCATGAGTGAGATGCCCACCCTCAGCCAGCGACATACCCATGATGGTGTCGCCAGGATTTAAAAGCGCCAAAAAAACTGCCTGATTAGCCTGCGATCCGGAATTGGCCTGCACGTTTGCAAAATTTGCTCCGTAGAGTTTTTTGAGTCTCTCAATCGCCAGCGACTCGGCAATATCAACGAATTCACAACCACCGTAATATCGCTTGCCGGGATAGCCCTCCGCATACTTGTTAGTTAGTTGTGAGCCTTGCGCCTGCATCACTGCGGGCGACGCATAGTTTTCTGATGCGATTAGCTCAATGTGATCTTGTTGGCGCTGATTCTCTAGCTGTATAGCTGACCAAAGCTCGGAATCGACCTGCTCGATGGTTAGGCTGTTTGGAAATGCGCCAGCAGCGCTTGCTACTTTCTGCAACATCGAGGCTCTCCTAATGAAATAGAGGTACTGAAACACAAATGAAACTTAGAATACGACAGAATCTAATAACTTACCGGTGAGTTCAAATAAGATGAAATAAATTATTCTTAACTAACACTTAAGAAATTCTTATGTTTAAAGAAAATTTATCAAAGTAGATATGCTATTTATAGTCAAAATAGCATTCGATAACACCGAAGACTTAGAGTTTCTCTGGGTTTGCTGATATCAAGTAAATTTAGGCTGGCTAAATTTGAATTAAAACTAAGTACTTAGTAAATTTATAAAAAGCAGCTAATTATGCTTAAGATAAGGTCAAGCGAGACACGGCTGCTACTAGCGATGGCGTAAGTAGAAAAAAAGATAACTTATTATTTTGATAAAGTTGAGACCAAAAAAACGTACTAATCATTTTTTAACGCTTTGCATCTTACGAAAAAAAACAACATCTTGCCAAGGCAACTCAGATACAGACTTTTCAAATACTAAGCCGACATCGCTAGCTTCTTTTTTTATTTGGGCGACGGTCATCGTGTGCAAGCGTTTGATAGGCACCTTGGGATCGCCTGCTCTGTATTCCACAAATACTATCGATCCACCCGGCTTGACGGATAGCGCCAAAGCCTCTAGGAATTCACGCGGAAATTCAAGCTCATGGTACACATCGACCATGATGGCCATGTCTAGTACAGCGCTTGGCAAGGTAGGAGTGAACGCAGTGGCCTGTTTGACTTCAAATTGATGTTTTGGGTATTTTTGAGCAATCTCCTTGAGTCGCCCTACCATCTCAACTTGAACATCAACGGCCCACATTTGTCCGTTTGGCTTAATACGATCAAGCATTAACATGCTCAGGCGCCCAGTACCTGCACCGATATCACCCACGATCATTCCGGGCTTTAAACCGAGTATGTCGATCAGCTGATCGGTTCTCTCTTCCGACTCACGCTCTGCTCTATCTAACCACGAAGCACCTTGCCATCCCATGACTCTGGCGATTTGCCGATTACAGTATTGCTTCAAAATTCCGTCGGGGTGTCCCGTTTTTAAAGTGACATACTCACATTGTGTATTTGTCGAAATAGCCGTTTGAGATTGAGCCTCGGTAGACATGAGCCCAAAACTACTAATCACTATTAACAGTAACAACCAATCTAGGTTAGTTACTAATTGAGTTGTACGTGTCTTCATCATGTCGAGTAAAAACCTACTGAACTTACTAAGCACGAAATGCTTGCTACTAGCGTGAGGCGAAATCGCATCGGCAACCACGATTCTAATTTATAGTTTGGATAACGCTTCTGGTCGACTCGATAGCAAAGCCACAGCAGTACGGCCATGAAGAGTAAATTAAACGGTGGTGTAAGAAGTGTGACTACCCAAGCGAGCAAACTAGGCGTGATTCCCCAAATCCACGGTGCAGGATTCGTTGTCGCAGTCGGTGACTCACGCATCTCAAGCCCCCAATGTATCGCCCCCAAAAAACTAATGATCGCGACAGCGTAAGAACTTAATGCATAACTGATGAATGCGTGGGATACGTAATTTGGCCAAAAAAATGCAGTCGACAACGCCACAAACGGAATCAATCCCGCATATCCCAATGCATTAACCCACGCAGGAGGAGCACTTGAATGTGGTTCGTTCTGATTCATGATTATTTAGATGGTTTGTCAGGTACAACTGTCGATACGGCTTGCTTATCAGTTAATGAATCTGGCTCGCACTGTTTATCACCGTCCCATCTTTGTCCGCACCAACAGTACCCCTCGGCATTGATGAGACATTTATCACTCCCGCAACAACGCTGGTCTTCTTGCATAGTGAACCTACTCCTTTGGGTAAAACAGTTTTTTAAATTACGTTTATTTATTTCAGATTGAATGATTCGCCGCAGCCAATAGTATGATTATTTGTAGGGTCAATGATTAGTTATTTTCTATCACTCAAATTATCAATCAAAATGAAATATCATTCGATGCAATGCTCGAATTCATCTAAGTGTATCCTGATACCATGCCTTACAAAAAAAGATCCTCCCTCCTGCTACTTGGCTTCGTAAGCTCGCTACTTTTTACCACCATGACGCATGCTCAATTGCTTGATTTTACAAATTCCCACACCGTGAATGAGATGTGGGTTGTAAATGACGGCGTTATGGGCGGCGTGTCGCAGTCACGCATTAGCAACGATCCAGAAGGCGCAGTGTTTGAAGGTTTCGTTTCGCTAGACAATGGTGGTGGTTTCGCATCGGTACGTAGCTCCATTGTCATACCAGTGGAAACCCCCGCACTAAATGTCACGATTCGAGGTGACGAAAAACGCTATAAACTGGTCTTGCGAACTGATACTTCACCCAGATCACCGCTGTACCAAGCAGAATTTTTCGCTACCCGAGAATGGAAAACTCATCGCTTTGTATCTAGCGATTTTAAAGCGAGCTTTCGGGGACGACCCGTCGACGCTCCCGCACTTGATTTTTCTGCCACTAAAGAGATCGGCGTTTTAATTGCTAACCAGCAGTCAGGTACATTTCGACTACAACTAAAAAATGTGCAGTCTGCCGGTGATGCGCCGCGCTGATCAAATCGTGTTTCAGAGCGCGTAGTTTTCCAAACTATCTAATCATCAAACACAACTAGTAAAGTATCCGTACCCTACATTCGGGTGATTTTGAGTACCCTGCAGATCGTACCGTATCGTCGGCTGCAAACTCAATTTGAAACCAAAAACAAAAGGGATTCACATAACGGTAATTCCAAACATAGCCTCGACCGCGCGCCAATCCAAAGCGATCTTTTGATTCCCCAATGATTTCTATCACTTGATTGCGAGTCATACCGGGTACGATGCGCTCAAAGTTTTTCTCATCAAGTACCTGCGTCCAACGCTGCACTATTCCATCGTGATTCAGATAAATGAAAAAGGTTTCTTTTCCAAATGGACCCTTAGAATAAATCAGCAACTGCCCATCGGGCGTCGGCAGCTCGGTTGATGGCTTACCCAATACGCTAACAACATCATCCTTGCTGCTACCTATCATGCGGTTGGTGGGACCGTAGCTTGCACAACCACTGAGTAAACTAATCAAGAGAATAATGATCGACGACGAAATGCTATGCTTTATGTAGTTCATAATCTTCAGATAAGTTGGTTAGTATCCATTGGCCATTTTTCATTCATAAGGGTGGTGTAATGTACCCAAGGCGAACGTCTATAGTTTGGTCATCCCAAATTGTAATTTACCTAATTTTTTTCCTCACGAAGGCTGCCATGGCTGTTGAAGAAGCACCCTATCGCGTTTTAGTTTCTGAACCTCCGTTTGAGCAACGACATTACCCGAGCTTTGTCGTGGCAGAAACCGAGCTACCCGGGGATTTTGATTCGGCAAGTCGAACGGGGTTTCGGCGTGTTGCAGCGTATATTTTTGGTGAAAATAGTGGTGATGCAGGCAGCAGCCGAAAAATTGCCATGACCGCCCCGGTTACCGTTACCCCCATTCCCTCTGGCTGGCGACTACATTTTGTCATGCCCAGCCAAGAAAAATTAGACACGCTGCCTAAACCGAACAATTCACAGGTGGCTATTCGTCGCGTTGCCGACCATGAGATGGTATCTATACGATTTAGTGGATGGGCGACAGCGTCAGCCATTAAAGAAAATACAGATCGACTAACCGAGTGGGCTCTGTCGCGACAGTTAACCTTAGTTGGCACCCCTCAGGTCGCACGCTACAACGATCCATTCACGCTACCCTGGCGCAGGCGCAATGAAATCCTAATTGAGGTTGCTGCTGAAGTAACTGGTAAATAGCAACAAGAGAGTTTTGAGTAACAGCCTGAAGCTAAGGGAACACTTCCTTTAGGTGTGTCGACGAGAGTTCACGATACATCGCCAAACAATTTTTTCCGCATCTTAGGTTCTGAGGTTTTAGTGGCTAACCATATCGCCATAAATGCCTCAGATAGAGCGGGATCGTTTATTTCGCCTATTTTTTTCGAGCCTATCCAAAATACTAAATTACCCGAAGGCTGGTAAACGCCGGTTAGCCTGTCACCCGCTTTAACCGATGGAATCAAAAAACGCAGTTGATTCAACCACTGCTGTGACGTGTCATCACTTAGGGGTATCTGCTTTTTAATTTCAGCAATCGATTGCTTTGCGATCTCCTCACCACTGAAATTGCGTGAATAAACCAGCGACAGCGCAAACGGATGCCGATTCCATTTTTCTGGCGCCCATTCAGGCGAAGACCAAAGACTGATGTGATAAATCTCTAATCCAAAAAACGTAAAAAGATGATGACCAACTAACCGTGGTTTGGTTAAAACCTCTAACCCGACCGGTGGCTCTTTTATCTCTTCAACTGCGCTATGGGCTGACGAAGATACGGTTAAAGAAAATGTGACGACTACAAAAATAAAAAACCATGGTAACCATCGTACATGACGCCAAATAGCAAACTGCAGAGTGCCATAAGTAGATATCGACGATTTTAAAAACCACTCGCTGTAGGCAAATAAGTCATTGATAAATGGAAGTCGATTCACTTTGGCACCATCATTGTTAAGGTTGCTCCTAGCATTCATTTGATTTCACACTTCAATGCCTTCAATCTCCATCAACCGGATCAAACTTTCTTCTAATATTAGGCGAGAAGCGCCTGCGGCCTGGTTTAGTTGCGAATGTAGTTGCGCATCTTCCTCGTTACGGTTCGCGCATTCGCTACTGTACTTTTCAAATGCAGTTAAATTGATGATCAACTCAGCAAGATGATTAGGGCATTCACACGCAATCTTACTCGTAAGAGCAGCGATGCGCGAGAGCTGTTCATTAGTAAAACGAGGTGATGTTACGGGTTGATTTAGTGCAGGCCTGGAATTAGACAAAGTCGGCTTGATGGAACGGCATGCACGGTATATTTCAGCAGCAGCTACCGATCCTTTTAAGCAAACCACTCCCGCATCCTCAAGCTCCAGTATCGATTTTTTAGTACCGAAATTAAAAATCACCAACGCTGATTCACAGCCTGTCTCTGATAAGTAATGACGTACATCGGAGAGCGATTCCTCGTTCAAGGTCACCAGATCAACAATAACAATATCAGCTCGCTGCTCCATGACGGAAAAAAGATTTTTATTCGGAAAATCGACAACAGTAATATCTTCATGAATCAGCAAATCGCGGCTAAGACGAAGGCGCAAGGCGTCGTTTGCAAAAACGACGCGCAACTTGGATAACTGTTCTGTGTATTTGCTCGGCTCACTCGCTAATGATGCATTGAGTCGGTCACGAAGATCGTCATTGGACAGTTTGGCCAAACTACTGACAGAGTGACCTAACTCGGTCAATCGTTTCACCAAGGTTAGCTTGGCAATATCGTTCTCTGAGTAAAGCCGCCTTCCCGTCTCACTACGACCAGGAACGATCAATTCATAGCGCCGCTCCCAGACACGGATGGTTTCTGGGTGAGTTTGAGTGCGCCTAGCGACGACACCAATTGCATACTGATGTTTATTTATTAATTCCATTGATAACTCTGCGTCCAAAAATTAGCGCCAACATATTCAGGAATGAACCTTAAATTGCTTTTTTGTTTATATTTTGCTTATATAAAATCGTAAGCAGAAAAAAGTATAGCAGTTTACGTCGAAAAATATGAAAAAATAGTAATTAAATTACATCAAAAAAGACTATTTTTACATATATTTTATGTTTTGTAGATATTTTGAACATATAAAAATAGGCTTTTTAGGAATATTTCAATTATTTTTATATCTTGTTTATTTTTTTCTTGACAGGATATGTTCAACTGGTAGACTACGCAGTCATGTAATCCACTAATTAGTTTCATCAACTTACCGGAGCCAACCATGTTTAACAAAACCCTCCTCGCAATCCTTCTTGTTACCAGTACCGCTGCTTTCGCGACACCTGCCAACAACTCGGCTTCTATTGTTGACGGTGAAAAAATAGCCTCCCTGGATATCTCCAACAACAACTGGGCTGTCGTCGCCAACAACAGCATCAACGGCAAGATTAAGCTGCGTGAGTTTTATGACATGGGCGATTTAGGGGTTCAACAGATTGATTACGTGGTTTCATGCGTTGACCAAAAACTGTCACTGGCAGGATTCAAAGTACTCACAGGTATGTCATCCAAAACTAACAACGAAAGCGAAAAAAATATCGCTGATTTAACGTTTTACACACCGTATATCCAGCACGACATCAATATCGTTAGCAAGGTTTGCAGTGATGAAATGTTAACTCGCACTGCAAAAGTAACTAACCAATCTGAGTCAAATTAAAATCAAACGGATTTAACTATGAAAACTTCAGTCATCAAATTCTCTTCCGACCGCCGCCAATTCATGCTCAACGTCGCAGCTGGTAGCCTTCTCATTGGTGCCGGAGTAAAAGCTAACGCGGCAGAGTTAGTAGCAGAAAACGATCCACAAGCAGTTGCTTTGGCTTACAAGGCTGACGCCACCAAGGTTGATAAATCAAAACAACCTAAGTACGCCGCAGGCCAAGCTTGCAGCAATTGCGCTCTATATCAGGGCGCCGCTGGTTCGGCTGCTGGTAATTGTCCTTTGTTTGCGGGCAAGCAGGTTTCAGCAAAAGCATGGTGCAACGCGTGGGCTAAAAAAGGCTGATTCTGAAAAACTTTCGTTGCGAGAGGCCGGGAGTTTTTTGTCGCAGTCAGACTGCTTCACAAAAAAATCTTAACCTCTTTCAATCTGAAAGCTGTTTAGTTTTAGTCACTAGGCTAAGTATTCTGACGATGGGTAAGTCATTAGCGTTTGTTCATAATTTGAAGTGCGATTAGTTTTGGGGTTTCTTACATGTTACAGTCTTCAAAATTACATTCGTATGCGCATGCAATTAAGGCGGTTGACTCAACTCGCAGGGCTATTACACCTCAGTCGTCGACACTGGGTCTTACACTAGAGTCTGCAATGCAAACGTGTGACGCATTGCATATGCTAAATACTGCTGACGGTCTCGATTCTGTGGGGCGCAAGGTAATCGCTGAATCAACGTCTCGACGAGCACTCGACAATCCTCAAGCCTGCCTTGGTCACCACTATGCAAGCCGCACGGTGTACCTACAGGATGATGAAATCATTCTTAGTACGCAAAACTCCACTCGGCTTTTTTTAGAGCCCAAACTTGTTCTGAGGTTTTCTCAGACTCCAGATTCCGCTACTTCATTAGAGCAATTTACTCAAATGTTTGAGAGCGTTGCACTGGGAATAGAAATTCTGAAGGCGCCCTTTAAAGGCGATGCATGGTCATTTGAAGACAAAGTCTGCTCAAATGGCATGGGCATCATGCTAGTTATTGGTGAAGCGAAGACGCTTTCTGAGAAACGTAAACGCAATTTTTCTAACGTCGTTAGCCATGCTACGTTCAGCTTAAACAGAGTAAGCAAACTAAGCTCACAATTACTTAATTTCGCATCGGGACGAGATTCGGTAATGTCATCGATCAGCGATTTGTATGAAATTTTTCAACGCCAATGGCAAATCGATGGATGTTCACCATTCCATCAAAATGACCTAATCTCACTGAATGCGCTATGCGCGCCAGTCAAGATTTCCGCGGGTGATGAGTATGTATGCGTTGCATCGGGTATTGATCTTGAATCCGTTCGAATTCGCCTAACACAGTAGCTATCTGATTCAATAAAGCTCTTGGATAGCAAACAGCATTCACAAAATGAGTTTTATCCATAAGCCAAGCATCAACGTTGAAACCGACGTTTCAAACTTTATTTTGTCACCCGGTGATGCCTTACCAGCTTCAGTGCTCGCTGATTTGCGTACTGACCACGCAGGAGAAACAGGGGCGGTTTTCATCTATCTAGGAATTTTACAGTTCACTCGCAATCAAGCACTGCGAGTTTTTGCTGAGCACCACTTGGCCACAGAACAATCGCACTTGCGGCATATAGAGTCGTGGTTACCCAAAGCTCAGTACAGCTACCTGCTACCCCTTTGGCGACTCGCTGGTTTCCTAACGGGCGCACTGCCAGCACTAGTTGGTCCCCGTGCCGTCTATGTAACTATTCAAGCGGTTGAAACATTTGTTAACCAACATTATGACGATCAAGTTCGCGCCCTAGAGTCGATGCCAGCGCTTGCCAAACTTCGTCAAGTGTTGCTCGAGTGTCAGAATGACGAAGTCGCGCACCGCGACCAAGCTGCTGCTGCCCTAGGGCAGGAAAAAATTGGGCTTTTGCTGCGATTTTGGTCTGTGCTTGTGGGTGCCGGCTCGCAGGTCGCGGTAGCAGTCTGTCGCCACATATAATCTTCAGAAAAATCACACGTAAGAAAGTGACGCGTAAAATAGAATTTTTTGAATTTAATTTTTCTTAAGATTTGAAAAAAATTCTCATCGTCATATCAACTCATTGGACTTTTTAATGTCAGAAAACCTAGCAACTCGAGCCAAGAAAAAATCCATTTTGACTTATTCAGTTCTCGCTGCATTATTTGTTGTAATTTTTGGCGGTATCACGCTAATAGCGTTTTTTGTTTCTAAGTTAAATTTTTAAGCGTATGTTTTCTAAACTATGCAGCACAATACGCAGTGGTCTGTTGATTTTTCCTCTTTAATGTCTATCGATAATTTTCCGCCCACTCGAGCAGCTGCCCTAGCCCGCATTAACGCTGTGCGCCCCAGTGACTATGCACGCAGCCGTAACGCGCTCGAAGGTGCCGTAACCTATCTATCACCCTACATCACACACGGCTTGGTCAGCTTGCCCGAAGTGCTCGCTGGTGTGACGTCGCGCTATCCTCTCGATGCTCAACACAAATTCGTTTTTGAACTCGGATGGCGTGAATATTTTCATCACGTCTGGCAGTTTCGGGACGCAGGAATTTTTAGCAATTTGCACGAGGGTCCGCTACCTGAATCGGACTACGTCAAGTTACTGCCCGCGGATATACGACTTGGCACCACCGGCGTGCCTGTCATCGATATGGCTGTACGCACTCTCTACGACACGGGCTATCTGCACAACCATGCACGCATGTGGCTGGCTAGTTACGTCGTGCATATTCGCAAAGTGCACTGGCGCTGTGCCGCGGATTGGCTATATGGCCACCTGCTAGATGGTGACTTAGCCAGCAATCACCTTAGCTGGCAATGGGTCGCGGGTACGGGTAGCACAAAGCCCTACCTATTCAATGCAGAGAACGTACAACGCTACGCACCTTCTGACTGGCACAGCCCGGGAAGCGTCATCGATCAATCGTATGAAATGCTCGACCACATCGCACGCCAGCCCACGCACCATAAACGTGATGCGCATGAAATATCGCACGCTGACTCGATAGGAATTGAACCACCATTGAGTACGACTCCACCTAATGATTTACGTTGGACAGCGCCCGACAAAGCGGCTGTTACTGGACACGACGTTTGGTTGGTGCACCCTTGGAATTTAGGTGAATTACCTGCGACGATACCCGTTGGGACAGTGGTGGTTGGCATACTCTTGACTGACTTCCACAACGCCTGGCCCTGGAGCGAGCGACGCTGGCAGTTTGTGACAAGCCGTATGGCTGAACTTACCAGCGTTCGCTGGTTAGCTGATGCTGCCACCATCGGTGCAGCACTATCGGAAGCACGTAGTGTCCGTGGCATTGATGAACTTCATCTCAAACCGTGGCTGTCACGTTTGGCTGACTGCCAGCCTGCGCCTGCACTGTTTGCAGAGGTGAATAGATGCTGCAATTCATTTTCAAAATGGTGGACACAGGTTTCGCGCGGCGAGATTCATAATCTCAATAAATAATTTCCACATTGTCTAATCACTGTTGCTTGTAGCACTTAGTACTCGCGATGTATTACCGCGAAAATTTTTTCTCATCGTCGGTTGTGATCACGCTTGAATAGCGAGATGAGCGATAAACCCTGACCTTGTCTCTCCATGCTGTTTTGCTTTAGCATCCAAACGTGCCAATACGCGCTTCGGCAGTGTAATGTTCACCCGCTCAATCTCATCAGAAAGCAAAGCAGGATCGATCTCAGCTATTGCCCAGACCCAGCCTTTGAATTCACGTTTTTTTTGAAAAATAGCGATGCTACTAGGCCTAGGTACATCCTCACCTGCATCTAGCGCAGTCTCAATCCACAACTCAATCGCTTCTTTGGCATTTTCGATGGCCTCATCGATGCCAGAGTCAGCTGCCGAAAAGCAACCAGGCAGATCAGGCACAACCACGCTCCATGCATGCTCCTCATCTCCAGGTTCGATTGCTATTGGATATTTCATGGTGTTTTCCTCATTTCAATCCAGCTTGCTTCAGGATCTTTTGAATCAGCCCTGTACCAAGATCTTTTTTAGGGTGCGGAACCGTCAGATGACCTGACTTTGATGGATGAATAAAGACATGGTGCGATCCTTTCGACCCACGTAATGTCCATCCATCTTGCTTCAAGAGAGCAATCAGTTCCTTGCTAGTCATCTTCGGATAATACACACTATACACACACTTGTCAACGTATCACTCGTTCGTTCAAACGGAAGTCCTTTCTTGAGTCAACCGCAAAAGGAATCCAGCACATTTCAAGCAACTGCCGGCGGAAGCTCTACCCAAGAGGTTGTATACGCCGGTGACTTACGTTCTTGCCGCATACCCCATTCCTCGCCTGCATCTTGCGACGAAATCCTGACTACCCCTCGACCAAATCGCTGATTCACTCTATCTAAGACAGCCATTAGCTTTGACTCTTCTGCTGGCTCAGATTCAACAAATAAATCATTTTGTCGTTGCGTGTTTGGCGTAATTTCACTCAGCATCACTCCTGCTTTTTTATAGGCGTACTCGGGTCGCCATAGTTGGTCAATCAATAGACCTGCCCAGCGATTGACGATAAGACTGCTATCGGTTGGAGTAATTAATGGAACGGCCATCACAGGGTGATACTGGGGCAGCTCTGACCGGAATCGATTGGTATGTAAAAACACTTGCAACATAGCGGCGTGTGACTGCTGCGCTCTTAGTTTGGCGCAAGCAGTTTCTACAAACAAAGCAACGGCCGCTTTTAGTGACACAACATCGTGCACAGGATTACCGAAGCTTCGGCTAGCGATAATTTGCTTTCTGGGTGGCGTGACTTCTTCCATCGCCACACAGGCCACTTCTTGCAATTCGCGCTGTATCTTCTCAACTACCACACCAAATTCTGATCGTAGTGTCGGTGTATGTGCTTCTCTCAGCTCGTGCACATTCTGTATGCCGTACTCAGCAAGTCGCGGCGCAAGTTTGCGCCCCACTCCCCAAACTTCATCGACAGGTATTCTCGATAGCAGCTTGATTTTTTGTGCTTCAGTCAATGCGTTGTAATTGAAAACACCTTTCGAACGTGGATGCTTTTTAGCGATGAAATTCGCCAGCTTAGCTAATGTCTTAGTCGGTCCAATGCCAACACACACAGGAATGCCTGTCCAACGCATGACCCTCTCACGCATGGCATAGCTGATCGACCTAAGCTCAGCCATACCTGTGAGATCAACAAAACATTCATCGATTGAATACACCTCGTGTCGCGGCGAAAATTCAGCTAACAAGTTCATGACTCGATTCGACAAATCCGCGTACAAGGCATAGTTAGAACTCAACGCGAGTATGTTGTGTTCTTCTGCGAGTGCTTTCGCTTGAAACCAAGGTTGCCCCATCTTGATACCGATCTCTTTGGCTTCATTCGATCGCGATACAACGCAACCATCATTATTCGACAACACGACTACTGGCTTACCGGCTAAGTCGGGACGAAACAATCGCTCACAACTGACATAAAAATTATTGCAGTCGATCAGTGCTAGCTGTTGTGTGGGTTTTGATTGCACGCTCATTTAGTACAACTTGTGCAGAT
>Ga0315905_10003840_pt1 | contig 15434 bp, 11 predicted proteins | sample LakEriMetagenome_5_FD_203522 | JGI IMG/M metagenome (GOLD analysis project Ga0315905, IMG submission 203522) | Freshwater fungal communities from buoy surface, Lake Erie, Ohio, United States - Buoy 4 MA121 | ecosystem: Environmental > Aquatic > Freshwater > Lake | place: USA: Lake Erie, Ohio... | reverse complement strand
ACTTCAAGTCACCACCCCATCCGATCTCGAGATCGTGGTGACGAGAGAGTTCAACGCTCCTCGTCGGCTCGTGTGGGAGGCCATGACCGACCCTCAGTGGATTCGCCGGTGGATCTATGCCCCGGAGGGCTGGAAGATGACCGTCTGCGAAGGTGGCCAGAACGTCGGGGATGCGTTTTGCTGGACATGGAATGGTCCCGATGGCCAACCTGCCATGACCATCCGAGGCGTGACTCGCGAATTGGTTCCCTGCGAGCGCGCCGTACACACGGAAATCATGGAAGTCGGTGGCGTGGCTCTTGGGGAGCTTCTGGCGACGATCGAGTTGACCGAGCAAGAAGATCAGACCTTGCTGCGCATGACGCTGCTGTTTCCCTCTCGAGAGGCACGCGATGGCGCGATCGCATCCGGAATGGAACGCGGAGTGTCTGCTGGATATCAACAGCTGGACGTACTCTTGGCGACCGAAATCGAGCGTTGAGCCTCCTCACTCGCCCAATTGGAACTCTCGACGAAGGAATGAATTGATGTCCCCTGCCAGGCTATCTGTACTATTCAATGGGTTGTTCATCGGATTGCTGGCGTGCCTGCACGTCATCAAATCCGATGTGGCCCCCTCGTGGCACTTTATCAGTGAATACGCGATCGGACGGTATGGGTGGGTCATGCAGGCGGCCTTCGTGTCACTGGCGACTGCCAACGTCATGATCTGGCTGGCAATTCGAGAGTCCCTGCAGACAGCCTGGGGCAAGGTCGGAAGCGGGATGTACTGGATCGGAACGCTGGGGCTGGTGCTGGCTGCGATCTTTGTCACTGATCCAGTGAATACGCCTGTCGAGTCCCGAACGACCAGCGGCAACATTCACAATCTGGGCGGAGCGCTGGGCCTGCTGGGATTCCTGGGGACGTTGATCTTCAGTGCCCGTCTGTTGAGATCGCCAACGTGGCGGGCGGCTCGCCGGGCTGTCTGGTTCGCAACTGCGATTGTCGTACTCGGATTCCTGATCTCGTTTTTCGGCATCACAGCCATCGCGACGCAGCACCAAGGCGTCTTCGGCCCGGACACTCCGGTCGGGTGGCTTAATCGGATCGGGATTCTCGGGGGCTGTACGTGGCTGTTGATCATCGCCCGGCAATCGGAGCGGCTTGCTCGCCTCACTCCAAGAAGCCTTGGTCCAAGCGCCAACTAAAACGCCAGACCACCGCCAATGGTGAATCCCAGGCCGCCCCCATCGAGTGATGTGGCGACTCCACCGCGAATGTAGATCCGCTCGTGGGGCCAGAGGATCAGATCGTTCATGAGCATCGAGTCCCGGAACCGGTCCTCCGTCTCCAGATCGAGAGTGGCCCGGTAGCCGAGCACATCCAGAATGTCCGCTTCGAAACCGATGTTCAGCAACAGGTTTGTGTCGTTGTCGACTTCGTTGAACGCAGCCAGGTTCATCGGATCGGGGCCGATCGCCAGATTCGCCTCGGCGCGAGTAAACTCCGCTCCGACCTGCACGAACGGTCGAAACCCATCCGCCAGCGTGGGGTAGATCGTGGTGCCCACAACATAGTTTTCCGCTCGTGCGTTCACAGCGATGTGAACGTCGACTGGCGGACCAAAGGTTTCTGAACCTTTGAACCCCAGATTCGCATACCCAAAGAACACGTCCAGATCAATGGGGTGAGGCAGGTCGATCGTCGTCACAGGCAGGTTCAAAAAGGTGTCGAACCCCTGAACGGATTTGTCGAACTGCCGAATGTCTCGATCATCAATCCCCAGGTAGACATAGCGCTGCTGCAGATAGATCTTGCCGAGCAGTCCCGTGTGATCCGATGGATCGGGCGCATTGATAATCGAGTCCGGACGATCGTCGATCTCATGCGCAGCGAACTCTTGGCCCCGCAGCTGCGCGCTGCCCCACAGGCTGCAAATGACAGCCAAGACAGAGGCTAGACCGAAGTTCGAATGCATGGGAGCCATCCCGGTCGGGTCGACGAGATCCCCCCTTTGAAGCCGCGCGGCAAGGTGGATCCGCGCGGTGTATCTCTCAGGAGCGAGTTGCCTGTCAACACAAGACCGCCGTCACAACCGTGGGGTGCGTTCGCACAGCTGATTTCTGCCGCTGAACTCAGCGCGGACTGTTCGTCGACTTCAAAAAATCGGCAACAATTGCCGCAGCGACCGGTGCCGCGACGATCCCTCCATAGTCGCTGCCCCCCCGTGTCGGTTCATCCACTGTCACGATTGCGACCACCCGCGGAGCTTCCGCAGGAGCCCCACATACAAATGAGCTGATATGCCGGGAGTGGGAATACTTTCCATCCGCGGACATCTTTTGCGAGGTCCCGGTCTTCCCGAACAGCGTGACGTCCTCGATCTGGGCTTTGGTTCCGGTTCCGCGCTGGACGACCTCGACAAGCGCTTGTTCGACGACCCAGCGCGCTGACGCCGAGCTGACGAGCTGAGACGAGTAAAGATTCGCGACAACGCTGCCGGATCGGCCCGTCTCTCGAACCAGATGCGGTGACATCGCCACTCCTCGATTCGCCAATGCGGCGAGCGCAGCGAGCACTTGCAGCGGGGTCGCTGTCATCTCCTGGCCCATGGGGATCGAACCCGTTGAATAGATTGTCCAGCGAGAGAGTGGGTGCAACGTACCAGCGAGCTCCCCGGGCAGTTCGATCCCGGTCCGCTGTCCAAATCCGAATCCAGACAGCACCTCATGAAGCTGAGAATTCGTCAGCTTCTCACCGATTTTTGCCATGCCGATGTTGCTCGACTTGACCAGTACATCCTTCAGGCTCAGGACGCCATAACGATGGTGATCGTGCAGAATTCGCGGCCCCATGCGATAGGCTCCCCGCTCGCAATCAAAAGAGTCAGCTTCACCAATGACGCCTCGATCCAGCGCAGCTGCGACGACGATCGGTTTCACCGTCGAGCCGGGCTCGTACGCAGCTTGAATCAACAGGTTCCGCCAGGAGTTCTGCGGAGCCAGCTCGGGGTGAGTCGGATCGAAGGCCGGACGGCTGGCCATTGCCAGGATCTCGCCCGTTCTGGGGTCCATCACCGCAGCACAGGCTCCGACAGGAGCGTGACGAGTCATGAGCGCATCGAGATGCTTTTCGAGCTGGTACTGCGCCACAACATCCAGCGTCAGGAACAGGTTCTGTCCCGGCTGTGCGGGCTGGGATTCCTCTTCAACCACATCGATGACGAATCCACGAGCATCGCGAATCACACGTCGTTGACCAAATTCCCCCCGAATCGCGGAGTTGAGCGACTCCTCCACTCCACCGTGAGGGACTCCATCAATATCGCGCCAGCCCAGGACGTGCGCTGCGAGTGGACCCTGCGGATAAACGCGCAAGTATTCCTGCTGAAACCCCCACTCGGCCTTGGGGAGCTGGGCAGCCAGGACGCGGTCGACCTCCGCTTCAGAAAGACGGCGTTTGACCCATACGAATCGCTTTTTGGACTGTTCAATCAATCGGTTCTGGAGTTCGACTGGATCGATCTCGAGTGCTTCTGCCAGGGCGCAGGCTGTGACCAGCGGATCGGCCACACGAGCCGGGTCGACGTACAGGCTCTGCGATGTGATTGAGGTCGCGAGCAATCGGCCCTGTCGATCAAGCAGGTCTCCCGGTCGCGCGGGGATCTTTTCAAGATGAATCTGCTGGCGGGAAGCTCGACTGGCGAATCGCGCTTGCTGGACTCCCTGAACCTGTACCAGTCGTCCTATCAAGATCAGCCAGACGAGTGTCAGGCCAGCCAGCACAGTCCATATGCGCCAGGCGAGCGCCGGTTCTCGATCGACGGGTTGAGACGACATTGCGTTATCGCCTCCGGGTAGGCTTTGAGGGGGCCTCAGCTGTTTCCAGTTTCTCAATCCAAAGGGCTGGGGCGTTGAGCTCCTCGCAGCGCAGCTTCAGGCGAGCATACCGCTCTTCCATTTGGGCCAGCCGATAGACCTGCAACGTCTGCTGCCGCTTCAGATCCAGGATACGCCGTTCCAGGGTAATTCCCGCTGAAGCGATCAGAACCACGAGCGACATCGCTGCACAGAACCGGAAGAGCATAGTCTGACTCCCGGTGGCATCGGTTACATCTCGGGGGCGGGAGCAGCTGCGTCGGCTGGCGGCTCAGCAGGCATGTTCTCGACGGGAGCTTCCATCCCCTCTTCCGGCGTGATCTCAGGCAGGATCGGGCGCCGCTCCGGATGCAGGTGGTAGGAGGGAATCGCCGAGTCTCGTTCCTTGATGCACACAATCAGTCCGTCCTGAGTCGTCAGGAACATCCGGTCCGTGCGGTCATTGGTCGGAGTCAGGATATACTTACGATACGGCAGCTTGCCGACGACCTTGCCGTCGGCGGTGTCGACGATCACGATCTCCTTCTGAGCATTGAAGGCGTACATGCGGTCCTGGCTGACCATCAGAATCTTGCGAGCCTGCTCCTGCGGCTTTTGCCACAGCTGAGTCCCCGAGTCCATCGACAGGGCGTAGGTCCCGACAGTCTCCGGAGTGACGTAGCAGCGTTTCCCGAAGATTCGGGGCTGTTGGCGAATCGCATGAGCCGACGTGAACGTCCAGCGGTACTGGCCGTTGTCTTGATTCAAGCAGTACATCTGAGAATTCTCAGAGGCCAGCAGAATTGACTGAGCATCGCGTCCGAGCGGGGTGACGATGCGTGCGTCCGATTCGAACTGGAAGATCAGCTGCTGCCCCTTGGTCGAAACCGAGTAGAACGATCCGCTCGAACTCGCAAAGCCCACACTGCGGGCAGTCGAGATGGGCGGTGAAACGATTTCGGAAGGAGTCTGGTATCTCCAGATTTCTGCGATGTGCGAGAACTCTGGCAGACGCCGCTGCTCGTGCAGCTGTTGCACGACCTTCAGGTCGAATCCATAGACCTTTCCATCGACCATCCCGATATAGATCTGGTCATCGTCCACAGCAGGCGAAGTCGAAGGGTGCTGGGGAAGCTTCAGTTCCCACAGAATATCGCCGTTCTTCTTGTTGACCGCGATCAGGCGCATCCCCACAGCCACCAGCAGCTGATTGGCATTGCTGACGGGCGCAAACCCCTGCTGGTCCGGGCGACCTACCAGAGCCGACCACATTTTGCGGCCCGTTTCCGCGTCGAATGCCGTGATGATCCCGGTGGTTGAGCGGACGAAGACCATCTCTTCGTCGTTGACAACGTAGTCGACTTGCTCGCGCCCCGGGTCGATGGCCGCACGGCCCCACCAAGACATCATCAGACGGTAACGCGCCAGCTCAGACGCTGGAGGAAGATCCGCCGCGACTGCCTGAATGGGGAGTCCCAGAATCAACGTGAGCGCTAGCAGGCGGATCGCCAACATGGAACTCTCCCCAAGACGAGGCGCCAGAGGTGATACGGAATCACCCCGTCTCAGGTGGCCAGACCACCCCGTCTCGGTCATCGTCGACATTCCGTCCAGCAAATTCCAGTCCTCTCTCGAGGTCCAGCAGGATTTGCTGCAGATCGATTTCGTCGCCCGATACGATCGATTCGGCCCGCTCGACCTGACAGGGGCAGTTTGCACGACGGCGTTCAGATTCACGCTGGCCGTACACTCAGACAGAGAAGAACCGCACTCGACCGGAGGTTGCTCAGTGAACAGACCCGAGAAATGCGGTCAACATTTCGGTAGGCAAGTCAGAAGTTCACGATGTCGTTTCCATTCCGCGAGCCCAACGCTCTCCAGACTTGCCTGTCGATCGAATCACCCACAAATCTGACTGACCCGTCTGCCAGCAGCAGATTCACTCCACCGGGATGCATGCTCGACGCTGTTATCGCGCTCCAGTAAGCATGTTGCAGGGTTCCGTTCAAGCAGCTGTTTCGATTTGGAGGCAGTTCGTGTCCATACTCGGAACTTGACAAATCGGCTAAGTGATTGTCCCGAGAATAATATTGACTGACTGGGGTAATCGGCTCAAACTCACAACGCCGACAAAACTCGTCAAGTGCGTCGGGACCATCCACCCACCATGTCTCCCGGATGGTCCGCCTCCAAATCTGGGGATGGTCGGCGGGCGGCAGCATTCCCACCAAATCGGCAATGTTGGGATGCACGAGCATTTCCGAGAGTGCCGCCGTGTTCGATTGCCCGTCAGTCATGTCAGCGGAGCGGGTTTGCCGGAAATCAAACCCAATATTTGAAATGTCTCTTCCTGTATACACCTGAAAAAAGCCGTTGAACTTGTTCTTGGGAGGCCAGTAGCCATCGTTCATCCTGTAGCTGATATTCCAGCCGTGATACTTTGCGGCGTAGGAGTCGGAAGGACAGACATAGATCGGAACGCTCGCAGAGTGCACTTCCTCAATAAGTTCCCGATCTTCGATCCGCGCAAGACGATTCTGGTGAAGAACCTGTAATTTCTTGTGCAGTGGTGTTTGTTCAAGATACGGAAGAAGTTCATGAGGCCAACGCACAAACGCGCCCGGGTAGACCCGATATGAGGCATGGTAGTTCTCGATCGCAGTTCCGATCTGTTTCAGGTTCGTCGAGCAGCCGAGTCTCCTCGCAGATTCCCGCGATTGCTGGACTGCCGGCATGAGCAGCAGGAACAGGATGGCGAGAATCGCAATCGCCACCAAGACTTCTGTGACCGTAATGCCCCGCAGTACGGAGGAATGGTTCGATTCTATGTTCAATGTTCTCATGACTGAGACCCCGCAATCTGGATTGCGATTAAAAACTCCCCGCCCTCGTTTGTCCAAGAGCGGGGCCCGTTCGATTCTCATCAATTGACGTTGCCACCCACATAGACGACGCAGTTGTCTGGATTCCCACCATTGAGTGAAACCGCTGAAATGTAGATTGCCCCCGCAGCTACGGTGTCCTCATGAAACCAGATCTTGGTGGCCGGGTCGACATTCTTGTCTTTGTTGACAACGGGCTGGCCGTTCAAGTACCAGATCGTACGCACCTTGCTACGATTCTGCTCGGTCCCCTGCGCAGTATTCTGACCAGCGGTCCACGCGACCGGCGTGGTTGGAGAAGTGATCGCTGTGGTACAGGCCTCAACTCCCCAGTTCAACGGAAAGTTCAAAACGCAGACAGACAGACAGACAGACAGAGTTTCTTGAGATTCATCATCGCACCTTTTCTTCAGGGAACAGTTAGTCGAGATAACTGGGTTACACAATCCCGTTACCCGCAAGTGAGACTAAACTTCGCATCGAAAAATGTCAATAAAAAAGTGCAGGCGAACTCACTGTTTCACAGTTCCACTCCGGAAGGTCGTCTTCTGACAGGCTTTCGAGTTGGAATCGGTACGTTGACTCGAATCCAAGGTCGCCCGCGTCGACGATTTTATCGCCCGGCAGGTGCGTTTTTCTTCTTTTTGGGCGGCTGAGCTGCTTTGGCGGGCTTCTCTTTCGGCACGGTGGCTTCCATCTGCTGCACACTCCACGTGTCATACAGGGCCTGCAGCTCTTTCACCTTGTCCGGCATCTGAGCGGCCAGGTCTTTCGACTCGCTGATATCTTGAGACAGGTCGTAGAGTTCGGGCTTTCCCGATCCGCCAGTCGACAGGACGAGCTTCAAATCACCGTGCCGGACCGCCCACTGCGGGCTGAACCGCCAGTAAAGCGTCTCGTGCGGACGGGCGGTATTGGCTCCTGTCAGATACGGAGTCAGATCGACGCCGTCCAGCTTCCAGTCTGCATCGATTTGGCCACCGGCAGCGGTGAGAACCGTCGGAAGCACATCGAGGTTCATGACCGGGTTCTTATAGGTCTGACCGCCTGCGATTTTGCCTTTCCACTGCATCATAAATGGAACTCGGGGGCCGCCTTCGAAGGTGGTCTGCTTAAAGCCCCGCAGACCGCCATTTTGCGATGTCGTCGACTGAGTCGGCCCCCCGTTGTCGGCGATGTAAAACACGAGCGTGTTTTCTTCCTGGCCCAGATCACGAATCTTCGTCAGCACTCGGCCGACAGCGTCATCCATCCCGGACAGCATGGCAGCGAACAGCTTACGTTTCTTGTCCTGAATGTTGGGGAACCGGTCGAGGTACTTCTGCGGAGCCTCCAGTGGGGCATGCTGCGCATTGAACGGCAGGTAGAGGAACTTGGCTTCACTCTTGTGTTCATCAAGCCAGGCGACCGCTCGGTCGGCATAGGCATCTGTCGTGTAGAACTCCTTGTCTTCGATCTTCTGGATCTCGTTCGAGACCCGCGAGTCGATGAACTGAGTCGGGTGAAAGAACGGTGTATTGCCGAGCGTTCCGTAGAACTCATCAAAGCCACGCTGGGTCGGGCGATATTCAGGTCCGCCTCCCAGGTGCCATTTCCCGATACATGTCGTGACGTACCCGAGCCCCTTGAGGCGGTTCGCCAAGGTCGTTTCCTTGAGGCTCAGACCACTGGTCTTGCTGGCCACGCTGTTGAACTCATGCCCGAACCGGGTCGGATACTTTCCGGTCATCAGACCGGCTCGCGACGGACTGCAATAGGTCGCAGCCACATATCCCTGAGTGAATCGAACCCCAGTCGCGGCAATCGAATCGATGTGCGGTGTGGGAATCTCCTTGTTCCCCTGACAGCCAAGTTCGCCCCAGCCGAGGTCATCTCCGTAAAAAATGACGATGTTCGGCTTCTGGGCAGCCTGGACAGCCGACGCCTGACTCAGCGCGACAAACAGTGTTCCGACAGCAACCAGCATCACACGCAGCATGAACGCTCTCCGAATTCAGGGGGCAGCCAGTTTACCAGATGCGCGAGGTTTGCGGATTATTCTGCCGGATTGGCACTCATGATGGCGGTTCTCAGGCGAAACGCTGCGCAGTTCGTTAGACTGGTGAGCCAATTCCAGTCCCGGAGCCGACCGGGCGGATACCGCTTCTGACCCCCGATACCAGACATTGCCACATGGGACTGTTCGACAAACTGAAAGCCGCCGTTCAGAAGACGCGGGAGATCCTGCGGACGGACGTACGCGACCTGTTCAAGGCGGGGGTAATTCTTGACGACGCGAAGCTCGAAGAGTTTCACCGCGGGCTGATCGGAACGGACATGGGGGTCGTCGCGGCTGCGGCGATCGTCGAGGAGCTCAAGAAGCAGTTCGGAGGACGTACTGTTCAGCCCAATGAGATTTGGGACATCGTCCGAACGAAGCTGCGGGAGATTCTGAAGGGGAAGGGCGACATCGTCTGGGACCCGGACAAGCCGCTGTCGCCGCTCAAGCGAGCCGAATCGGGTCCGACGGTCATTCTGGTTTGTGGCGTCAATGGTGTGGGTAAGACGACGTCGATCGCGAAGCTCGCGAACTTCCTGCAGAAGAACGGCAAGAAGGTCGTCCTGGCCGCCGGTGACACCTTCCGCGCGGCGGCTGTTGAACAACTCACGATGTGGTCGAAGCGACTCGGCTGCGAGATCGTCACCAAGGCCTCGGGCAGCGATCCCGCAGCGGTGGCCTTTGAGGGGTGCGACAAAGGGGTCCAGGTCGGTGCGGACTTTGTCATCATCGACACAGCCGGTCGCCTGCAGACAGCGACCAACCTGATGCAGGAACTGGGGAAGATTCACCGGGTCATCGGCAAGCGAATTCCAGGGGCGCCGCATGAATGTCTGCTGGTCCTGGACGCGACGACGGGGCAGAATGGAGTGAATCAGGCCACCAAGTTCTCCGAAGCTGCCGGCTGCACGGGGATCGTGCTGGCCAAGCTCGATGGAACGGCCAAAGGGGGCGTCGTGATCGCGATCCGCCAGCTGATGGGGATCCCGGTGAAGTACGTCGGCTTGGGCGAAGGGATCGACGACATGCAGGTCTTCTCCCCCGATGGATTTGTCGATGCCCTGTTTGGGGACGTCTGAACAGATGCAGTTCTGCGCCGTCAAGGAAGGAGCATGACCATGAGCCAGCGATTCGGCAGATTGATTTTCCTGTCGCTCCTGGCGATCGGGATTGCCAACGGCTTGGCTTCTCAGGCAGTGGCTCAGGACTCGGTCTTTGATCATGTGGCCCGCGCGCTGCTGGGCGGTTCTCCGTTCCGACCGCGTTTGTTGACGGCGGACGATGCTCCGATTCAGGTCTCACGCGATCAGCTGCAGATCGGGGTCACGAACGCTTACGACCCCTCCGGAATCCGATATCTGGCGATCCGCTTGCGAGTCCAGAATCGCTCTGGAAAGGCTCTGAAAGTTCAATCGGATCAGTGCCAAATCTTGCTCGGAAACGAGGTCGCGCCGCGAGTCACTCAGGCGAGCCAGCTTAACGAGATGCCGGTCGCACTGATTGGCGAGGACAACGAGGGCGATCCAGTGGCGTTGCAAGGGCCTGGCGAGTTCTCGGTGGCTCCCGGAAAGTTTCGCACGACTTGGATGATCTTCGCTCCCCTGCCCCCGGCCCGAGATCTGCCAGCCATCCAGTTGCAGCTCAAAACGTCTCAAGGGCCGATCGAGATCGAGCTGACGAAGCAGGAGGAAAGTCGTCTGCGGGTTGAGTCCGAGCGGATCGGTCCGAAGGGTTGCGTCAAAGTCTGTCGAGTCACCGGAGACCTGAACATCTTGAATCTGCGAAATCTGGTCGACCAGATGTCGCTGAATCCTGCAACGGGCCTCGTGATCTCATTTCAACAAGGCGCGCAGCTGCGCGATCCGCTTATTGAAGAGTGGCTGGTCGACGGAGATGAGGCAGCGGATAACGAGCGGCTGAAGTACCTGCCGATGTGGCCTGCTCTCCGACAGTCAGCAGTGATCGTGGGGCTTCCTGGACAATATGATGAGTCGAGCGAGACTCTCGCCTCGACTGAATCTCAAGCGGTCCGCATGGTGACTCGACGGCTGATTCCCCAGTTGGACTCGGCCACCTTGCGACAGGAACTGCGAAGTGGTCACCCCGACTTCCGTCTTGCCATACTCCAGGACCATGGCGATCTGGTCGCGCAGGTCGAACCTGCAGCTCTGCTGACAGCGCTCGAGGATCTGACGAGTTCTCCGGAACTGAGGTTGGCACTGATTCAGTCGCTGCGCTCGATTGCCGATCCCAAGGCGGTTGGTGTGCTGGAGCAGTTCTGTCGTACGGGATCGCGTGAAGAAGCCACGCAGGCACTTCGCTCGCTGAACGTTTCAGCGCAGGCGACCGCTCGAACGAAAGCCATTGAGTTGGCCCGCGATCCGGATGTACGAAAACGAATCGGCTTGCCAATGATCCTGCGTTCGGTCGGTGTCGAAGTCGACACGGCTTGGCTGCCGTTCCTGTACGAGGCATTCGCGAGCGATGACCCGCTGGCTCGAGACCTGGCCTTGCAACACTTGCTGAGTCAGGGAATCTCAGACCGCCGACCGATTCTATCCCAGGCATTCTCCGATCGATCCGCCGACGTCCGAGAGTCGGCCTATCAGGCAATTGTCGGCCAGCGGGCGGATGATGAGCAGTCCCTCTTCGAGGAAGAAACCTTTCGGCGATTTCGTGCCGGAATGCGAGACAGGAATACCCTCGCCGGAATCGGAGAACTCCGCGACCCACAGGCCATCCCGGAACTTCTCAAGTCGATTGATGCGGAATCGGGAGACGTCTCCACACTGGTGGAGTGTTGCCTCAGCCTGGGAGGGAACGATGTGCTGCCCGAACTCGAAAAGAGATTTGCGAAACTGCCCTCGAATTCGCAGCTCGAAATACTGCGTGTGATGCACGAGCGCGGTCTGGACGAAGCCCGGAATCTTGCCATCGCGCATATGGCTGCGCCGGACGACGAACTGCGGACCATGTGCCTGTATGTTCTCGTATCAATCGGAGACACCTCGTGTTACGAAGCGATTCGAAGTCATCTGGTGAAACATGCGGACGACAACATTGGCCAAGAAGCAATCCGCGTCGTTGGTCAGTCGCTGACGCCGGAATCACGAAAGTTATTGACCTCCCTGGCCGGGGAGCAGAGCCCGGAATTACGTCGACTCGCCCGGTTGGGGCTCGACATCCAAGCCACCACGCATCCCAATTTCAATTGGCGCGAAGTCGCGACCGACCTGACGAATGACGGACAGTTCGATGCCGCGATTGAAGCCCTGAAGCTGGCGGTCGAAACGGATGACCAGGATTGGTTCACGATCAATAACCTGGGTTACGCCTATCTTCAGCGCTCTCGCCCAGCAGAGGCGTTGCCGTGGTTTCAGCGTTCGCAGCAGATTAACCCCGAGGCCCATTCGTCGCTGACGGGTGTTGCGATCTGCCTGGCAGTCGAGGGGAAAATCGACGAGGCCATTCGGATGGTCGACCGCCCGGAACTGCTCGATCGCTGGGGGACTGAGCAGGTTTACGTGTATAACATCGCCTGTGTCTATGGGCGGTCCATCGAATATCTGGCCAAGCAGCCCGCGATGCCAGAGACCGAAAAACGCCTGCGGGAGCTGGAAGACCGGGCCATCGAGTTCCTGAAGAAGTCGTTCGACCAAGGCTTTCAGGATTCGAAACTGTTCGAGTCTGATCCCGATTTGAATTCACTGAGGAATTTGCCCGCGTTCCAAGAACTGGTGAAGCGGATGCAGGGACTCAATTCGTAGTCGACACGATGGAACCGAAAATCGAGGGCAAGCAACCCGACGCAGAGCGGACAATCGCCTGGCTCAGGTGCCAAGTGGCCATCTTCGGGCTGGCACTGATCGCGAGTACACGCGGTCTGTGGTGGCCTTCGGGCGACTTTCCAGTCGTGCCCTGGATCGATGTCGCGTGGCCAGTCTCGCTGGACCACGCACTGGCTTCGACGGTTGTCCTCTCCTGGCTGGGAGTCCTGGCAGCGACTGTGCTGCGGCAACCGAGCCTGGTGCGAGCCAGCTCAGTGATCAACATTGTCTGTCTGGCGGGGTGCATGCTGCTGGACCAGCACCGGCTGCAGGTGTGGGCTTGGGAGTTCCTGTGGCTGCAGGTCTTTCTGACGCTGGGCCAACCGTCGACAGCCATTGTGAGCGGTCGTCTGCTGATTGCGGGAATCTATTTCTACTCGGCCGTTTCGAAGTTGGATGCAGGGTTTACTCAGACACAGGGGCCCTGGCTCTGGGAGGGACTGAGCCGGGCGATCGGACTGGAATCGCAGTCTTGGGGGGCGAAGGCGTCCGCGATCTATCTCGCGTTCCCTGTGGGTGAACTGTTGGTGGCGGTTGCACTCGTGCTTCGTCGCTGGAGGCGGTGGGGAATCGGGCTGTCGGTAGCCATGCACTTGATTCTGCTCGCCGCGTTAGGCCCTTGGGGGTGGCAGCAGCGACCGGGAGTGCTGCTGTGGAATCTCTTTTTTCTCGCCAGTGTGCCGGTGCTGTTCTGGCGGAAGGAACCATTCGATCCTGAGCCGACCGGCTCGCTCCCGGAGGGCCGACGGCTGCTGGGGAATGAACTCTGTCTTGTGGCAGCGATTGCCTTCGGCATCTGGCCCGCCTTCGAAGGGGTTCAGCTATGCGATCACTGGCCCGCGTGGGCGGTCTACTCGTCCCGCCCCGAGATCGTGCGGATCGACGTCAGAGACAGCGAAGTCTTCCGATTACCGAAGTCACTGCAGCCGCATGTTGGCCCCCCAGAGGCACTGAGTGACTGGCGACCGGTGTCGATCGACCAGTGGTCATTCGAAGAACGCAGCTGCCCGATTTACCCTCAGGGCCGCTATCGGCTGGCCATCGCTCGGGCTCTGCAAGCGAGTTACGGAGTCGAGCTGCGAGTCACCGAGCAAGCGGCTCCCAGCCGGTGGACAGGCAAGAGAGAACTGCGAGAGATCACCGATCTCGCAGAGGAATGCGAAAGCCGATTCTGGTTCAGCACTCGGACCCGCGCGGTCAGCTTTCGCCCGGTCACTTGGGCGTGGGGAGATCGAGTGATCGCATTGACCGCTCAGATTGCGGTTGCCTGCTACCTGCTGACACTACTGCTATCCGCTCGACGCAGTGGCGAACGCCCTACACGAACGGAGGCGGTTGTCTGGACGCTCGGCTTCGCGGGTTTGGCCGCCCATGTGGTCGCTGCATTTCATTACCTGCATCACTGGGACCACGCTGCCGCCCTGAAACACACAGCTCTGCGGACGGCTGAGGTGACTGGCTGGAACTGGTCGGGTGGTTTGTTCATCAACTATCTGTTTCTGGCATTCTGGCTGGTCGATGTCATTCGCATCTGGCTGGAGGCGATCCAACTCCGCGCACCAGCGAGCATCGCCTGGCGCCGAATCGTGCAAGGCGTATTTGCCTTCATGATGTTTAACGCGACCGTGGTCTTCGGTCCGGTCCACTGGGTCGTGGCTGCGTTGGTGTTCGCCACGCTGTATCGAATGCAGCGAAGCCAGGCCCAAGGGTGCAGGGGCCCGTGCTTAGAACCACGGTCCTGACCACTCACGGCATGGGCGGGGCTTCGCGTTCGGCGATCTTCTTCAGGTACTTCTCAATCGCCTGCCGGTAGTGGGCGGGGTATTTCTGGTCGAGCATATTCTTGGCGGCGGCCTGAGCTTTCTCCGGCAGGTTCCCCCAGCCGTCCTTGTGACCGGCGTTCTTGGGATCGACCTCTCCCTCGCCTTCCTTACCCTCGCCGAGATAAGAATCGTCGGCGTTCTTCTGCGGTGGAGCCCCTTGAGGACGGGCGACTCCGCCGCCCCCGCCACCGCCCTGCTGCTGTTCCATCTTCTTGATCAGCTCATCGAGCGTGCTGATGATCTGGTCCTCGACGCGCTGGACCTTCTGGCCCGCATGGCCCAGCCGCAACCGCCGGCGGACATCGTCCATCTGCCGGGCCACCTCGTCGAGCGACTTCTCTTCGAGCTTCTCGAGATCAGCCTGCATCAATTCAGCCAGCGTCACGTAGCGGATCGGGGTCTGTTCCGTCTCGTGCAGCAGGCGATCCAGAGTGGCGAGCGCGGCATCCTTCTGCAGGAGTGCCGTCTCGCAGACCGCTCGATGAAACAGCGCCCCGGCTGGGTCAACGACGTGCTTCGGGTCGATTTCTGAGTAGACCTCCAGGGCCTCGTCGTACCGACTCCAGCTCGAAAGCATGCGGGCATACAGCAGCCGCAGATTGTTCAGATAGAACGGCTCATCCAGGTGCGTGGCGAACGCCACCGTGTCGATTGTTGAGATATCGTCGATCGAAGTAATCGCGGAGACCACATCGCGGCTCTCGCTGTCCGCAGCTGCAAAGGCGGCGATGACGGCTTCGAAACGTATGGCGACGGGTGCCCCATCGGACAGGCTGCCGATGGTCGACTGAACGATGTTCGCCGCTCGATCTGTGGGAACCGCCCGCTTCTGAAGCCAGGAATGAACCTGCTCGCGGCACTGCGGCACACTGGACGGGGCGTAGACCTGATTCGCCGCTGAGGCCGAGGGGGCGATCAGGCTCAGGACGAACAGCGTCAGAGTGAGGACTCGATTCACAGTGTTGTTCCTGCTGCGGAGAGGTTCCGGCTTCGTCGCGACACTCACAGTGCCCACGTTCTGGCGA
>Ga0315905_10003839_pt1 | contig 15444 bp, 19 predicted proteins | sample LakEriMetagenome_5_FD_203522 | JGI IMG/M metagenome (GOLD analysis project Ga0315905, IMG submission 203522) | Freshwater fungal communities from buoy surface, Lake Erie, Ohio, United States - Buoy 4 MA121 | ecosystem: Environmental > Aquatic > Freshwater > Lake | place: USA: Lake Erie, Ohio... | reverse complement strand
AAATTACAACTGAAGATAAGTTTATCGCAGTTAGTAGATGATGAGGTTAAGGCTAATCGAATTGAGTTATTGCCTCTCTCTCTTTCTCATATTTATGCTCTCCATAGTCTTCCCCTTCACCATCGTGATCCATTTGATCGGATGTTAATTGCTCAATCTATGAATACAGATTTACAAATTGTTAGTGTTGACGAAAAGTTTGATTTTTATGGCGTAAGTCGAATTTGGTAGTTATTCAATGACTTTTATTTTGCCTGTAACAACATCGTTAATTAGGGTTTTGCGGAGTTCTTTTAATTTTTCAATCTGGGCGTTAATGATTTGAATAATTTGATCTATAGTCATTCCCGATAGGACTGAGACAGTTAAGATGCCTAAAAACCTTGTGGTGAAAGACTTTGCATATCTCATTCTTAATTGAAATGACTATATTTGGGCGGTTTTAGTGTCGAGATAATCGGCGATCGCTTTTTGTTCTTGGGAAGTAGGTAAGAATAAACGGTATTCTAGAGTTTCAGAAACCTTAATACTAGATTGATTTGCTGTACCACGAGCAATTATATCTAAATGCTGTCGAAAAGATTTAGATATTAAATTATAGTAAAGAAATTTGTTATCTATTTCTTTTTTATTAATTCTAAGAATTACAGTGTTTTGATTTAATAGAGAGCCTGCTATTTTTTTATCAATACGTGCTAACTGTCCGACAGCAGAATCAATAATATTAGGCTGACTACCTACAGTGCTAATAACAATGTCATTATCTTTTAAAAGAACATTTTTATAAGACTCAATCCTTGATGAATTAATAAAGCTAGTAGATTCAAGAATGCGATATTGCTTAATGTCAGTTGCTTTTACTATTGGTGTTCCAAAATCAATAAACTCATCACTCTTGAAAGCATATCCCTTTGTATAGGTATATATATCTTTCAATCGTCTTTTTCCCCAATGATCAGGAACTTCCCCGATCCACTCAATTCCACTATTTTTCATCGGCACAGACTTATCAAGTCCACGAGTTACGGTTTCATTAATCAAAGATTGTTTAAGGTTGCTGTGTAGTTTTGCTTTCTGGGAAAGTAGGTCAATTTTGCGATCAATCTGCGCTGTTTTGGTGTCGAGGTAGTGGGCGATCGCTTTTTGTTCAGAGAATGGGGGAACTGGTAGTAATAACCGCTTTATCCTATCAACTGCCAATCCTGGTTGAGCAGCCGATAAAGAGTATTGATTTAGGTTCAAAACCCTAAGTATTTCTCCATACCATTTAATATTAATCAAGCTTTTTAAATAAACGACAACAGCGTGTTCTGTTGCCCAAAATTTGCCAGATGCGTAATTTATATTTCCACATAAAGCACCTTGACGGCCTATAAGAATATAATCTCCTTCATTGGTATATCTTGAAAAGTATCCTCGTAAGCCGTTGCCACCATAAACGGGATATTTTTCTATCTCTTCAATTTGCTCTGATGTAACATTATTTCCACTTTGAAGAAAAGATAAGTCTTTAATTCTCTTTACTTGCCAATGCTCAGGCACATTACCCAACCACTCAACCCCACTATCTTTATATAATGGATAATTGTTAATTGACAATTGATAATTATTCATTCTTGAAATAGACCCTATGAAGACAATAAATTAATAAAATCAGTTGCTTTGGCGATCACAATCTTTTCATAAACGCATCAGACCTCATAAACCACATTATCAATAAAATCTTCGCGTTCATCCTCAGTCATGGTATCCCAATCAAAACCACGCTCTTGAGCCGCAATTTTTACCTTGTCCTCACCATATCTGGATAAAGACTCCCATTGTCCCCATTGTTGCAACAACAAAAAACGAAAAATTTCTGTCTGTTGTTCAATTGGCAACTGTCTGACAATTTCCACAACCTGATCATTGCTAAGGGTCAACATCGGCATAACTAATCCTCTATGACAAATCAATCATTAAACTTTTAGTTTTTCTTAAAGACAACCTTTAATCTGAAATCTCAATTTTCAATCTCAAAAGAACGCTTAACACAAGCATAAACTCCTTGCCAATCTCGTTCAGACAATTTTCCAACATAAATAAAATTAGCTGAAGGCGGTAACGTCGCAATAAAACAACGAAAAACCGACACAACCCTTAATTTTGCCTCTTGCCAATCTAGTAGAACATAATCCGTCACCCCTAAATATCCCGTCTTACTGGTAAGCAATCCAACAATAATATCAGGACGATTAGCATGATAAAGTGCAGAAGACAAAACCACAGCAGGACGGCGTTTGATACCATTCACCCCAGGAAAATCAACCGCCACCACATCACCAGCATTGAAATTCATTAAATTAACTCCTCATCATCGGGATAAAATGTTGCTGCATATTGCAATGAAAAAGTAGATAAGTCTGAAATATCCTCCTCCGTCCAGGTATCACTATCATCAATCGTCACCCCATTTTGCTGTACCAAATTATTGAGAATTAAAGTCGCCAATTTTAATCGCTCTGAAGCAGGTAAAGCCTGAATCACTTGATTATAAATTTCATCAATTGTCGTTAACATCGTGTGACCTCCATACCCAATCAGTTTCAGATTTTTTCATAATTATCAATCACCCATTATCAATTGTCAATTATCAATTAATACTATATCCTCATAAATCTGTTCAATCTGACAGGTGAAATTAACACTTTTTAGTTCGACCATATCCCCTACTTGATAATTAATAATCCGCCAATCACCTGTTTCAGTTTTACGAAATAGTTCGATCTCGATCGCGTCCACACTGACTAAGACATATTCTTGCAAACTAGGATTACGGCGGTACATTTTGAACTTGTTGCCGCGTTCGCGTAGCGTCTCCGAAGGAGAACCATAGGCTTCCGTACTAGGCGATAAAACATCAACGATTAGACAAGGATAGCTGACGTATTGGGCTGTAGTCCTATCCCGATCATCACAGGTCACACTGATATCAGGATAGACGTACTTTGTCGCACCTACAATACTGACTCGACAATCAGAATTAAGGGTTTTACAGCCACTTCCTCGCAGATAAGCTTTAAGTAGAGCAAGAAAGTTTCCCGCAATCTCCCCATGAGCGATCGTGCCACCACTCATCGCATAAACTTCACTATCGATGTAGTCATGACGTTCTAACTGTTGTTCCTCCCAGGCGAAGTATTCTTCTGGAGTGAACTTCGGAAAATGCTCTTTTAAGGCAACCATATAAAACCTCCCAATATTTACTCAAATTTTATAACAATAGTCCCTGCTCTAGCCTCCCCAACTCCTGATCAAGAGAAGCAATATCTCCTAGAATATCCCCAACAGATCGTAACTTGTCAGGTTTGTAAAACACCTTATTGAAATTAATCTCTACCCCCACCACATTTTCTAAATACTCAAACGGCTTCGTAATATATTTGGCCATAAAAGCCGCGATCGCTGCCTTATTTTTAAGCTCATCTCGGTGAAAAGGAATAATTTCATAATCCTTTTGATAATCGGGCGTTAACTCCACCGTAACTTCAATCCGTTCTCCTTGAGATTTAGTCGCCTTTTTGAGAGCCACTTTAATTACAAATTTACCGCACCCTAACGATTCTTGCTTCCCTAAAACTTCCTTAATTAACGTTTCCTTATCAGCATCAAAACGATATAACGCCTTCTCCGTTGTTATTACTAAGGGCTGTTATTTATAATCCAAGGAATCAATAAAAGGCTTAATATCCTGCTCAAACCGTTCTGCTAAGGAGCTAAACTTTTGGGGATCATAGCTTGTAATCACAAATTCAGTTAACGTTCTTTCTCCATTTTCCAACTTAACAGGCGATAACTTAAGACTGCTTTTTCCTTCCTTTAAATGACTCGCAAAACTCTTACCCTCGTCATCAACATTTGTGAGTATAATTGCTTGCTTATTAAAATAGAAAAATTCCTTATCGAATACCCGCGCATACTCATTATCTTGAAATTTTGCCAAGGTTTCGACCACCTCCAAACGACTAATTTGGTCTATCTCTTTTCGTTTCGATCCCTTATTTTTCTTCAACGGCTTAAACTTCTCACTCGCATTAATTAGCATCACCCGATCTTGATATTCTGGCGATTTATTTTTATTCAAAACCAAAAGATAAGTGTAAATGCCCGTATTAAAAAACTCATCCGTTGGTAACTGGATCACCGCTTCTACAATATCGGTGTCTAACATCCACTTACGAATATTACTTTCTGCTGATCCTGCATCCCCACTAAACAACGTTGAACCATTGTGAACCACTACCCCCATACCCTTCACAGCAAGTTTCGAGATGAGGTGCTGCATAAACAATAATTGACCATCAGAAATTGACGGTAAATATTGAAAACGCTGGGTTTTATCGTTAGCAATATCTTTTTGATAACCCTTCCAACTGACTCCATAGGGCGGATTCGCAATCACCACATCGAACCCATGATCATCAAATTTATCATCAACTAACGTATTGCCATGCTCAATCTTAGAGTCTGTCCGAAAACGACTTTCGATCTTCGCTAGGGCATACAACGCATCATTCCAATCTTGGCCAAAGGTCTGAGTCATTCGATCTACCTTGGCGTTAATGCGATCCTCTACTCCAAACAATAGATTGCCGCCACCACAGGTACAGTCATAAATTTTTAGAAGCTTGTCCGAGTCGTCAATTTTGGATGCAATAATTTCTGCAATTAGCCCAATTACATCATCAGGCGTATATTGTTCCCCTGCCGTCTCTGCCGAAATATCTGCCCAACGGCGTTTGATATGTTCCTCTAGGGTCGTAATTTCTGAATTATTAAAGGGCTTTAGGTCAATACTACTCCATTCTTTCGTATAGCCCAACAAAACCTTTTTCGCCTTGAGCTTGGTAATGACTCCCTTGATGTCTAAAAATTTTTCTCCCTCCGTTGCATCAACTCCTAACAAATCTTTAGTTTCTGCATCAAAACCCCGTAAATATGCCTCAAAATCTATCTCAAAGGCTTTATCATTTTGGCAAATATCCTTTAATGTTTGGTTTTTTTCAAAAATATAAACGTTATAGCCCTGTCCTTTATCCTGAATAAGCTCGATCAAGTCTTCTTGGGAAATATCGGTTAAAGCTTCTACACCGATTTCTGTCTTCATTTCATCAAACATTCTCACCAGGCGACTTTCAATCATCACCAGGGCAAAAAAGGGCATCATGTAGGATGGCCATTCAGACTCTTTAATGCCACAACCCCTTAATAAATCGGCGGTAGCCCAAATCGTTGATTCATATTGAAGAATATTATTAGTGGACATGAAGTGTTTATTTGCTTAACGGTAGAAAAACTAAATCGGGATCTTGTATGGCGATCATCTAATTATTACTTTCCAACCGAGCCAGCGTTTTCTCCAACCGACTCACCCGCTCCACAGATTTTTACTGCCTGACGGAATGTTAACGCAGAATAAGTTCAGAAGTGGCAAAGCCTTCACAAATTGTGATAATCACCCAAAACATCATTGATCGAGATTTTTTCACATATCTTGGGTCAAGGATTAACGCTGATCGCCAATTAATCACATTAGACAAAAGGGAGCGAATTGAACAAACGACTTAATGCCCTTTGGCGATCGCCCAGAGATCTGTCAGAGATCCGTTAGGCGGTGTGCCAGGGTTAAAATAATGATCTTTAAACATTGAACAACATTGAAAAAGACCCATTAACTACCATGAAAAGCGAAGAACAAATTCGGCGAGACCGCATTGAAGATGAAATCATCGTTGATTGTTACGACGAATACGAGCAAATGGCGGGCTGGTATTGCTACTTAGAAGATAACCTCACCTTTCCCTTTACCGCTAAATCCCAGTCTTCTAAAGCGAAAAAATCAACCAAAACCAAACCATTAACCGTAGTAGGGATGGCGGATCAGGGCGATTGTGAAAGGGATATGTTGGTCATGGTGGCCTTAGATGAAGATGACCTTGAAGATCAGATTCCCGTTGCCTTAGCCAAAATTGAAGCAATCAAAGCCGATGAAGCAACCAAAGAGGCGATCGCCGATTGGCATTATTGGGTAGATGGGCACTAAAATTATTTAGCGGGATTATGATTGCAAGGCTAAAAAGGCGATACTAGCTAAAGCGCAAGCTGTAAAAAATCCCTTTTTAGCTAAATAATAGGGGCGGGAAATTAATACATTAAACAGAAAAATATCGAGAAAAACCCGACTGTAGTTGAGATAATAATTGAGAATATAAAAGCTAGCAACGGACAACAAGCCTAAATAGAGCCAGCTTGCATAACCTGTGATTAAAAAAACATCCGTAACAGCAGCATTGACAGTATAAATTGATCGCCCCATTGTCCAGATTAATAACCCGACCCCGGCGCCTAGTAGTAACCACAAATAAGCTTCATAGAGATTACTACTGGTCAAACCATTGCTGATTAACCCTTGAAACTTTTCAAAAATTCCCACCAAGGGCCAACCAAAATTTCCGCTGCCACTGCCTCCCGGTAACTGTCGCCACTGAATATAACCCAACCAACCCATTAACGGTAAAAGACTCAAACCCAAAGGGGCGATCGCCGACCATTGTTTGCGCTGTAATTGAGCCAACAGCACCGCCAGCCAAAGCACCAACAGAGTTTCCCTCGTTAATAAGCCCCCGGCTAAACATCCCGCCATCACCCAAAGACGCTGTTTTTGCAGACCCAGAATTGCCCCTAGTCCCCAAACACTGGCTAACAAATCCGCCGTGGATAAAGACAAAATCATCCAGATCCCCGGAATGGCTAACACCCCCAGGGCGTTAAAGCGGGAGGTGTGGGGAGATAACAATAAACCAATCAACCCCGTACAAACGGCGATCGCCCCCAGATTAATCGCCACCAATGCCCAGGGAATCCAATCAGGGTTGCCCAAGCCCAAGCCATAGCCCAGCAAGGGATAGAAAATGCGGCGGTAACGGTAGGCAGGGTGATCCAACGCCGCCACCGTGTCAGGATTCGTTAGCCCAGGATCAAGGGCAATGCTCAAAAATTGTTGGCCATCGTAGCCCAATTCCCCTTGAAAAATCAGGGTTTTGTCCGGCTCCAGTAAGGGGGACAGCGGCAATTCGGAACCAATGCGAAAAAATCCCGTTATGTTGCCGTCGAGTTTACCCCAATAGAGATAACCAAAAATGGCGATCGCCACCACCAGGGCAATCCCCACCGACAAATACCAATCTTTCCCGACTGTTGGCTCAATCGAGTTCTCTTCCATAGCAACCCAATGCTTAATTCTGGGCAGGAGTCAAAATAATACGACGTTGGTTGGGGTTTTGACGAGGACTCAATTCCTCCATAATTTTGCGGCTTTGGCCGGGATCAAAACTACGATTAAAATCGCTGCGGAGTTGCTTGACCCGTTGTTGCGTTTCCTCCACCTGCATAGAAATTTCGTCTAATTTTTCCGATTGAATCTGTTGGTAGGGAATGAGGCGAAAAACCGCAACCCCTGACACCAAGAGCAAAACAGCATTTAGTCCCAACTTGAAACAAATCTCGGACATTAGCCACTGGTGCTCTGGTTGAAATTTCTGGGACGGACGGGGGCGATTGCGTTGACGGGAACGACGAGCCGGTCTGCTTTTAAGGGTTTGAGCGGTCATGATCAATGATCTATTGCCTAGGAGTGAAGAACGAGAACGGCAGTCATCATGCCAGAAACAGATTGCCTAAATCAATAGGGCGCAACGAATTACGCCCTAACGATGTTCTTGACTCCTGTGACAGGAGGGTTATTTATAAAGTTCCGTAGAAAGACGGAAAGCCATTAAAGCGGGAAGTAAGGCAATAACGAGGGCTGCTAAAACTTGAGTATCAGATAAGGCCATGGGCATTTACTCCTGATGAATAGGTCAATAAAAAAGAGAATTAACAACACTTTGCAATATTTGGGTCAATTTCGGAAACAACTTGTTACAAGTCTTTAAAAAAATCACCATTCCGCAAACGGCGATCTCGGAGAGATCCGCTACGGGGTGCGCCGACAAAGCATTAATCCAATTTATAAGGTCGAGGGATCGACGCCCAATTTTCGCAACTTAGCAAAGGCAAGATCCCGTTGCTGTTGAGCCTGATCCCGTTCCGCAAAAATAACCTCTGGATCTTTAAACGGTTCGCCATTGGGATAAAAAAGCGCTAAACCGTCGGCAAACATTTCAAAACGCACGCCGAGCAGTGGCGATATCCAGGGAAAACTGAGTGGGGTAACAGGATCAACGAACAATCCAGCGGTATTGAAGGGTGTTGTCGGCCATGGGTTTGCCGTCGGAGTCGGGATATAAAAACGCAGAGTCGAGGGGGGGAAGGGAGGTTTGAACCATGAAGTAATACCAAACGCGACTTTAATTTTAGCGAATCAAAAGTTAACTGCGAATCACGGTAAACGTTTCCCTAAGCCGAACTCGCCGAGATATCCAGCCAATAATTCGCCTAGAATATGGCTTGATCATTGTTTTTAACTTTCCCCATGCCCTTGTCATTGCCGCCGCTGTTACTAAATTTGAGTTGGTTAACCCCCAGCCACGGTATTATTGCTGCCTATTTACTCGGTTTTGCCTGTATCCATAGTGGTTTGGCGGCGTTGCGCCCCTGGGGAGAAAGCAAAATTGGGGCGCGGGGTTATCGAGTCTTGTTTGCGCTGGTGAGTATTCCTTTGGCCACAGGGCTGATTATTTATTTTTTCAATCATCGTTATGATGGCTTACAACTTTGGCAGGTGAAGTTAGTGCCGGGGGTTAAGCCTTTGGTGTGGGCGTTGTCGGCATTGTCATTCTTTTTTCTGTTTCCTGCGACTTTTAATTTGCTCGAAATTGCGGCGATTCAAAAGCCCGAAATTCACCTCTACGAAACAGGAATTATTCGCATTTGTCGCCACCCCCAAATGGTGGGTCAGGTGATGTGGTGCCTTGCCCATACGCTCTGGTTGGGGACGACGTTTACCTTGGTGACGAGTGTGGGGTTAATTGCCCATCATGGTTTTGCGGTGTGGCATGGCGATCGCCGTTGGCAGCAGAAATATGGGGATGCGTTTTTAAAGGTCAAAGAACGCACGTCAATCATTCCTTTTTTGGCCATTTGGGACGGACGACAAACCTTTGTTTGGCAAGAATTTTTGAAACCCGCCTATGTCGGCGTCACGGGCTTTATTGCTTTGTTATGGTGGGGCCATCCGTGGTTAATGAAAATGACGGGTCGGGTGTTTTGGTGACTTTGAAATAATCCATGTTAAAAACCGTTGAAATATCGGTGCAGGGATCGGTGCAGGGGGTCGGATTTCGGCCGTTTGTGTATCGCTTGGCGACCCAGATGGGCATTAACGGCTGGGTGAACAATACTGCGACTGGAGCTACGGTGATGATTACGGGGTCTGATGAGGCGATCGCCGTTTTTATTCAACGCTTAGAAACTGAATTGCCTTCCCCCGGTCAGATCACGCAGTTAAGTGTTATCGACGTAGCCTTAGAATGTTTTGATGATTTTCAAATTCGAGCTAGTAGCGACGGTGAAAAAACAACGACCATTTTGCCGGATCTTGCCCCTTGCCCCGCTTGTTTAGCCGAATTATTTGACCCTGGCGATCGCCGTTATCGTTACCCCTTTATTAACTGCACCCATTGCGGCCCCCGCTACAGCATCATTCAAGTCCTGCCCTACGATCGCCCAAATACCACCATGCAAAGGTTTGTGATGTGTGCAGACTGTCAGCGGGAATATAACAATCCGACGGATCGCCGTTTCCATGCCCAACCCAATGCCTGTCCCCGTTGTGGGCCGAGTTTGGCCTTTTGGGATCGTGCCGGAAATTGTTTGGCGGAACATCACGATGCGTTACAGATGGTGATCGATGGTTTAAAGTCCGGCAAAATTTTAGCCATTAAAGGGATTGGCGGTTTTCATTTATGTTGTGATGGCACCAATTTTAACGCAGTACAAACTTTGCGAAATCGTAAATATCGACCCGCTAAACCTTTGGCGGTAATGTATCCGAATTGTGATCAAATTAAGCAAGATTGTAAATTATCAATCAGCGAATTAAATTTACTAAAGTCTGCCGCCGCACCCATTGTTTTATTACGTCAAAAAAAATCATTAAGCTTAGCCCCCAATATCGCCCCCGCCAATCCAGAAATTGGGATAATGCTGCCCTCAACACCGTTACATTATCTCCTTTTAGATTTATTTAAAAAACCCCTTGTTGCCACCAGTGGAAATTTAGCCGGGGAACCGATTTGCATTGACAATCAAGAAGCCTTAACCCGATTAAATCAAATTGCTGATGGCTTTCTTGTCCATGATCGCCCGATTGTGTGCGAAGTTGATGATTCCGTGGTGCGAATTGTTCAGGAAAAGCCCCTCTTTTTACGGCGATCGCGGGGTTATGCTCCCTTACCGATTACCTTATCCGAATCAACGTCAAAATCCTTATTAGCCGTGGGGGGATATTTCAAAAATACGGTGGCAATCATCAAAAATAATCAAGCCTATGTGAGTCAACATATTGGAGATTTAGATTCACAAAAAAGTTATCAAGCATTTCAAGAAACAATTGAACATTTAAGCAATTTATATGACTTTAAACCCGACACTATTATTTGTGATCTCCATCCCGATTACCTCAGTCACCAATATGCTAACCAGCAAAATTTACCCGTTGAGTTGGTTCAACATCATTATGCCCATGTCCTAGCGGTGATGGCGGAAAATCAATTACCTTGCCCTATTTTAGGAGTTGCTTGGGATGGTACAGGCTATGGCTTAGATGGCACTATTTGGGGCGGCGAATTTCTACGCATTACCGATCAAACTTGGCAACGAGTCGCCCATGTTCGTCCCTTTCCCTTAATCGGCAATCAACAGGCAATCCAAGATCCCCGCCGTATTGCCCTGGCACTGTTGTGGGAAACCTTTGGCGAACAGGTGCCGGATTATTTCATAAACCAATTTCAGTCCTTAAATTTACCATTATTAAAACAGCTTTGGCAACGACAAACATCGCCGCTGACCTCTAGTGTGGGACGCCTATTTGATGGAATTTCAGCCCTATTAAACCTTGTTCAAATCGTTAGCTTTGAAGGTCAAGCGGCGATCGCCGTAGAAGCCCAAGTTATCGATCAAAACAATTACTCAACCTATCCTTATGATTTAGAGATGATCGACAATAAAACAATTATTGATTGGCGACCTATGATCCTGGTGATCGCCATGGAATTATCAACAAAAATAAGGACTATTGTCAGCATTTCCAGTCAATTTCATCACACCTTAATTAATATTTTAATTAATATTGCCCAGCAAAAAAACCTAGATAATATTGTCTTAAGTGGCGGCTGTTTTCAAAATCGATATTTATTAGACCAAGCGATTGTTCAATTAAGGCAAGCTGGCTTAAAGCCTATTTGGCCAACCCAGTTTCCTCCCAATGATGGTGGTCTCTGCTTAGGTCAATTATTAGCGAAAATTTATCCCCGTAAATATCAAATCTGAATAAAATACCCTGTTAAGCAATGTATATTTACTTACTGATTAAAGTATGTGAATATACAAAAAATCAGTGTTATTCGTCAAAATAAATATGGCTTTACTCTTAACCATACACCAACTTGTTTGCAGATTTAATAGAGAATGCTGTAGAATTTAGTTTTATCCTACTCATTCAAATACCAATAAATTTATTGTCTTTTTTATAAACTGTTGACTATGGTTGACCCCGTTCCCCTATCAATTATTACTGTTACCCATAATCATCGTCAATATATTGAGCGATATATGCAGGCTTTATTACCAGAATGCCAAAAATTGGGAGCAGAGGTAATTATGGTTGATAATCGCTCAGATGATGATAGTGCTTATTTGATTAATCAATATCCTCAAGTCAAATTACATATTAATCAAAAAAGACGAGGTTTTAGTGCTAATAATAATTACGGCATGGCAATGGCAACAGGTCAATATCTCTTGCTACTAAATCCCGACACTGAAGTCAAACAAGACGCATTAAAAAATCTAATTGACTTTATGGAAAAAAATCCCGATGTCGGCTTGTGTGGGGCACAACTATTATTTCCCGATGGTACCATTCAACCGTCCCCGCGTCGATTTCCCACCTTCGGATCGACGATCGCCCGACGCACTCCTTTACGAAGATTTTTAAAAAATTCAAACCTGAATAAACGCCATCTCATGTTTGATTTGAATCATCATCACCCCCAGGCAGTAGATTGGTTGCTAGGAGCCTGCTTAATGATTCGGCGAGAAGTGTTGACAACGGTTGGACCATTGGATGAAGGCTTTTTTTTATATGTAGAGGATATTGATTGGGCAAAACGAATTCACCAAGCTGGATGGCAAGTCTTTTATGTGCCAACAGCTCAAATTATTCATCATCATATTGCCATTAGCGATAAACACTTTTTTAGTCGTTATATGTGGCTACATTTACAAAGTATGATGCGTTATGTTCGGAAGCATTTATTGCCGCCAATTCCTTTTTTAGCCATTCGTGGCAATAGTTTTGATATCTGGCGATCATCTAATAAGTGAGTTTTTTTATAATTAATTTATCAAGATTTTTCCTCTAATTTCTGACAATTTCAACTCCGCCACCGTAAGGTTTTAGGTTGCAAGGGATTGATGAAAGTACGATTTTCAGCCAGGGATTGCTCATATTCTTGTTTAAGGCGAAAATACCATTTTGCTTGGGTATCCGCATCGTCAATCAACATTAATGACGGATCAAAGGCTAATCCTTCCTGTTGTTTTTCAACGATCGCCAAATCCTGATACATAAATTGGCGAGTTAGGTAAATCAAAAGGGGTTTGAAGGGGGTTAACCAGTTCATTGTCCAATAGATACTTTGGTGGACTTCACAGCAGGTTTCATCGATGGGAGAAATGACCGTTAATAAACAGACTGTATGGCGATCGCCGTGGAGAATTTCAACCCGGACAGTCGGTAAATCAAAAGTGATTTCAATGCTCACTTTTTGGCCGAGTAATTTATAGGGACGGGCACTATAGGGCATCGTATAGGGCACTAACCGAAACCCCATTTCTGTCGGTTCATAGGGTTTTTCTTTAATGCGAAATTGATGTTTTCCAGCCCGCCACCACCACGCATTATGGACATAGGGGCCATGGGCCGGGTCCATTAACCCAATCACCGCATGATCGACATGGCAATTAAACAAAAACTGTTCGGCAATTTGGGGAGACACATTACCGAAGTAAGGCACGCTGGGGACGGGGGGCAACTCGGCATCCAGGGGAAGATGAAGGGGATCATGTGCAATAAATACCCAAATGTTGCCTTGTACTTCTTGGCAGGGATAAGGCGTAACTCGGACTCGATCAAATTTAAAATTTTCGGGTTCCGTTAGGGATGGGATTTCAGTACATTTGCCATTGGCGGAGTCAAATTTCCAACCGTGGTAACAACAACACACTTGATCTGCTTCGAGCCGACCGTAACTCAGGGGAATGCCGCGATGGGGGCAAATATCTCGCAACGCAAAGACAGTGCCATCGTCCCGACGACCCACTAGTATTTTTTCCCCTAATAACTGTTTGCCCACCATTTTTCCTGCTTTTAGGGCATGGCTGGGGAGAGCAATGTACCAAAGATTACGTAACAGTTTATCCATGCGGGCAGTGGGGGCGGAGCAAAGGGAAAGTCATAGGTATTTGACGCTTATTGGATAAGAAATAGTTTCGTGAACGATTAATTTCCCTAAAAGCTTAGACCAAATCTTCGTTAAATCCGTCAAATTTATGCTTCACGTTTGTTTTATAGCATTTAGGGACGCTCAGCGTCTAATTCCAGGGGGAATCGCCGGTTAATAAACGCGAGCAAGTATTTGCTAAGGACGATAGAGCCAGAGGGGTTGGCCACTTGTCGTTAACTCAAATTCCCACCAATCTAAGGTGTTGGCGATCGCCGTGTTGGGGAGTTGGCTACTGGTTAGGCGTTTGAGTAGGGGTTTAGGTTCTTCGATGGTTTCACATTCGGCTTTTTCGGGGTCAAGACCGGCTAATTCCGCCGCCCACCGTCGCGCATCTTCTTCGGTTCCCAGGCGATCGACGACGCCCAAAGCGAGGGCTTGCTGGCCAGTAAAAATGCGACCATCGGCAAAGACTTTGACCTGATCCACACTCAGATTACGGGCGGTGGCGACGGTTTCCACAAATTGTTGGTAACTATCATCAATCAGGTCTTGTAAAATCGTTTTTTCCTCCGGCAATAATTCCCGATCAAAGGACAAAATATCTTTGTAAGGTCCAGATTTAATCACCTGGAAAGAAACGCCAACTTTTTCTAATAAACGTTCTAAATTATTGCCTCGTAAAATCACCCCAATACTGCCGGTAATAGTGCCGGGATTAGCCATGATGTGGGGACAGCCCATGCCGATGTAAACCCCGCCAGAAGCAGAAATATTGCCAAAACTGGCCACGATTTTCACGGTTTGGCTGAGTTCTTTGAGGGCAAAATAAATTTCTTGGGAGTCGCCGACGGTTCCCCCAGGGGAGTCAATGCGTAATAACAAAGCAGGGAATTTTTTTTCTTTGACGGTTTTTAAGGCCTTCAAAACATCTTTGCGGGTATTCCCCGCGATCGCCCCCGTGACTTCGATGCGGGCAATTTTTTTTCGGGCGGGGGTTTTGAACGGCCAAATCATAGAAAGTTTTTAACCAAAGAAAGAAAAAAGACTGGAATCCAGAGCCATCGACCCTAAATCCCAGACCTCCATCCTAAAACATCCCTAGAACTTAAAGCTCGTCCGTAATGCCCCGACCCAAAGGGGATCTCGATCATTGGCGGGGTTAATACCGACCCAAATGGCGGGGGTCAGGGAAATATTGTCGTTAAATTGGTACACATAAAATGTTTCCACAAACCAAGGGGAATCAGTCGTTTGGGGAGTTACGTCCGGCACATTATTGTTATTGCTGAATTGTTATTGCTGATGTAACCCGCATAGGGAGGTTGACCCACCGACACCACGCCCACATTGCCTTCTTTACCCAAATCGGGAAACGCTAAGCTGACTTTCCAGTTCCAAATATCAGCACTGTCCCCTTGGCGATCGCCACCTTGGGCCTGGGCATTCGTATACATTCCCCACCCTTCGAGGCTAAACCAGTCGGCCAATTGCCATGTCCAGATCAACGCATAGTGATCCGTGGTGCTGGCATTGTCATCAAAGGGATTGTCCGTGTTAGCTACGCCGGTGAACCCCAACTGGGAAAAGTCACTGTATTGACCCTGGGGAATGTAGTAGTCAGTCAAGTAGTAATTGATGGGTAAAAGAGGGAGAATGGGGAGGTCCTAAATTGTCAAGAGAAATGATGCCGAAAAAAAAATACATAGTGAGACTGGAGCCAGAAGAAAGAAAAGCATTG
>Ga0315905_10003838_pt1 | contig 15444 bp, 12 predicted proteins | sample LakEriMetagenome_5_FD_203522 | JGI IMG/M metagenome (GOLD analysis project Ga0315905, IMG submission 203522) | Freshwater fungal communities from buoy surface, Lake Erie, Ohio, United States - Buoy 4 MA121 | ecosystem: Environmental > Aquatic > Freshwater > Lake | place: USA: Lake Erie, Ohio... | reverse complement strand
TGGTCGTTGGGCGAGACTAGCAACGTGCGTTGCTCGAATGGGTGCGGGTACCTGTTTACTTGGTCCTTGAACGTGCGGACATTCGAAAACGCGCTGGCACGAGATCCGGATCTTGGATTCGACTGCTTGTTAAAAACCAACTAGAATGTACGAAGAAGGATCGATGTCTCGCCGGTGACGGCAAGTGAATTTTCTTGAGTAAGCAGTTATGAGCACCATCGCCAAACTTAGTGGAAATGATTTTGACCGCATGGTTTTACGAGGAGCTTTTGTTGATATCGAACCCAAAAAGGTGGAGTTGATTTACGGGGATATTCGCTTTATGAATCCAGCAGGTCCAGTGCATGACGGACAGATCGAGTACTTAACCAATTGGTCCTATGCCAATACGGCTCGTCAAGAAGTATCCATTCGAGTGCAGTCCAGCATCCATTGTGGCGATCACCGTCCTGAACCAGACCTTGTATGGTCACGCCGAATGTCCGCCAAACGCCTACGTCCGACGCATGCGGATCTGTTACTATTGATCGAGGTCTCTGACTCCAGCACGGAGCAGGATTTGGGTGAAAAGGCCCGGCTTTATGCCGAACACGATATACCTGAGTATTGGGTGATCGATGTTCGGGCCGAACAAGTTCACATTCACCGAACACCTAGCCAAGGAAAGTACCAATCGATCCAGACGGTTGACAAATCCGCGTTGATCAGCCCACTCTGCAAGCCAGCCGCAACGCTATCGTTGGCCGAACTGTTTGACCTCGATTCCTAAGTGCAGCGCACTCCGTTCCGCATTCGGCCCTTGATCAATCAACGGACAAGCAGTTGCCGATTTCGAAGTAGTTGAGCATTTGCAGTGCTAAAATCAGCGCTAGGCACAGGAATGATGCCTCCACCGTCTGGCGACAGGTGGCTACCGGCTGCCGCTACCCGTAGCCATCCGCTGCCAAGCGGTGGACGGCGCTATGAGAAAGCCTCCACCGTCTGGCGACAGGTGGCTACCGGCTGCCGCTACCCGTAGCCATCCGCTGCCAAGCGGTGGACGGCGCTATGAGAAAGCCTCCACCGTCTGGCGACAAGTGGCTACGGTCTGGCGACAGGTGGCTACCCGCTGCTAAGCGTTCCTTATTCATCGTCACGGACTCTGACGACATGAGACTGCCCGAAGCCATGGCATTTGTGGGAACTGCTGGTGGCTCTGGCCGAAGGACAAATCCGTTTTGTGGTCCTTAAGATTTCCGCTTGCGAGTCGGATAGACCTCTCGGCAAATCCCGCACACGGTTCCATCGCACCCTCGGGCCGAGCAGTGCTCGCGGCCGTAGAAGATGATCTGCAGATGGAGACGGTTCCAAGCCTCGATCGGAAAGAGCTTTTTCAAATCCGATTCGGTCTGAACCACATTTTTTCCGTTGGTCAGCCCCCAACGCTGCGCCAATCGATGGATGTGCGTATCGACCGGGAACGCAGGTACGCCGAAGGCTTGGGCCATGACAACCGATGCGGTTTTATGACCGACACCCGGCAGCCGCTCCAAGGCGTCGAAGTCTTGGGGGACCTGACCGGCGTGCTCTTCGACTAGGATCTTCGAGAGCCCTGAAATCGCTTTGGCCTTTTGAGGACTCAGTCCACAGGGACGAATGATCTCCTGAATCCGATCGACCGGGACTCGGCTCATCGCTTCGGGTGTATCGGCCAGCTTCCACAAATCCGGCGTGACTCGGTTGACCATTTTATCGGTGCATTGAGCGCTCAGAACGACCGCGACGAGGAGCGTATAAGGATCGGCATGGTCGAGTGGGATGTCGGTCGTTGGGTAGAGCTCATCGAGTCTGCGGTGAACGATCTGAGCGCGCTGCTTACGGTTCATCTTTTCTTTTTTGGCTTGCTCGCTCTTGCGGGTCATTGATTCTTTTTTGGCGTGCTAGCTCCTGCGGGCTGGACATCAGGTATTTGAGCAAACTGGCTTTTTGATCCTCGGTGAGCCCCTCGAAGAGTCCCTCGGGCATGAGCGACATTTGAGAGGCGGATCGTTGTTCGACTTCACCCGCAAAGACCACGACTCGCTCCTGTGCGGTTTGCACCGTCAATTCGCGAGGGGTTTCCGAGACGACCACACCGGTGATGACACGTCCATCCTGCATACGCAGGGCCGTGACGCGGTAGTTTTCGGCGACAAGGGCGCTCGGAGCGAGGATGTTTTCGAGCCAGTATCGGAGGTTCGTTCGCTGGGCGCCGGTGAGTTCCGGTCCAATTTGGCCTCCCTCTCCATAGAGTTTGTGGCAGTTGCCGCACTTGGTGATCCAGATTCCTCGTCCGAAGTTGATCCCTCCCTTTTGGATAACTTCTGGGGTCAGGAGGGCTTCCTCCTTTTCGATCATCTCCTGGCGGTTTCCCGAAAGCTCAAGCGACTTGTTGATTTTTCTTGCTCGCTCAAGCAGTTCCCAATTGCCTGCCGATTGGAATTGCCTCCAAGTCGTCGCATCGACGTGATCCTGGGGGATCGTGTTTTTTTCGATCGCTTCGAGCAGGACGTCCAACGAATCGACTCTGCTTGCAAGTGCGGAGATGATCCCCGCGCGTGCCGGTTGGCTGGCTTGGGTATAGCGTGCGACCAAGGCCGCTGCGCGGGGTTTGCTCAGCGTGCGCCGCATGGCAAACGCCGCGGCGTTTCCTAGATCAGGATCCTCCATGAGTCGCTCGAGCTGCTCGATGGCTTCTGCGGTATCGATCTTACCGAGAGCCTCAAGAGCCGCCTTGCGCTCTGTCAGGGGAATATCCTTCATGGCAATCATTTGCAAAAGTGGTTCTGGGTCGTCGGCTTGATCGACAATCGAGTCGACCAGGACGGTCAGTCGAACAATTGCAGGATCTGGATGTTTGCTTGCCAGGGATTTAAGCTGATCCCAGTAGGCTGGCTTGTCGACCTGCTGGCGGCCTTGGTAAGCCCCCCAAAGTGCCCGGATGCAAGCGGCATGCAGCTTGGGATTGTCCCTTTGGACGGCGTCGGCAAAAACGAATGCAAGGGCATCGACCGCCAGTTGGCTGTCAGGATGCTTTTCTGTGACCATCGAGGCAAGCCGCCTGAGGACCAACTCCTGAACTTTATGCAAGGGGCTCGACTGGATCGATTTTGCCATCCCCATAGGATTCTCGACGACTTGGTCTTTGATCCCGTACCAAAGAACCAGTGAGAACGTCAGATCGTCGGCAAGATCCTCGCTCATGAGCAATTTGTTCATGATGGGTTCAAACACTTCGGGAAGTTTGGGCAAATGCGAAGCGAGGGTCAGTCGCAAATGAGGAGGGGCATAGGGTTGTGAGTTGGCCAATAAGCAATCGAGAATTTCGAGTTGGATTTCCCGATCCCCTGGGTTGCTGGTAGGTATGGGGCCCGATTTCCAAAGAGGATCCAGGAGCAATCGGATGGCCCAGCTACGGACCGATTCGTGCTGTTTGGTTTTGAGGAGGTGGAGAAGTTTTTCCTTGTCGAGCAAATTGCAGGCCTTCATGGCCCAGAGGGCTCGAAGCTGTTTGGTCACTTCGAAGCGAGCATCCTGGGAACGGAAGTCCTTGGGTGCGTTGATGGCCATCTGAACAAGGGGTCCGGGATCCTTCACGGGGCTTGCAAATCCATTCAGGGTGTAGTGTTTGAAAAACTGCTGGGTGAACCAGACGTTCGGATGCGAGACGATCGAGATGACGTCTTGGCCCGTAACGGTCGGCTGCTTTGTGCGATCGGCTCGGTAAAGACCACTGAGTGTTTTCAGTAAATCGATGTAGGGCAACTGGTCTGGATTGTTATAAGCCACCTTATAGATTCGGCCGCTGGTACGGTGGACCCCGTCGTCGTCGTGGCATTCCCCGATATCGGACCAATCGATCACGATAGCGCTTCCGTCGGGGGATTGGGTAAGGTCCAAACCTCGAAACCAAGGGTCTTGCCAAAAGACCATATCCGGCCCATGGGTTGCCAGAAACCCTGCCCCAGAAGGCTTGATGAAATCGCGGTTGATCCGACGGCCATGGAGGTTCAAGGCATAGACGTTGCCATGGTACTCCTTGGGCCACTGGTCGGCTTGATAGATCATCAACCCGCTGTGGGCATGACCACCGCCGGCCGCATCGGTTCGGTCGCTCGGTGGTCCTTTGCGAGTCTCTCGCCAGTCTTCGGCGCTCTGGTCCCAATGGACGTGGTCGGCAATTTGCGGGAGAAGCTCGTAGACATAGGGGTCCGAGTCCTCCCCGTACATGCGCTGCAGGTGGGCGTTGGGGATCGCGTGCCAAAGATGACCGATGACGGTGTTGATGAAGAATAGATTTCCGTGATCGTCCCAATCCATTCCCCATGGATTGGTCGTCCCTTCGCAGACCATCTCGACGCGTTGGCTTGCAGGCTCGTAGCGCCAGATTCCACAGGTCAGTTTGGTTTTCACCGGCGGTATTGCTATTGGTTTTGCCCTTGGTATCGGTAGTGCTGTTGGTATTGGTAGTGCATTTGGTATTGCCGGTGGTGCCAAGGCGCCGGGTGGCAATGGGGGGCCTGGGGCGTAGACTTCGCTCGAGCCGAGGATGCCGTGTCGGCCATAGAGCCACCCGTCGGGTCCGAATCGCAAGCCATTGGCGAAATTATGGCGGATATCGGCGTTGAAACCCGAGAGGACAATTTGTGGCTCCGAGTCGGCGACATCGTCTAGGTTTGTGTCTTTTAGGTAAAGCAAATGGGGCGGGGCAAGAGCCCAAACTCCGCGGGTTGAGGAGCCTCCGATTTCGATGCTGGTGAGTCCTTTGAGGCCTTCGGCGAAGACCTTGCGCTTTTCAAACACGCCGTCGTTGTCGGCATCCTCAAGGATCACGATGCGGTCGGAAAGGGAGGCATCGACTTTTTTGGCCGATTCGGCATACGTATAGTTTTCAGCGATCCAGAGTCGGCCCGAGGGATCCCATGCCATCGCGATCGGTTGTTGGACATTCGGTTCCGAAGCAGCCGCAGTGATCGAAAAGCCTTCGGGCAATCGGACCGTTTCGACAACCTCCTTGGGAGTCATCTTGGGGATGGTCTCCTTTTGGCTGTCGTAGATTTCCTGTGCCTCAAGGCTCGGTGCGATTCGAACGGTCAACCCGAGTACGGACACGAGAGTCAGGCAGATCCAAAACGGTGATATTCGCGTTCGATGCATCGAAAAAAATCCTTGGAAAGGAAACAACACTTCCTGATGGTCCACCAGGAATGCCAGCCGGGTAATGCCAGTCGGGTAATGCTAATCGGGAGCCGATGGGCTTGGGGTGGGTATTATGCCAAGTTTTCTGGGGGGTTGCTTGTGCTACTTATTGGCCGCTTGTCGAGATCCACGTGTTTTCCAGGCCCAGAACACTAAGAGCATGGCGGCTAGGGCTAGGATTCTCCACGTCCAATCCGTGGCATTTCCGAGTTGTTCGGCGATGGGTTTGCCGATGTTGGTCGCTACGGTATCGACCGTGTTTTCGACGAGCTGTCGGGTTCCGTCGAGAAATGGTTCAGGGTCGGCGACGAACACAGCCAAGGCGGTTCCGGCCGTCAGGGCGAGCTTATTTCTCCAGACAAAGTCCATTGCACGATCGCCATAGCGGCCTACGACCCCGAGCAGATCGCTGTTTTTCGCGAGGCTCGCAGTGGGAACTTCATCGGCGAGCATGGCCAAGCGACGGGCGCTTTGCTCGGTCAGTTCACGCATGGCTCCGACAGCGGGAGAACCGGCCGAAGCGATGAGTTTTTCGGCGACCACCCCGTGTTTGATCAGGACCTCTCCGGCCTCTTGGCCGAATTGGCGAACCATTCCGAGTCGAACGGGGTTTTCCAGTGCTCCGATCGCTTCGTCCCCGTACTTCGAGAGAAGCCGAGCAGAGATAGCCGCATCGGCTCCGGAGCCTTCGAGAATTCGCAGAGCGCGCGGTCCACCTTTTTCGATCGCCCGGAGCGCATCGTCACCCGATTGCACCAAAACGGCTTGGACCCTTGTGGTCAGTTTCTCGACCCCTTCGTCGGCGACTTCTTTCGAGAAGCGACGAATGAGTTGCTCGGCAAGTTCCTTGGCCACCGTCACGGAACCTTGTGCCCATAGATTGCTCTGGCTCAAGACCAGTGCGACCACGAGCATCGGCAGGATGTGCAGAGCGTTAAAGCTTCGTTGTTGAAAGGGCATGCTTGGCCTCGTTGGGTAGGAAGACTCGGAAAATTGCATCGCGTCGAATTTGATTTCGTTCGGTGATCCATAGGGCGAATCGACCATCGAGCCCTGTAGCACTCGGTCGATCTGGTGTGTCTGATAGGCCCGGTGTGCCCGGTGTGCCCGGTGGGTCCGGCTCCCCTTTGCAGATCAGATCGTGGACCAAGGAAAGTTGCTTGGAGACCTGGTACTGCAACTCGACCTCGGGCTCAGACCACCAGTCCCAGATCCGCGTGACGAGCTGATCGACAAGGATCCCAGCGACTAGGCCAATGCCCAGAGTCGCCCAGCCGCTTGCGGCCCCCGTCGAGAGGATCCCGGCTGAAACCCCCATGCGGATTGCCACTTGGGCCATGACTTCCCCGGCGACCAAGGAGATCAACTGGCTTTCGATATTCGAAGAAAGGTCCTGGGAGACCACTTGGGAGGCTTGTGCGATAGCCTGCTGGAATCGAAGTTCAAGCTCGCTTGCATCGAGCGATTCGATTTGAGCAAGCTCTGGGAGCCCTTCGATGTCGGCTCGGATGCCGATGAGCATTTGGCTTTCGATATCGCGGACTTGATTGAGGCGCTCTTTGACGGCTTGCCGAACGGCCGTTTCGAGTTCCTCAGAAGAAAAAATATGCTCTTCGAATTGATCCTTCAAGAAGCGGTCGTGGCGGTCTTTATCGTTCCATGGAAGTTTGTCCAAGACCAATTTCCACTTGCTTTGGAATCCAAGGATCGAGTCGGCAAAGGCCGGTACGTTGTTGTAGGCTTTGCCGAAGATGATCTCGATGGCTGGATAACCTTGTTTTGCGAGCCCTTGGATTTCGGTTTCGGACTTTTGAAGATGCTTCTCTAGAAGTTCCCGAACGGCCCGCTCCCGAATGGCCAGTTCCCGTCCGGCCCGAGAGGACGTTGCGCTCTGCGTTGCCGGTGCGAGCATCGAGGGTGGATTGGCTCTGAAGTAGCCCCATACCGCAAGGATCGCGCACAGGCTTGCAACGATCCAAATTGGTCGGATTCGAGGGTCGCTTTTTCGAGGTAAGCTGGAGGAGGAGTCCATCGATAGCAAATCCGAGCTGATCACAACCGCGTGGGTGACGAGAACTACACGCGTCACACATGGAATAATAGGAATTTTAACAAACGAAGTTGCTTAGGATGGTCCAAGATCCGCTGAAATTGAGAAACCTCGGGGGGGATTGAGCGTCAGAATCGAAACATTGGACAGTTGGCGGACCGCAGAATGGGTGGCTCGAAGAATGACTTTTTTTCAAAAACCTCTTGGAGCTACGCTACTCTTGGGATCCGCCCTAGGGACTCCTTACATTCTCTTCGAGACCGAACCCGGTGAGCAGATCCGACGCGCGGTGGCTTTCGAGGCGATATCGCCAGAAAATGCCCCGCCCGTGAATGCGCTGCTTGAGAACCCAATGCTGTGGAACCCAATGCTCGATAGCCTCCAAAATCCAGTCTTACCCCCCTCGGTTCGACTCAGTGGGCTTGATCCACTTGCGCCTGCCTCCGACTTCCAGGCCCCGATCGACCTGCGAGAAGTCCTTCGATTCGATATCGATCCGGATTTTGTATTTCGACGTTTCGCGAGGGTCTCGACCGTCCTTTCGGACCTGAGCTTAGACGGCCTGCGGGTCCCGTTGGTAAGCGGCACGCAGGCTTATGATGTGGCCGGCTCGCTGACTTATTATTTCGATATCAACAAAAAGCTGCGGCGAATTCAGATGCAAGGGGTAACGGGAGATGCTCGCGGGCTGATCGAGTTGATGGTCCAGCACTACCGACTCGGCCCTGAACCAAGCCTTGGGGGGCAGTTGTTGACGACTCGTTGGAACAATCGCGTGACGAGTTTCATGCACGTGGCTCCCGCTCCGGTCGTCACATCGGCGAGCCCGAACGCGAGGTTTGCCTTTTATTTAGAAATCAATCCCCCCGCAGACCGCTATGGGCTGAGCCAAGAAGCAATGCAGATGCTCGTCCAAGCCCAGGCGGCAAAGCGTTGGTAATCGCCTAGCGGTAGTAGCTGGGTGGATAAGCTGGATTTTGGGCTTGGCCATATCCGTAGCCTGGGGGCAGGGTGCTGCCGTTTTGGATGGGCGGAAACACAGGCGGATAGTTCTGGGGCGGATAGTTTTGCGGCGGGTAGTTCTGCGGCGGGTAGTTCTGCGGAGGGTAGTTGGGCTGTTGTTGTGGTGGGTAGTTTTGCGGCGGGTAATTGGGCTGTTGTTGTGGTGGCAGTTGGGGCGGCCAGTTGGATTGTTGCTGAGGTGGCCAAACCGGCGGGGGCTGATAGGAGGCTTGGTAGCCTGGTAGGTTTTGGGTCGGTACGGGGGTTTGCTGGCCATCTCCAGTGAAGGAACCAGGGTTGGTATTCTGGGGCCAAGTAAAGCCCTGCTTGTCCATTTCATCGGCGATATTCTGAGTCGCATCGCCAATTTTGTCTTTATGGAATTGGAGTTGGGGAATCCCGTTTTTCCAGTCGACCGACATGGCGCCGGTTGCCAAAAGACCGGCCCCAAGGGTCATGATGATGCGCGAGCCCAGGGGACTCGACGCGATGGCGCGGATGGGAGCCGGTGCGAACATCAACAACGTTTCGATGATCCGCTGCGAATTGGACTTGTCTAGGGTTTTCGTCGGTCTCTTAGGTTTTGCCATAATGCCTTAATCTTGTAGGGCAATTCGATCGCGCGGGACAAGATCAATTCGGGCACCTAACTTCGACCCGAGGGCATCCACCCGACGCAAACCTGTCGAATGCCTCGGAGGTGGGGGAACTCGAGGTGGGTAGTCGGCGAGATTAACCCCCCTATCTTGGGGATTTGTTGGGGATATTCCCAAGCCATTTTTAAAATCCGCAGCAATCTATATTTCCCTTTGGCCGAAACTTCGTATAGAGTTGAAGTGTTGAATCCCAAGAGCAGGCAACGATGCCCCCTAAGAGATTTCGATCTGCAGTCATTCCCTATCCGGTTTTTTGTCGGGTTTTTAGACGGGTTTTTCGACTAGGAGAAGATCGATGTCTGCTGACTGGTATTTCATGAAGAAAGGTTTTTTTGGTGGATCGAAGACCGTCGGACCGATCGCCGAATCTGTGTTTGTCAAAAAAATACAGAAAGGCGAAATCGTTCCGGAAACGATGGTTTCGAGCACCACCAAGACCCATGGGCATTGGTTGCACCTGAAGGACATTCGGGGGTCAGACCAACTGCTCAAGAAAAAGTCCCAATCGGGCCCTCGCTAGCGAGTTGGTGATCTAACTGCTTGAGGTCCAGGATTGGCCGAATCAAGAGGCGTGGGTTCAACCACGCTTTTTTTCTGCGCCCATGGCAAAACATGCCAAGCCACTCCAAGCCACGATGTTAAAGCTTGCCGGTTAGGTTGCCCACGACGGCACCATGTTGAATCGTCGCTCGAATTCCCCCAAGCACTTTGCAGGGGTCGTACCGATTTTGCCGAATAGTACCGATAGTCGGCTACCCTGATGGTTCCGTCTTTAGACGTGCGCTCTCGGGGCACCCCTAAGCCGACTTTTTCTTACACAAAACACAGAGTTCGCTTCAGTGGAATCGGTGGTGATGGTCATGGCAAGAGATTCTCTACTCAATCGATGCGTTCCAACAATGCTATCCTCAGTGGTTGTTGCTCATGCGTCGTTGGCTTTGCTCTTGATCGGCTCGGGCACGGGCCTTGCCCAGGTCACTTTGGCCCAGGTCACTTTGATCGAGCAGATACCCGTGGATTTGCCATCCGAGAAGCGACCTGTCGATCAAGAACCCTTGGATTCGATTCCTCCAAAGCTTGATAGCCCAAAGCTTGATGGCCCCGCGCTGGATGCACCTGCGAAGATTGAGGAATCTCCGTCGATCCCCAGGAGCAAAGAGCCTCTTCGCGTCGGGGCCCTCTCGATTCCGAATACTTCGATCGCAGGGATCGGCACTGGAACGACTCCCGAGGACGCAACCGATGGCCGTTTGCCCGACCCGATGCCGCTTCCCTATGGCCCGGATCGCGAAGCTGGATGGTCGGTCAAAACCAAGCATTGGGTCGCTCCGGTGTATTGTCACCAACCGACGTATTACGAGGACGTGATGCTCGAACATCATGGGCACGAGCGCTGCGTCGTGTTGCAACCGGTTTTATCAGGGGCCAGGTTCTACACAGGGATTTTCTTTACTCCGTACCTCGCGACGCTTCGTCCACCCTTGCAAGATATTCCAAGCACGGGCCATTACCGACCCGGATCGTGCGCACCTGCTCTTCGCCAGCGTGCACCTTATGATCCCACGGCGATGAAGGTGCAGGCGGCGGCGGCGGCCGCTGGGGTGGTCGCACTGCAGCCCTAAGGGCCGTGTTTCCGCGAAGCCTGATTTTGTTGAACAGTCAGCCGTAGGCGTACTGGATCATTGCCCTCTTCGACTGCCAGTACGCCTACGCCTGACTGTTCAACAGATCGGACCTGCAAATTCTTCGAACAAGCCGCAAATCTTAGATATACATTGCGCAAAATCGTTGACTCCGTCTCGAAATCCCCACAATAAGTTCTCCCGGCGGTTTGTTCGCACGGCGTACTCGAGATCTTGGGGGCCAAAACATGGATGGGATTGGGGCACTTCTGCATCGCTACCGGACGGCTCGGCGTTTCGTGCGCAAAAACGCCCGGGGGCTTTTCGCTAAACTCCAGGGCTACTGGTGGAATTTTCGCAAGTCCCTTCGTTATTTCCCGCCTAAGCCCCAGGAAACCACCGGAGCTTATGGCGAGCGATTGGCGATCGAGTACCTGCGACGATCCGGTTACATGATTCTGGAGCGGTCGTATGCTTGCTCGATGGGTGAGATCGACATCGTCGCTGCTTGGAAAACCTCCATGGTGGTTTTTGTTGAGGTCAAGACTTGGAGCTGCCAACGGGACAATCAAGGTGGTCCTAGCGACGCGGTCGACGCGATCAAGCAGCGAAAGATATGTCGGTCGGCATTGCACTATGCCAAACGCCATGGCTTGCTCGAAACGCAAGGTCGCATGGACGTGATTGAGGTCGTTTTAGGATCCGAGCCGTGCCGGCCGATTTTTCGGCATATCGAGGCGGCCTTCGAGAGCCCCGAAGCATTTCAGATGCACGCCTAGAGTTTGTTTTTCCAAAGGGCGATTTGCTCGGCGACAAACTTTGGACCGCTTGAACCCAACGAGCGATAGGACTCGACGGCACCTTGGACCCCTAAGCTCCTGCGAAGCGACTTGCCGTCAAAGTTCGGGTCGACTTTGAGGAAGTCTTGATCGCTCAGTTCGGCTAGGGTGATGTTTTGTTCTTTGGCCACGGCGACCAGTGCGCCGACCTTGTGGTGCGCGGTCCGCTGTGGGATTCCCTGGAGCATGATCGCTTCCATCAGCGCCGTCGCATCGAGGTAGCCTTGATCGAGCCTTTTGGCGATGGCCTCGGTCTGGAGCTGGGAGCCCTGGACGATCGGGACAGCCAGTTCCAGGCACGCGATCACGGTATCGAAGGCGTCGAACAGTGGGGGTTTGTCTTCTTGGAGATCGCGGTTGTAGGCTAGGGGTAGGCCTTTGAGCAGGACCAAGAGGGTTTGGAGATTGCCGATGACTCGAGCCGACTTGCCACGTGTCAGTTCGAGCGTATCGGGATTGACTTTCTGGGGCATGATCGAGCTTCCGGTGCAGAAGGCTTGCGGAAGTTTCAGGAATCCGAATTCGGTGGTCGACCATAGGATCCATTCCTCGGCCCAACCGCTCAGGTGCGTTGCGATCATGCTCAGAACGAACACCGATTCGACGGCGAAATCCCGATCGCTGCTGATATCGATGCTGTTGGCCGCAAGCGATTCAAAGCCGAGCAACTGGGCCGTCATCTGTCGATCGATCGGTATGCTGGTACCAGCGACTGCCGCGCCCCCGAGTGGGCAGCTATTGACCCTGCGTCGGCAGTCGGCAAGACGAGATCGATCGCGTTGGAGTTTTTCCATGTAAGCCAACCAGTAGTGGGCTGCGAGCACCGGTTGTGCCCTTTGCATGTGGGTGTAGGCCGGCAGGATGACTCCATGGTCCAGATCGCATCGAGAGAGAAATGCTCGCTGGAGTTGCTCTAAGAGTTCGTCGACATGATCGAGTTGGTCGCGGACCCAGAGCCGCAGGTCGGTTGCGATTTGATCGTTCCGAGATCGCGCCGTGTGAAGCTTGCGTCCGACGTCTCCGAGCGCATCGATCAAGGCTTGCTCGATGTGCATGTGGATGTCTTCGAGTTCGATGCGAAACGGGAGCTCCTGGCGATCGATTCGCTCTTGGATACTCAGGAGTTCCCTTTCGATTTGGGCGAACTCTAGGTCGGTCAAGATCCCTTGTTTGGCCAACATCCGAGCATGCGCGATCGATCCGCGAATGTCGTGTTTGTAGAGTCGGTGGTCGAAGGAAATACTTTCGCTGAACCTCGCGAGCGATTGATCCATATCACCGGAGAAAACACCGCTACGGGATGGGGAGCTCAAGGTCTTGACCTTTGGAACATCGGGGAATGAATCGTTGGCAGCATGCTCGGGACTGGGATTTTAGCAGAGCCCCAGTTCATTCGATAGCAAGGATTGTCGGTGGGCCGATCGCACCGGACCCGTCGACCGCAGCCAAGGCAATGGCTCGGACTTTCTTGCCGGGTGCTTGGGTGCCGGGCGCTTGGTCTGATTCGATAGGTGCACGGTCGATTTGCGTTCCGTGGATCGAGACTTCCCACCGGTCTTCGATCAAGCGGTAGAGGCACCAGCGGCGAACCGACTGGGGGTTCGAGGAGCGCCAAGTAACCTGTGGGCTTCCTGCGGAGCTATCCTGGTCGGACGGCTTGAGGTCGGATGGCTTGAGGTCGGATGGCTTGAGGATCTCTACCACAGGAGCGGTGGTTTTCTCGACGTTGAGCCAAGGGGTCTGGGGGCTCAGGGCTTGGGATAGATAAGTATTGGTCTTGAGTCGATCGGTGAGTCCTTCGCGATTCTCCATAATGGCTTTCATGCTGAAATGGATGGTACCCGAGCTGCCTTGCATGGTTCGGGCCAAGAAGACTTGGTCTTCGATCTGCTCGACGGAAAAGGGCCGATTTTTGTCACCGACACGGCTGGTGAAGATTCCCGGTGCGATGGTTCGGTGTTGGGTGTTTTCGGAAACCCACCACTGGAGCAGCGCCGGAAAGCTTTGTTGTTTGGCGTGGATAGGCCAGTACAACTGGGGCGAGTAGTAGTCGCACCAGCCCTCGTTGAGCCAGAGTTTGGCATCGGCATAGAGTTTTTCATATTGATTGAAGCCTTGGACGCTCGCGGGAAAGCCAGGCTTCCAGATCCCAAAGGGACTGATTCCGAATTTCACGTGCGGCTTGGTCGCTTTGATCTGCTGATAGAGACTCTGGATGAACTGATTCATCTGATCGCGTCGCCAGTCGTCGCGAGAAAGCTTACCTCCGGTTTTGACGTAGTTGTCCCAAGCTCTTTCGTCGGGGAAGGGTGCATCGTCGATGGGGTAGGGGTAGAAGTAATCGTCGATATGAATACCGTCGATGTCGTAACGTTGGACCACATCGAGGAATACTTTGAGGGTGTGCTCTCGCGATTGGGTTTCGCCTGGATCGAGCCAAAGGTAATTGGTTTTGTCATTGCCGTAACGCTTGACCAGTTCGGGGTGCGTTTTGCTGATATGGGAATCCGACTCGGTGTATTTCTGCCCGGAGTTACGCGCGCGGTAAGGATTGAACCAAGCATGAAGCTCCATCCCGCGACGGTGAGTTTCTTGAATCCAGAACTCGAGCGGATCGTACCAAGGCTCTGGCGCTTTGCCTTGCTGACCCGTCAGGTAGTAACTCCAAGGTTCGAGCTGACTTGCATAGAGAGCATCGCATGAGGTTCGGACCTGGAGTACGACCGTATTGAGATGCATCTGATGGCACTGATCGAGAATCGCGATGGCTTCGGATTTTTGCTGCTCGACGCTGAGCCCTGGGCGAGTTGGCCAATCGATATTGGCGACCGTAGCGACCCATACCCCTCGAAATTCGCGAGGGACTTCTGGCAAAGGGCCAAGCGCGACGGGCTCTTGCGCCGAGCCGATGGCACCCAAGGAGTGCCAAAGCATTGCAGCGTACAGGAAGACAAAGGGAATCTTTGGTATTCGATACATCGACTGAATTGACCGAGTGCGAGGAGAAAAAGTTACCATGTCAGAGTCCATCGATCGAGCACTTCGGTCCAATGCACGTTCGTACTTCTTCTCGTACTCGTACTCGAAGCGACCTAGTGTAGCTATCCGACCCATTGGTCCACAAGGTACCGCGAACCGCTTTGATCAACGATCGGCGGCGCCGCAGTTCAAACAGCCATCGAGTACGAGTACCATTTCACTGAGTACGAGTACGAGTACGACTAGGAACACGAGCACGAGGAAATCTGGTCCAATGCACGATCGAGAACCTAACCGGGAGACTTGAGGGACTATATCTCCTCAAGATGTCTTGAAGAAAAAACGGGGAACCAAAGGGCAAATGGGCTTAGAGCAAGATCGGGCAAATATCGAACCAGGATCGACCTTGGCGCTCCATCCACTCGGTCGATTCGCTCGGACCCCACATTCCCTTTTCGTAGGTAAAGAGTTGTGGCGCAGCGGGGCTTCTCCAGGCTGCGATGATCGGGTCCATGATTCTCCAGGCTTGTTCGACCTCGTCGCTTCGAGCAAACAATCCCGGATCGCCAAGCATGACATCGAGCAGGAGGCGTTGGTAAGCGTCTGGAAGTTCTTTACCGCTGGAGTCGAAACGAAAGTCCAGCTCGCTCAATCGCAATCGCATATCGAGGTCGGGGACTTTGGATTGGAAGTACAACTGAAGGCCTTCGGCGGGCTGGATTTGGATTACCAGTCGGTTGGCCTCGGGGCGGTAGGATTTCTGCTCGCCAAAGAGCAGATGGGGTGGTTCACGAAACTGGATCACAATCTGGGTGGTTCGGCAACTCATGGCTTTTCCGCTCCGGAGGTAGAACGGGACGCCGCGCCATCGCCAGTTGTCGATATAGAACTTCAGCGCAGCGAACGATTCGGTGGGGCTTCCCTTGGGCACCCCCTCTTCATCGAGGTAGCCTTGGTATTGCCCACGGATACCGAATTCGGAGAAGTCGCTGCCGTGGTAAGGCCGGACCGCTTGGAGGACTTTGACCTTTTCGTCTCGAACGAATTCCCCTGTGTAGCGAACAGGGGCTTCCATGGCC
>Ga0315905_10003837_pt1 | contig 15445 bp, 8 predicted proteins | sample LakEriMetagenome_5_FD_203522 | JGI IMG/M metagenome (GOLD analysis project Ga0315905, IMG submission 203522) | Freshwater fungal communities from buoy surface, Lake Erie, Ohio, United States - Buoy 4 MA121 | ecosystem: Environmental > Aquatic > Freshwater > Lake | place: USA: Lake Erie, Ohio... | reverse complement strand
CGGAATCGCGCGCGGCGTTTGAGAATGCCCCAGCCACCCGACATGAACGCGTTGGCCGCACCGAAGGCTCCGCCGCTGAGAAATCCGACCACGTGGGCCGCATTCGCCACCGGTCCAACGGCTCCAGTGCAACAGACGACCAGCCAGATCAGCATCAGCGCGATGGTCCGCGGGCTCATCACGAATTCAGGGCTCGGATGAAGTTTTGATCGCAACAACAGGAAGCCGAAAAGCCCGTAGTTCACGCCTGACATGCCACCGAAATACGTGCCGCTGTAAAATCCTTCGGCGAGATTGGACAACACCGCCACCGCCAAAACCAGGACCAGAAAGCGCGGCGAGCGGAAGCGGGTCTCCAGCACCACGCCGAACTGCCAAAGCCACATCATGTTGAAAACAATGTGCATGAGACTGAAATGCAAAAACATCGGGGTCGCCAGTCGCCATATCTGGCCTTTTTTCACGTCGACCAGCGGGTCGCTTTTCCTGTTCTGTTGATTTGACATCAGGACCGACAACTCCGCGATTTTCTTTTCCTGTTCGGGCGACAACTGTTCGGGCATTTCGGCTCCTGCATCTGATCCGCCGTATTTCAATTCTATCAAGTTGTCATACTCTTCCGCGATCACGTTCAACTCATGCGCATTCCTTTGCGATGACAGGAACAAGGCATCGGCTTTATCGGCATCGCGGCCCGCCATCGTCAACGCGGCAACAACTGCGGAAACGATGATGAGGAACAGGGTCACCGGCAGGTAGTGCGTGATCTCCGCGAAATTCCGATGTTTCGCGTTGCGGGGATCCGGCGGCCAGGAGCGTGGAGACATTCGGTTGGGGAGCTTGTTGCAGGGTGCCTGGTTTCAGCGGGTCACACCGCGCTGCGATGTCTCGATGAATCCGATCAAATGGGCGCACTGCGGGTTGCTGGCCGCGCTGGAAGCCTTGAGCGAACTCAGTGCCATGGCCATGTTGTTTTCCTTACTCAAAAAAAGTTTTTTGTAGGCGAACTTGAGGGCCTTCACATCCTCGTCGCTGAAGCCCCGCCGTTGCAGACCAACCAGGTTCAGCCCCCTTGTGACCGCGGGATTGCCGTCGACCGTCATGAAAGGAGGCACATCCTGGATGACCTTGGAGCATCCGCCGACAATTGAATGCCGGCCGATCCGACAAAACTGGTGCACAGCGGCCATGCCCGAGAGGATCGCGTAATCGTCCATCACAACGTGACCGCCCAAAGTACCGTTGTTCGAAAGAATGATATGATTGCCCAATTGGCAATCGTGGGCCACATGCGCATAGCACAAGAGCAAATTGTGATTGCCGATGCGGGTCGGGATTTCCTCGTGTGTGCCGCGATGCACCGTGGTGTTTTCGCGAAACACATTGTGCGACCCGATCTCCAGATGCGTCGGTTCGCCAATATACTTCAAGTCCTGGGTCTTGCCACCGACCGCCGCAAAGGGAAAAAACTCGTTTGCCTCGCCGATCCGGGCCGGACCGCTGATGACGACATGTGAATGCAAAACGCAATTGTCGCCCAACTTCACCCCCGCACCGATGACGCAGTAAGGCCCGACTGCCAAATTGCGGCCCAATTCGGCTTGCGGTGAAATAACTGCGCTGGAATGAATCACGGTCGTTGAAGATGAAACGTCGGAGAACCCTTGCTGCACCGGATTGCAAACGAAGTCAAGGACAGTCTGCACATCCCACGCACACGGCGATCAAGCCAGGGAGATGCTCAAAGGCAGATATTTCTCCCCCGGGAGCGCCTGCGTCCCGCAGGCTGCGTTCGGCATCCTGCCGGACGCGGGTTTTCGCGAATGAACATGCCATAGTACCGCGATCGTTGCCTTTTGAACTGGGTTGATGACTGTCGAAGGACCTTCCTGACTCACTCGCTTTGTTGGCTAACCAGAGCGTGGGGTGAAGGTAGATCACGTAAGGGTGATGCGCGACCGCCCCCCACCGGAACGCTCGGAGATCGTTCCCTGCCTTTTTTCGCTCGCTTTGTTGACGAACGATAGCGTGGGGTGAAGGTAGATCACGTAAGGGTGATTCGCGACCGTTCCCCACCGGAACGCTCGGAGATCGTTCCCTTTTGATTGCGACATTGTTTGTCAATCCTTTCCCTAGCTTGATCGCCGTGATCCCACGCAGGGCCGCGAGGTTGTGTTCGACTGATTTGCATCACCGTCATCAAGTCGGATCGACCACTGGCAGTTCCCGGGCGAAGGCATCGCTCAAGGCATGCGAGGTACTGCAATTGAGACAGATGGTGCCCGTAATGTAATTGCCGCATAACCCGGCACGCATGGTGCCAAACCGTCCCGATAGAGATAAAGGCCTTCGATTTCAAGGGAGCTTATCGCGCTCACGACAATCGGCGCGGACCTCTTCCCGTTGCACAAACGAAACGGCGGATGCGCGAAAAACAAAAATGCAAAAAAAACGCGGCTGCTGTCCGCACGACGCATTGAGCATTGTTTCGTGGCACGACTCACGCATTTCAATCCGCGAATTCCTGTGGATCATTCCGGATTTACACACTTTTCGAATGGACGGATTTCCGAAAATCACTCCCCCTTTGCTCGTGATGCCGAGGGATAAACGATTTGCGAATATGTGACAAAAGATTGGGGGAAATTTGCTGCACGACCCATGGAGAATTTGCGATTTCTATTCACAGTCGTCCCATAGCACGTCCATGAGGCTCTGGATTACTTGATTTCAAAAGGATAACTGTTGTTTTTTTGCCATGACCTCATTGTACCAAATGCTTGATCCTCGCACCGGTATCCCCTTCCAGCGCTGCACCGGCGACCGCAGCGCGTCAAATGCAGTCTTTCCATCAAAACTTTTGATCAAAACCAAAAGCGCTGGAAAAACCAGTGGCAGCGACGGCATGAGACTGGATTGCATGAGTGTGGCAGCGGGCCCTTAAAATACCTAAGGAAATACTTTTGAGATCAACGCCGTTGAAAAAACCGCCGAGCGGATCGGAGTCAGGGAATTCCACCCCTCCCGAAAAAATCGGCAATTTTCAGATTGTATTGTTGACATCCCGGCAATTTTGTCTAGTTTTTCTGCCCCGCCTTGCATTGCGACAGGGGGAAACGCCACACTTTACCACCGAACACGCCCAAGTCATGAGTCCGACATATCGCCCATCGAAGCGCACACGCAAGCAGCAGCATGGTTTCCGTGCCCGCATGGCCACCAAGGGAGGTCGCGCCATCCTGAGCCGCCGTCGCCGCAAGGGTCGCAAGCGGCTCATGGGCAAGGGTGCCGAAGTGGCATTCAAGCGCCACACCCAGCAGCATACCACCCCCTGATTTGCAGGAGTCCTCCCCGCTGATGCGCCTTCCTCGGAAGCACACCATGAAAAAGCGGGCCGACTTCCATAAGGTCCGCGAGACCGGCCGCTCGAAAGTTGGCCGGTTTCTCGTTTTAAGCACGTTGGAAGACAGCACCTTACCCCATCTGATGGTCGCCTACATCACCACCAAGAAAATCGGCAAGGCGCACGACCGCAACCTGGTGCGCCGCCGTCTGCGCAGCATCGTCCAGCACGATCTGGCGCGCATCACCGACCCGCTGCGCTATCTTGTTCTCATCGCCCGCTACAACGCGGTCAGTGCGAGTTTTGCCGAACTGCAGCAGGACTGGTCGAAACTCTCCTCGCGCCTGGAACTTTTCACGCCACCCGCGAACTCCGCCGCCTGATGATCGATGATATCCCGCGCCGTGACATTGCTGATTCGACTGGTGATCCGCTGTTACCAGTGTGTCATCAGTCCCGCGCTAAAAGTGATTTTCGGACCGAACTCGGGATGTCGCTACCAACCGACGTGCTCGCATTATTTTCTCCAGGCCGTGGAAGTTCACGGCCCCTGCCGCGGATCGTGGATGGGGCTTCGGCGCATCTGCCGATGTCATCCTTGGGGCGGCTTTGGTCCCGACCCCGTTCCGCCAGTGCGGCAAACCCGCGAAAGCAATCATTCAACGTAATGCATTCCCTTTATGTACGATAAAAAAACATGGATCGTCGTTTCTCTTTGCAGCGTGCTCATGGCCTACACCATGTACGACATGAACAAAAAAGGCCAGATCGCGGCAAAGGAGCGCGAGCAACAGCAAAAGCTGGAGGAGTTCAACCGCAAGGCCCTGGAAGCGAAGAATCCGAAACCCGATCTGCCCGCAGCAGCCAACGGAGAAGAGGGCAAAACCCCTCCCCCGGTCGCGCCCGAAGAAAAACTGATCGTGTTGGAAACGCCCGAAGTCGCATTCTCGCTCACCACCCTTGGCGGAGGAGTCAAATTCGCCTCTCTCAAGAATCAATATGAAATCGGCGACAAAAAAATCCCGATCCACATCAATGACGACGGAAAAAATCCCGTTGCCGCGTTGACCAACGGACCTAACACATTTGATTCCCTGCTTTACGGATACGACGAGAAAATGTCCGTCGCAGGGAAATCAGCGGTGTTCATTGCAAAAACACCCGAGGGATTGATTGTCAAAAAGACATTCTCGCTCCTCGACGACAATTCAAAACCCGGCTCGGCCTTTCTACTGAATTTCGAAGTTGTCATCGAGAACACCAACGCCACCCCGGTGGCCCTCAACCAGTGGACACTGGCACTCGGTTCCGCCGGGCCTATCCACGCGAAGGAATGGCCCGCGCAGACCACCTACTTTTACCACGACGACCAGGATTATCATTTCATCGAAGTCACCAGTTTCAAGGGCAGCATCATCAGCTCGGACAAATCACAGGACGAAAAACCTGTCGCGAAAGCCGCGCTCGCGGGTGTATGCGACCAGTTTTTCACCATCGCGCTGAAATGCAGCGAGCCTTATCCGAGCAGCGTCATCGCCCACCCGTACGACGTGCCATTTCCCGGTCTCGAAAAACCGCTTCACGGCGTAAGTTCCTATCTGCGACTGCCAGTCCAGTCGCTCGCACAGGGTGAGCAAAAGAAACTGAGCTTCCAGATCTACATGGGGCCGAAGGACAACAACATGCTGCGCAAAATGGGCGAGCAATGGGGTGACATCATGAATTACGGTGTGTTTTCCCCGATCAGTCGCTTCCTTAACTGGGTGCTGCACTGGATTCACGAGGTCATTTCCAAAATGTCATCGACCTGGTCATGGGGCATTTCGATCATCGTGCTAACCCTCTGCGTTCGCACCGCAATCTGGCCGCTGTACAACAAGTCCAACCGCTCGATGAAGCGCATGGCGAAGCTGAAACCGGAGATGGACAAAATCAAGGAAAAGTACCCTTCCGATCCCACCAAGGTGAACCAGGAAGTGATGAAGTTGTACAAAAAATACGGCGTCAATCCCATCGGCGGCTGTCTGCCGATGCTGCTGCAAATCCCCATTTTCTTCGGCTTTTATCGCATGCTCCAATATGCCGTCGAACTGCGTCACGAACCGTTCCTGTGGTGGGTCAAGGACCTGTCGCAGCCCGACACCATCGGGCACTTGTTCGGTTACCCAGTGAACCTGCTGCCGATCATCATGACCCTGACCAGCTTCGCACAGATGGCAATGATGCCGAAAACCGGCGACAAAATGCAGCAGCGGATGATGATGTTCATGCCCTTTGTGTTCCTGATTTTCTGTTATTCGTTTGCCTCCGCACTCGCCCTCTATTGGACGACTCAGAACATTTTCACCATCTTCCAAACCTGGCTGACCTCGAAACTACCCGAGCCCGTACTCAAGGAAAAACCCGCGGGGCCCGTTGATCCGAGCAAACCGCAGAAGAAAACCTTCATGGAACGGATGATGGAAAAGCAGGAGGAATTGCAGCGACAGCAAGAGGCCCGGGCACGCGGAGAAAATCCTGCGGATCTTCGCGATGTCACCCCGAAAAAACGTCCTCCGAAAACAGGCGGTTGAGGCTTTTCAGGACTGCTGGCTCGTTGAATTAATCCTTGCACATCAAGTCTTTCGCATTTACCAATCCCACCCCTGAATCGCTCCAATCTTCTCACAATTTTATGATCAAATGGATTCTGCAAAAAATCGTCGGCAGTAAAAACCAACGCGAGGTGCGTCGCCTGCGTCCGGTTGTTGCCCGCATCAATGAAATCGAAGAAGCCTTGCAAAGAGAGCCGGAGGACAAACTGCGCGAATTCACGCAAAAATGGCGCGATCACTTGGCCCGCTACCACGATTTGCATGCTCCGCCGAAACCGCAGTTGTTTCGCATGGAGCCTGATCAATTGAAGGAGGTCGCGCTGGCACTCGAAAGCCGGTTTTCAAAATTGCGCGACGAGTTTCCCGATCTCCCGGCGACCGTCGCCGCGGATCCGGAATCGATCGAGTCCGCCAAGGAGGCATTCCGCGACATAGAGCCGAGCTTTCGCGAGCGCCGCGCCAAATACCTGGAACAAATCCTGCCCGAAGCCTATGCCGTGGTCAAGAACGGTGCCCGGCGGATGTGCGGTAGAGAAATTACCGTGTGCGACCACCAACTCACATGGGAAATGGTCCATTTCGATGTGCAGTTGATCGGCGGCATCGCCCTCCACCGCGGCATGATCGCGGAAATGCAAACCGGCGAGGGAAAAACCCTGGTCGCCACGCTTCCGGTCTATCTGAACGCGCTCACCGGACTCGGCGTTCACATTGTCACGGTCAACGACTACCTCGCCCGCCGCGACTCCGAATGGATGGGCTCGCTTTACAAATACCTCGGTCTCAGCGTCGGCTGCATCCAGAATCAAATGCACCCGACCGACCGGCGGGAACAATACGCATGCGACATCACCTACGGAACCAACTCGGAATTCGGCTTCGATTACCTGCGCGACAACGGCATGGCCAGTTCGCTCGATGAGCAGGTGCAGCGCATGCACTATCTGGCGGTGATCGACGAGGTCGACTCGATTCTGATCGACGAAGCGCGCACGCCGTTGATCATTTCCGGACCATCCACCGTTTCCTCCCATCAATACGACACCTACAAGCCGCTGATCGAGCGGTTGGTGAAAAAACAAACCGATTTGTGCAGCGAACTTGCCGCGGAGGTCAAGAGCAAGTTGGAGGCCGGCGAAACCGAAGCGGCGGGCCGGGCGATGTTCAAATTGAAACTCGGTCAGCCGCGCAACCGGCAATTCATGCGCCTGATGGAAGAACCGGAAAACCGCCGCTTGCTGGAAAAGACCGAACTTTCCTTCTATCAGGACGCACAGAAAAAAGACCTGTTTGCGATCAAGGAGGAGTTGTATTTCACCATCGATGAAAAGGCCCACGATGCCGACCTGATGGAAATCGGTCGCAATTTTCTCTCGCCGAATGACCCCGATGCTTTCGTTTTGCCCGACCTCGGAACTGCTTACGGCGAGATCGACGCCGATCCCTCACTCACCGATGAAGATCGCTTCGCCCGCAAGGAGGAACTGCAAAACCGCCTCGATACCCAAGGCGAGAAAATGCACAACATCTCCCAGTTGCTCAAGGCCTACTGCATTTATGAAAAGGACGTGCAGTATGTCGTTACGGAGGGCAAAGTGATCATCGTCGACGAAAACACCGGTCGGGAAATGCCCGGACGCCGCTGGTCGGACGGTCTCCACCAAGCCGTGGAAGCGAAGGAAGGTGTGGTCATCGAACGGGAAACCCAAACCTACGCCACCATCACCATTCAGAATTATTTCCGCCTCTATGAAAAACTCGCGGGCATGACCGGCACCGCGGAGACCGAGGCGGCGGAGTTTTCCGACATTTACAAACTCGACGTTCTGCCCATCCCCACCAACCGCCCGAACACGAGAGTCGACCTCAACGACCAGGTTTTCAAAACCCGGCGCGAAAAATTCAATGCCGTGGTGAAAAAAATCGCCGAGGCCAACGCCAAAGGACAACCGGTTCTCGTCGGCACGGCATCGGTCGACGCCTCCGAAACCCTCAGCCGGATGCTGAAACGGGAGAAAATCGATCACGCGGTGCTCAACGCAAAATATCACCGCCAGGAAGCGGAAATCATCGCCAATGCCGGACAGCGCGGCTCGGTGACGGTGTCCACGAACATGGCCGGACGCGGAACCGACATCAAACTCGGCGAGGGTGTGCCCGATCTCGGTGGGCTCTTCGTCATCGGCACCGAGCGCCACGAGTCGCGCCGGGTCGACCGCCAGTTGCGCGGTCGCTGCGCACGCCAGGGCGACCCCGGTCTTTCTCAGGCCTATCTGTCGTTCGAGGACGACCTGATGCGCAATTTCGCCGCCGCCGAAAAGATGACCCAGATGATGGAAAAGCTCGGCATGGAGGAAGGTGAGGCACTGGAGCATTCCTGGCTGAACCGCTCTGTCGAAACCGCACAAAAGCGCGTCGAACAACGCAACTACATCTGGCGCAAACGGGTGCTCGACTTTGACGACGTGATGAACAACCAGCGCGAGGTGGTGTATGGTTATCGCAACGAAGTGCTCTCGACCGAGACCCCGCGCGACCTGGTGTTTGAAATCATCGACAAGGTGATTCCCGCCAACGTCATGGGTTACTTTGCCGGACGTGACGACAATTCACCCGACTTGACGGAATTGTATCACTGGATTCAGGGCAACCTGCCGGTGCGCGTCACCTTGGAGGACCTGCAAGCCGCGAAAACGCCGGATCAAATCGCCACCATGCTGGTCGCCAGGGTCAAGGATGCGTATGAATTGCGCACTGCCAATTTGCCCGCTGAAATCCTCGAGCAGGAGGAACGGCGCATGGTGCTGGTGGCCATCGACAAACAATGGCAGGCTCACCTCTACAACATGGATGCCCTCCGCGAAGGCGTTTACCTGCGCGCCCAGGGCCAGAAGGATCCGCTCATCGAATACAAGAACGAGGCCTACACGTTGTTCGTGGAATTGATGGGCAGCATCGAACAGGAGGCCTTCCACAACCTCTTCCGCTCCGCAGCGGCGATCGATGCGTTTCTCAAGCAGTTGCAAAACGCCCCGCGCCAGTTGATGAGCGGCGAGGATGGCATTACTCAGGACAATGTCGCCCGCACCGGCGGCTCCAACATCACTGATAACAGCATGGTCGCCTCGCCCGGTGGATCGCAGATCAAGATCAACCTGCCCAAGCGCAAACCGAGTTTTGACATCAGCACCTCGGGTCGCAACGCCCCCTGCCCTTGTGGTTCCGGGAAGAAATTTAAGCAATGCTGCGGCCTGCAAAGCACCACGGATGAGTAAATGATGCAATCCGCAGGCTATTTTTCCCTGCGGACTTCAAGCAAGCCACTCGGCGGAACTTCCCAGTCGCGAACACCTGCGGTGATGTTCGTTTTTTGTTCACTGACCAGTCCGCCCATGCAATCGAGAACGCGCACGGTACAGGGGCCGTAATCCTGCCCGAAACGCAAGACCACCGCAGTTCCCGGCTTGGCGTTGATGACATCGATCCGCGATGGAGCGGCAGCGGCAACGGTGACCACCATGTCTTGATAGAGGGTGGCGATCAGCTTTTCTCCTGCCCGCGCAACCAGCAAAGGGAAGTTGTGAGCCGGACCGACCGGTTGAAAATCCCCATCTAACAAAACTCCGCGGTTTTCCTTCCAGTAAGTCATCCAGAAACCGATCATTTTCCGGTGCTGCGGAGACACTTCACCGAGCCGAACGGAAATTTGCGGCACGCTGAAGATCACGTTGAGAATCTGCAGGGCCGCGCTCGACACCGGTTCGTTGGCATGCCAGGCAATCATGTCGCTGTGAACAGCGGTATTGTCCGCCAACAACCGCAGATCGACGATTTCCTTGCGGTTCACCGGACCGGCATTCGGGCAATCGACACCGCGAAGCATGTTGCCATACTTGCGCATCAAGGGCCCATTGTAAGGCTGGCGAAACTCGATGGCGATGTCGGGCTTGATCGCGCGAAGATGTTTCATGACATCCGTGAAAAACCGGTCCACCGCCTCATCCACCGAGGCGTAGTCACGCCCATTCTCGGCTGTCATGACGGTCTCGGGTTTGGGGGCGAACAGCTCGATGAAATCGAGTTTCAATCCGTCCACACCCCATTCAGTGACGGCCTTTTCATACAATCCGATCAAATACTCGCGCACATCGGGATAGCGTGGATCGAGCACATGAGCCTTCAATCCTGCATTGTAATATAGCAATTTCCCCTCGAAGCGCTTCACAGCGAGTGAATTTTCGCCCACCAAGGGAACCGAATACCAGAGGATGAACTTCTGCTTCAAGGCGTGGACTCGGTCGACAAATCCCTTGAAATCGGGAATGCGCTCGGGCTTCCAGTCACCGGTGAAGGCATAGCCCCGGCTGCTGTCCATGGTTTGCCAGCCATCGTCGACAATCACCCCGCCCAGCCCGATTTCGCCGCCGAGCCTGCATTCCTCGACAATCGTGTCGGGATTCAAGCTCTGATGGTAACTATACCAGGTGGAATAGAGCGGCGTTCGGGCTGCTTCAGGCACGGCAGCCGGATGATAACCATCCTGCGCGGCCCACCAGCGCGCGGTGTCGCGCAACACCGCGTAGTACGGCTCCGTGCGGGTGTCGAAGCGGAACGTGATCGAATAGTCCTTCAGCGGCGCCTGCTTGCCGGCGAACAGCTTCACCGAGGCATGGATGTTGAGATCTTCCTCGACCACGCCGCCGCTGATCTTCAGCGGTCTCATGGTGTCGGAACAAGCGACCAGGAAACGATTGCCGTCGTCGGGACCAAGAAACATCAGCAGCGGAGCGCGCAACACCGCGCGGGACTCCACATCAGTGCCCTGGTGATCGAGATGGGACTTGCCAATATCGCAAGTCCATGTGCCGGCAAGGTCCACGGCGGGAAACTTCCAGGTGACTTCGAACGGCGGAGGAACAGCGGGCTGGGGCGATGAAATTGTCAACGTCGCGAGCGTCAATCCGGCTTGCGGATGTTCGAATTTCCATTCCGCACTGAAGCTGCCGAGATCGCCTTTCATGGCGAGCGCGTCATCGGGAAAGGCAACGGGAGCCGGGGCGGCGGCGGAAATGCAGCATCCGATTGCCGCGATGCACATGCTTGCTAACCAACAATCTCGTTTTGGAATCGGGACTGAAACATTCATGATTTTATGTTAGGGAATCCCCTGCTCCTCAGTTCTTGTTTTTCACAAAAACATCGAACTCGTAAATCGACCAATGATAGAGCGGATTGGCACCGGTCTGCTCGACTTTGATATGGCGGGCCGACTGCTGCGGGAAGGTGATGGTGGTGATGCCCTTGTTTCCTTTGCCTGATGCAATTGGCTGGCTCCATTCTTTGCCATCCCTGGAAATGCGGACGACATATTGTTCCGGTGTATCCCAAACGGCCCAGGTGGTATCGAGAACGATTTTGTCGAACTGCTCTTCCTTTTTCATGTCCACTTGAAACCACTGTCCTGCATACTGGGTCTTGGTCATGTCGCGCCAGCCGGTCCAATGGTCGCCGTCAAGGGCATTGGCGGCGGCGACATCGACGACAAGTTTTTCACCACTGAAGAGAAACGTACTATCCGCCACCGAGGCCGAGGCGGTCCATGATTTTTTGTCGAGGGCGCGGTCGTCGGCAACAACCGGAACGGCCGCGGGTTTGGGGGAATCTGTCGGCAATTCTCCCAGCCCCAAGAATTTCCAGCTTCCCGATTTTACCGAGAATTTCACATAGTCCTCGTCTTCGCCCTGCCAACTGAGCCCGCTGACCGCGTCCGCGATGAACGCTCCCTTCCAGATGGTGGCGTCATTGCATTTGATTTCACGCAGGTTGGTGAAGGATTTTTTGGGGATGCCGACAATTGCCGTCGTGTCCGCCGGTGAATTCAGGGATAGTGCGTATTCCGAAGCATTTTTGTTCATCGAAACGGCGATGTCACCCTTGATCGAAGGCACCACCATTTTGATGGAGGATAGAAACGCTTCCTTCGGCAGCACCTGAAACGTGCTCCAGCCGGGTTCGACCGGGGATACACCGGCAATGGTTTGCGACAGGATCAGCGCGGGAGGATTCCAGCCGTGGTTCAGCGAGGATGCGTCGTCGAAGGCATCGACGCGCGATGCCCACCAGCGATCGTAGTGTTCCCAAAGAGTTGTGAAACTGCAGGGAATCATGGTCTGGTAACGTTCATGCATCCGCAGCAGCGCGTGCTCCTGTTTTCCCATGGTGCAAAGCGCTTCAAAAACCCAGCGGTCGAAGAAACAACTGGAGTAGGTTTTTTTGGTCAGCACATTCTCGTAAATCGCGGGCCATTTCGCGCGGTCGGCGAGCCCCGCATTGACCGCCATTGCGTTGGCGCGGTCATCGGGCTCCTTGACTTGCGCGGACATGTAGTAGCTGCCTTTCCAATACTTTTGATCAAAGGTGCTGCGTATCGCCTCGCGTTTCTGATCGATGATCGCGACATCTGCCTCATGTCCCGTGGCCAGGGCGATTTTTTTCAATGTGCCCAGGCAGTTGTAAAAAAAACAGGTTTCGATGACAGCAATGTCCTTGTTCTCCTTGCCCCAATCGAACCATGTCCGGGGGTTGCCGAATTGATAGGTTTCGAAAAGGAATGTTTTCGTGGGTTCGTAAACAGCCCGCATCGACTCAACATCGCCGGTCTGGAGGTAGTAAAACCACAGTCCGTAATCGCCGAGAAACTCCAGGTGCTGGCCTGGGTAAAACTTGGGTTCCAGTTTGCGCAGAACCAGTTCCTTGCACAAGCGGTGGGACTTGGTGTCGAACGCGTAAAAACATTGATTCATTTCCGGCGTGCCATCGCCCCAGAAGCCGACGCGTTCGCGGTCGGGACAATCGTAGAAATGATCACGCATGCAGATGTATGCCGTCCGGACCGCTTTTTTCCAAAGGATGTTGTAGTCGTTGTCGTTGCATTCGAACGATCCGGCAAAGGTGGTGTCGTAGCCCGTCTCGCGGTACTTCACGGCCCTGACCGTCACCCCGGCGGGGATCGTATAGATCGCACCCTCGCCACTGACCCAGTTTTTCGCCTCATAACTTTGGATTCCTGCCGCCGTGGTCCAGGTCTCGGTAGGCGTAAGAAACAGCACCAGCGGGTTGCTGGAATTGAAGCTGATCATCTTGCCCGCTTCCGCTTCGACTTCGATCCACGGCTGAAAGTGGCAGTTGTATGGCATCGAGCACACCAGTTTCCAAGGTTTGTCTTCGCTGTGCGGAAGGTCCTTGGAATGTCTAATGTAATCCTTCTGTCCGTAGTCCAGGATCCCCGGTTCGCCAAAACCGGGAAACGTGGTGGCCAGAGTCAACCCGATCAACATGGAAAACAGGCGCATGATTGTAGTGGTGCTCGGGTTGCTCAGAAATCAGCGGGATTTGCCGGAGCCAACGCTGCGGAGTTCCGGTTGGGTGGTGGCCGACTGGATTTCCTTGATGGCGTTTTCAACCGCCGAAGTCCGGCGCTGGTTGAGTTCTCCTCCGGGGAATCGACCGTTTTTGACTTCGTCATTGAGCGAATCAACAAGTTTTTTCAATTCGGGAATGACATCCTGCGCCGCTTTTCCGTAACTCGCTATTTCCTTCATGATCTCGCCGGTCCGACCTTCGCTGCCGTGTCCTCCTTGTGTTTTGCAAAATTCGACACCGGCCTGGATGCCCTCTTTGAAGTGATGTTTGGTCAAGGCCTTGAAGGCACCCATGCGGATTTCATTGCTGAACATGGTGTCCGCCGGACTCGCTGTTTTGACAGCAGCGAGCAGATCGGGAGCCAGAGCGGTGACATCCTCCAGACTGAGTTTGTTGTCAAAGAATCCTTTCAACGTCGCCCGCGCCATGCCGTCGGCATTGAGGGAAACGATGCGGACCGCTGGATAGACCAGTTTCGGATTCACATCCTTGAGCGCATCGGACAAGGGGCCTGCGAACAAGGCATGAGCGAGTTGACCATGGGCGATTTGGATCGGATCCGCCCAGTTGACCGGATAGAGCGGCTCGGCGGTATCTACTACCGCTTTGAGGATGCCCTCGACTTCTGGCTTGGCATTGCCGCCCATTTTTTTGATGGCCTCCGCCGCTTTGTAGCGCACCCAACGATTTTCATGAGACAGTTGTTTCACCAATACCGGCAAGGCTTCCGCACTGTTGAGCAATCCGAGAGTCTGGCAGGCGCCCTGGATCATGTGGGGATCCTTTCCTCCCGCCAGAGAGATGAGTTCCTTGGTCATGTTTTTTCCTTCCGGCCGACTTGCCAGTTCCTCGGCAGCCCAGCCGCGAACGATCGGCGACCAGTCGCCGAAGGCCGCGATCAAATCCTTTTCATCCAACTTCTTGCGGTCGAGATCAAATCGTCCGGAAGCAATGGCGTTCGCGACTTGTGCTTTGCTCAGCGCCAATGCCGGATTGGCGTCTTTGCCGGTGATATACAATTTTTTCAAGGGCATCGAATAGGTCAGCACATAGGTCGCATTGGGGCTCAGACCTGAATAGCTGCTGTGGCCGAAATACGTGTTGTCGTCGGTTTTTCCCGCACCATACTGCTCACCGCCATCGTAGGTGAAGGACCCGTCACTGCGACGCACCAGATCCAAGTGCCACGAAGCCTCCTTGAAGAAGGCCGCCGCCGCCGCAGGTCCGCCCACATTGGCACCCAGAGCGCTCCAGAGATAACTGAAGCCCTGGCCGGTGTGTCCGCACTCCCGGCTGCAATAGCCCGCCGTGGCCATTTTTGCGAAAAACTGCGCTTCGGGAATCTTGTTGGCTTGCAGGGCAAACAACAGCGCGGTGACCGAATTCTTGCCATTGTTTTCATGATACGGCCATGGTTCATGTTCGCCGTAGGGAATCGCACCCTTATCGACAAAGTAACCGAAAAACCCCGCGGCCCGCGCGATGGCCGGATCGACCTCGGGATCTTTGATTCCACACTTTTTGCCCAGCACGATCGCCAGGTTGGCGGGCAATCCCGCCATGTTGACGGGTCCGTACGGTGGCACCGAACCGTGGAATTTGCCATCGGGTGTCAATGCTGCGAAGCCATGACCAAAAGTGCCATACATGCCCTGTCCGCGCGCCAGCAAACTTACGTATTCATCGAGCCCGTGAAGCACCTCCCGGTCTTTGGTCAACAGATAATACTCGCACAAAAAGGTGGTCTTGTAGCCCAGATCCCACGCCGAACCTTCGAACTCCTTGCGCAAGTCCAGTGATGCCGGTGCTATTTTGCGCGCCAGATCCTTGGCCATTTCCAAATGTTTTTTTTCTCCGGTGGACAACAATGCCAGTCCATTGATCGCACCGTGCCAACTGTCGCTCGGTTGCTCCCTCTCCAGCGCTTTGCAGGCCTCTTCGAAAATCAATTTCGACTTCGGACAGTTGTAGGGCGCGGTATCGCTGTAGGTGCCCATGACCCGCAGTTTGAGTTCGACCTCCTCCTGTTTGCCCGCGCGCCAGATCGTTAGTTTGAGAAGGCCTTTGTTCTCCTCCTTTTCCGCTT
>Ga0315905_10003836_pt1 | contig 15445 bp, 12 predicted proteins | sample LakEriMetagenome_5_FD_203522 | JGI IMG/M metagenome (GOLD analysis project Ga0315905, IMG submission 203522) | Freshwater fungal communities from buoy surface, Lake Erie, Ohio, United States - Buoy 4 MA121 | ecosystem: Environmental > Aquatic > Freshwater > Lake | place: USA: Lake Erie, Ohio... | reverse complement strand
TAGGCGAGATGCTTGCCATCCTTCGACGGCGTCCATTCGGCCAGCGCCGTGGCGCCATCCTTGGCCCAAGGGTTGGGATCAATCAACACGCGCGGCGCGGCGCCATCTGCCTGCACATACAGAACAGACTGGTTCTGCAAACCGGAGTTGCGAGCATAGAATTGCAGCCCGCCACGAACCCGCGGGATGCCGAAGCGTTCGTAATTATACAGCGCGGTTAGCCGTTGGCGGATCGGTTCCCGCTTGGGCAGGCCAGCGAGATAACCCATCGTAACCGTGTTTTGCGCGTCCACCCACTTGGCCACATTGGCATCGGTGCGCACATCGGCTTCCAGCCAGCGATATGGGTCGGGCACCGAAAGGCCATGACGCGCTTCCACCTCGAACCCGCGCTTGGTTTCGGGATAGGCGATCGGGGCGGCAACAACAGAGGCAGCGGTGGACATCATCATCACAATCGCAAGAGGCAAGCGCATGGCCGGTTTCTCCCTTTTGGGCAATGGCGCACACCATGGCCGCTTGCGCCCGGCATTTCCAGCAATTGCAACAATCCGGTCGCCTGCGACATCATATAAAGCTATCTTTATACTTGCGCGCAAAGGCCATGACCGATAGGGGAACGCCAACTCTAGCTTTCATCATCAGGAATCGCACCATGGCCGATTATGCCATCAAGGACTTGAGCCTCGCCGAATTCGGCCGTCGCGAAATCGCCATCGCCGAAACCGAAATGCCCGGCCTGATGGCGCTGCGCGCCGAATTTGGTGGGTCGAAGCCGCTGAAGGGCGCGCGCATCACCGGTTCGCTGCACATGACGATCCAGACCGCCGTTCTGATGGAAACATTGGTGGCGCTGGGTGCGGAACTGCGCTGGGCCACCTGCAACATTTTCTCCACCCAGGATCATGCTGCTGCCGCCATGGCCGCTGCCGGCATCCCGACCTATGCCATCAAGGGCGAGAGCCTGGCGGATTACTGGGATTATGTCGGCCACATTTTCAATTGGGGCGATGTTACCTCCAACATCATCCTCGATGATGGCGGCGATGCCACCATGTTCGCGCTGTGGGGCGCCCGCCTCGAAGCCGGCGAAACCATGGGCGAGCCGGAAAACGAGGAAGAAGTCGAATTCCAGCGCGCGCTCAAAGCCTACATCAAGGCCCGTCCCGGCTATCTGACCGAGACGGTGAAGAACCTGAAGGGCGTTTCGGAAGAAACCACCACGGGCGTACATCGCCTGTATGAACTGGCCAGGCAGGGCCGCCTGCCGTTCCCGGCGATCAACGTCAACGACAGCGTGACCAAGTCAAAGTTCGACAATCTTTATGGCTGCAAGGAATCGCTGGTCGATGCCATCCGCCGCGCCACCGATGTGATGCTGGCCGGCAAGGTTGCCGTGGTTGCCGGCTTTGGCGACGTCGGCAAGGGCTCGGCGCAGAGCCTGCGCAACGGCGGTGCCCGCGTGATGGTGACGGAAATCGATCCGATCTGCGCCCTGCAGGCCGCGATGGAAGGCTTTGAAGTCGTCACCATGGAAGACGCCGTCAAGCGGGCTGACATCTTTGTCACCGCCACCGGCAACATGGATGTGATCACCGCTGAACACATGAAGGCGATGCGCCCCAACAGCATCGTCTGCAACATCGGTCACTTCGACAGCGAGATCCAGATCTCGGCCCTGTCCAACTACAAGTGGACCGAAGTGAAGCCGGGCACCGACATTGTCGAATTCCCTGATGGCAACCAGATCATCGTGCTGGCCAAGGGCCGCCTGGTGAACCTGGGCTGCGCCACCGGCCACCCCAGCTTCGTGATGTCGGCCAGCTTCACCAACCAAGTGCTGGCCCAGATCGAATTGTGGACCAAGGCCAACGCCTATGAGAACCGCGTCTATGTGCTGCCCAAGCATCTCGACGAAAAGGTCGCCCGCCTGCACCTCGAAAAACTGGGCGTGAAGCTCACCACCCTGTCGGACAAGCAGGCCAGCTACATCGGCGTCGGCGAAACCGGCCCGTTCAAGCCGGATCATTATCGTTATTGATGCGGCCCGCCCGTTGGGCAGGCATGATGGCGGCGATGGGGCAACACCCCATTGTCGCCATCGTCGTTTCGGGCCCGGCGCACCCCACCGCCCGAACCGCGCCGCCCGCACCGCGCCCTGCGCATTTTGGCGCTGGACTTGGGCCCAAGCGGCGGCCAAGAGCTGGGCATGACAGGGGCAAACTCAGCGGGCCGCGCGCTGACCATGATCGGCGCTTGGCTGCTCGCCGCGCCGATATTGGCGGCGCAGCCAGTCCTGCAGCCGATCCCGGCGCCACAACCAAACGACAGCACGCCGCCGCCCGCCGAATTGCCGGTGACCGACGAGCCTGATGCCGTCGCAGCATCTGTCGCCGCCACTGGCAGCCGATCGGCGGAAAACGCCGTGCGTCAGGCCGGCGATGCCTTCGGCACTTCGATCGGCCGCGAGGTCTCCGGCCTCTACAGCCGCGAACGCGTGCGCGGTTTCTCGCCGGTGGTGGCCGGCAATGTCCGCATCGATGGCCTCTACTTCGATCCCATCGTCACCCCATCCAGCCGGCTGGTGCGCGCCACCACCATCAAGGTAGGCCCGTCGGCACTGGGCAGCCCGTTTCCCGCCCCCACCGGGGTTGTCGATCTGGGCCTGCGCCGGCCGGGCCAGGAGGCGGCCGCCAGCGTTCTGATCGGCTACAACTCGTGGCACACGCCCACCGCGGAATTCGATGCCACACTGCCGGCCAGCGCCACGCTCAGCATCGGGTTCGGCGCCGGGCTGCAGCTGGAAAACGGCTTCAACGCCACCCGCGATCACAGCTATGAAGGTGCCTTCATCGCCGAATGGAAGCCCTCGGCCAGTTTCAGCCTGCTGCCCTTCATCAACGTGCGCAACACGACGATCGATGATCATGGCCCGATTTCGGTGCCGCAGGGCAATTTCCTGCCGCCGCGCCTGCCGCGCCGCCAGTTTTTCGGGCCGTGGTGGTCGCGCAGTGGCGATGTCGAACTCAACGCCGGTGTGATCAGCGACTGGACGATTGGCGAGGGCTGGCTGCTGCGCGCCGGCCTGTTCCGGTCGCAGCGCGTGATCGATGGCCAGTTCGCCAACGTGGTGCGCATCACGTCGCCCGATGGCACCGGCACCCAGCGCATCACCGGCGATCCCACTTTGTACAATGGCGCCACCAGCGGCGAAGTGCGGCTGACCCGCCGCTTTGAAGATGGCCCGCGCCTACACCAGCTGCATGTCACGCTGCGCGGCCGCCAGACCTATCGCCGCTTTGGTGGATCGCAGGTTTTTGATCTGGGCATCGTCAACATCCTGGGCTTTGCCCCCAACGTGCCGCCGCCCGTGCTGAATTTCGGCCCGCAGCAGGAAGACAATGTGCGGCAGTGGACCGGCGGCATTGCCTATGAAGGCCGCTGGGCCGGCATTGGCGAGCTTTCGGTGGGGGTGCAGAAGAGCGATTATACCAAGCACATCGGCTTTCCCGGTGCCGAAACCGGCATCGATGCCACGCCCTGGCTTTATAACGTCAATGCCGCCGTGCAGGTGAGCGGGTCTGTCACCATCTATGGCGGGGCGGTGACCGGGCTGGAGGAATCGGGCGTCGCGCCCAATTTTGCCGCCAACCGCAACGAAGCCCTGCCGGCGATCCAGACCCGCCAGATCGACGCCGGCGTGCGGATTGATCTGGGCGGCGGCATGCGCATGGTCGCTGGCCTGTTCCAGGTGTCGAAGCCCTATTTCAACCTCGACACCAACGGCCGGTTTGATGTGCTGGGCGATGTCATCAACCGCGGTGTGGAAGCCAGCTTTGCCGGCCCGATCACCCCGGAACTGTCGCTGGTGGTGGGTGCCAGCCTGCTGCGGCCCGAGGTGACGGGCGATGCGGTGACGCGCGGGCTGGTGGGCCGGCTGCCGGTGGGGGCGATTGCCGAACGCGTGGAATTTTCCGCCGATTGGCGCCCCGGCTTTGCGCCGGGCCTGTCATTCGACATGCGCTTGTCGTACCGGTCGCCGGAAGTGGCCACGGTCAACAATCTTGTCTATGTCCCCACCCGCACGCTGGTTGATCTGGGCGGGCGCTACCGCTTCAAACTGGCCGGCAATGACGCGGTGTTGCGCATTCAGGCCACCAACCTGTTCAGTCAGCAAGGCTATGATCTGCGTGGGGCCAATGCCTACACAGTGCTGCCCGGCCGGGTGACCCAAGCCTATCTCACCGTCGATTTCTAAAGGGCAAAGCGCATTTCTGGCCGCCAGCCCTTGCGATTGGCGGGAAAAGCGGCAAACGCATAGCGGATGAACGCCCGCCCTCTTCTTCTTGCCGCTGCGTTGCTGCTGGCACCCCCGGCCGCCGCCAGCGCCCAGCCGCAGCCCAACGACAGCGTACCGCCGCCGCCTGCAACGCCGCCCGCCGATGAGCCCGACCTGTCGCCGCCGGCCGCGCCCGTGGCGGCCACCGGCAGCCGGTCAAACGAAAACGCCGTGCGCCAGTCCGGAGACGCCTTTGGCAGCACGGTCGGCCGCGAGGTGATCGGCATCTACAACCAGATGAACGTGCGCGGGTTCTCGCCGATCGCGGCCGGCAATGTGCGCATCGATGGCCTGTATTTCGATCCCGTCGTGCCGCCCAACACGCGGATCAGCCGCACCACCACCATCCGCGTTGGCCTGTCGGCACTGGGCAGCCCCTTCCCCGCCCCGACTGGCCTGGTGGATTTCGGTTTCCGCCGCCCCGGGGACGAAGCTGCGGGCAGCGTGCTGTTTGCGGCCGACGAATGGGGCACGGTGAATGCCGAAGTGGATGCCGTGCTCCCGGTCAGCGGTCAGCTCAGTCTGGGTCTCGGCGCATCGGCCCGGATTGAAAGCGGGCAGGACAGCACGCGTCAGAACAGTTTCGGCGGCACGCTGATCGCGCGCTGGAATCCGGCGCCGGGCCTCACATTGATCCCGTTCGCCAGCCTGCTGCACCAGACGCTGGACGATCACCGCCTCACCTTCCAGACCGCGACTGAATTCCTGCCGCCGCTGCTGCCGCGCCGCCAGCGCTTCGGGCCGGATTGGGTGAACGGCAGCGGCCTTGATGCCAATATCGGCGTGCTCACCGATTGGCAGATCGCGCCGCAATGGCAGTTGCTTGCCGGTATCTTCCGATCCTCGCGGGTGCGGGACAGGCAGATGACCAGCCTGGTGCGCAACCTGCAGCCCGATCGTACCGGCACGCAGCGGGTGATCGTCGATCCGCGCCTGAACTTTGCCGCTGTCAGCGGCGAGGTCCGCCTCACCCGTCAGATCGACGAAGGCCCGCGCCGGCACCAGATCCACCTTGCCGTGCGCGGCCGCAGCGGTGATCGCCGTTTCGGCGGGTCGGACACGCTGGAATTGGGCCCGGTGCAGATCGACACGCCGTCGCGCGTGCCGGAGCCTGATTTCCGTTTCACGGCGCAGCAGTTCGATGATGTGAAACAGATCACCGGCGGCATCGGCTATGAAGGCCGCTGGCTGGGCGTGGGCGAAATCGCCGCCGGCCTGCAATGGACCGATTACAAGAAGCGCATCGATCTGCCGGGTGCCAATGGATTGAAAGGGGGTGTGCAGGCCACCGATGACCGGCTGCTGCTCTACAACATCACGATTGCGGCCAACATCACGCCAGCGCTGGTCGTCTATGCTGGCACGGTGAATGGCCTTGAAGAAAGCGGCGTCGCCCCCGGCAATGCCATCAACCGCAACGAAGCGCTGCCCGCCATCCGCACCCGCCAGATCGACGCCGGGCTGCGGTTGGCACTCACCGATCAGATCAAGCTGGTCGCCGGCGTGTTCGACATCACCAAGCCCTATTTCAACCTCGACCCCAATGGCCGCTTCGATGTGCTGGGCGACGTGTCCAATCGCGGCGTCGAAGCCTCCATCGCGGGGCCGCTCACCCCCACGCTCAGCGTCGTCGCCGGCGGCGTCTGGCTGTGGCCGAAGGTGACCGCCCCCGGCGCCGCACCAGGCCGCATCGGCGAACGCCCGGTGGGCGCCATCAGCCAGCGTGTCGAATTCAGCGCCGATTGGCGGCCACCCTTCGCCCCCGGTGTCTCCTTCGATACCCGCATCGCCTATCGCAGTTCGGAAACCGCCACGGTGAGCAACAGCGTCGCCATCCCGGCGCGCACCATCGTGGATCTGGGCGGCCGCTATCGCTTCAAGCTGGCCGGCAACAACGCCCTGCTGCGCGTGCAGGTGACCAACCTGTTCGACGTCGAAGGTTATGATCTGCGCGGCGCCGGCGCCTATGGCCCCATCCCCGGCCGATTGGCCCAGGCCTATGTCACCATCGATTTCTGAACTCCACCTCGCCACCCCGGCCGAGACCGCGGCACTGGCCGCGCGCCTCGCTGCCATACTGCGCCCCGGCGACGTGGTGGCGCTGCATGGCGATCTGGGCGCCGGCAAATCCACCTTCGCCCGCGGGCTGCTGCAGGCGCTGGGCTGGGCCGGTGAAGTGCCGTCGCCCACCTTCACGCTGGTGCAGCCGTATGACGATCTGCCGGTGCCGGTCTGGCATGTCGATCTCTACAGATTGGATGATCCACGCGAAGCCGATGCACTGGGCCTTTTCGAAACCGATGCGGCCCTGCTGATCGAGTGGCCGGAACGATTGGGACACCGATTGCCACCGCAGGCCCTCCGCCTCACATTTTCCGGCAGCGGCGACGCACCACGCCGCTTGACTTGGGACACGCCCCCGGCTTGGGAAGGCCGGTGGCCACCTCCCTCTCCCAGATGATTCCGCCGCCCGGCACCGGGGCGTTCCTGAATGCCCATGGCTGGGGGGGCGCCGCCGTGCGCCCGCTGGCCGGCGATGCCAGTTTCCGCCGCTATTTCCGGGTGGAACTGGCTGGCCGCACCGCCGTGCTGATGGACGCCCCGCCCGACAAGGAAGACAGCCGGCCGTTTCTGGCGATCGGCAAGCATCTCAATGGTCTGGGCTTTTCCGCACCGCAGCCGCTGGCCACCGATCTTGATCAGGGCCTGGTGCTGCTCGAAGACTATGGCGATGGCCGCGTGAACCCGGTGTTGGCCGAAGATGCCAGCGCCGAGCATGAGATCTACGCCACCGCCGTCGATATCCTTGCCGCTCTCCACCGGCATCCGCCAGCAGACGTACCGCCTTACACCGAGGCAGAGTATCTGCGCGAGGCCCGGCTGTTCCCCGATTGGTATCTGCCCGCCGTCGGCCTCGCCGAAGCGGCTGGCTACAACGAAGCATGGGCACCCTTGTGGCCCGCCCTGTTCACCCACCCGCCGGTGCTGGTGCTGCGCGATTATCATGCCGATAATCTGATGCTGCTCGATCGGCCCGGCCTCCAGCGCCTCGGCCTGCTCGATTATCAGGACGCGCTCGCCGGCCACCCGGCCTATGATTTGGCCAGCCTGCTGCAGGATATCCGCCGCGTGGTGTCGCCCGAACTGGAAGCCGCCATGATCGAACGCTACATCGCCGCCCGGCCCGGTCTCGACGAAGCCGCCTTCCGCGCCGCCTATGCCATCTTCGCCGCCCAGCGGAACATCAAGATATTGGGCGTCTTCACCCGCCTTTATGTGCGCGACGGCAAGCCGGCCTACCCGCGCTTCCACCCGCGCTTGTGGGAATTGGTGAATGCCAACCTGGACCATCCGGCGCTGGCCCCGGTGCGGGCCTGGTTCGATGCCCATGTGCCGGCCAGCGCCCGCCAGGGCGTCGAGGTGAAGTGATGCGCAAAGCCCCGCTCAGCCTCAAACCGCACATCGAATGCGTGCTGCCCACAAGCGCCATGGTGATGGCCGCCGGACTGGGCAAGCGCATGCGCCCGCTCACCGCCACCCGCCCAAAGCCGCTGATCGATGTCGCCGGCCGCAGCCTGCTCGATCGCGCGCTGGATGGCGTCGCTGCCGCCGGCATCGAACACGCTGTGGTCAACGCCCATTATTTCGCCGATCAGATCGAGGCGGCGGTTAAGGCCCGAAAATCGCCCGTCACCATCGACATTTCCGATGAACGCACAGCTCTGCTGGAAACCGGCGGCGGCATCACCAAGGCGCTGCCGTTGCTGAAAGGCGAGGCCTTCTACACGATCAACGCCGACAATATGTGGATCGACGGCCCGGTCGACACACTGCGCCTGATTGCGCAAGCTTGGAACCCGGCGATCATGGACGCCCTCCTGTTGCTGGTGCCGCTGTCGCGCGCCCACGGCTACGAAGGCCGCGGCGATTTCCACATGGATGGCCTCGGCCATCTCACGCCCCGCACCGGGCTCAAGGTCGCCCCTTTCGTCTATTCCGGCGTGCAGATCATCAGCCGGCACCTGTTCGATGGCGAACCGGTCGAACCCTTCACCATGTGGCGCGCCTGGAACAAGGCGCTGGAATCCAGCCGCATGTTCGGCATCAGCCACCCTGGCCTGTGGTTCCACGTTGGCACCCCGGCCAGCATCGGCGAGACGGAAGCCTTGCTGCTGGAAGTGTGACGCTCAGGGCTTCGCGGGCACATAGTCGAGAACCTGGGTCGAAACGGCACCGGCCCGCACATCCTCCGGCTTCATCTCGATCTTCTTCAGCTCGTTGCTTTCGTGCATCATGGTCTGATCGGTCAGGTGCGGGTTGCCCTTGCCCTGCGGGTCGATGAACAGGCTCTGCCCGCCGGCATCGACGACCGAATAGAGCGCAGGATGCGCAGAATCGATCTCCATCAACCCCACCCAGCCTTCGCCGCCGTTGTGCGGCGCCATCACTGGCCCCAGTTTCAGCACGGCTGACAATCGTGGCGGATCCGGATCGTCCGGCAGGACAGGCCGATCGGGGCGCTGCGCGGCCGGATCATAATATTTCCAGAAGATCGGCCGCTTCCAGTCAGCCATCGCCTTGCCGGGAAACTGGCCCCGCAACTGCTCCACCGTCGCCTTGATCGTGTCCGCCAGCAGCCGGGTGCGATCACGCCTGTGGAACCAGTCGAACGCCAGCGGCGCGCCCGCCTTCTCGCCCTGCAAGGCGCGCAGCAACAGGCTGGTCTGATAACGCAGGTACCGGTCCTCATCGACTTGGCTCCACCGGTCGCCGATGCTGTCGCCAAAGATCATCGCCGGCGCCACCGTCAGCCACTGGCGGAACAGCGTCAGCCCGGCATTGTCATAGCGCTGATCGGCGTCGCGATCCTCATAATAGCCGTTGAACGACAGCATCAGCGCACCTGCTTCGCGCACCTCCGGATCGCTGCTGCTCTCCATCGCCGCCCGGAAGAACGGCGCAAAGAAAGCCGGCTGCGTCTGCGTGCGGTCGCTCGCCCCCAGGGCGCTGAAGATCGCCTCGTTGAACGTCCGCATGTCGAGCAGGGTGATCGCCCGGCCGGATGCCGCCAGCTGATTGCCCGCCCACGTACGGAACGCCGCGCCGATGCGGGCCTCGGTGCCTTCCGGGCTCCAACTCGTCGCCTTGCTGTTCCAGGCGTGGAGATAGCCCTGTTTTGGATTGCGGACATGCGGCTGCTCTGCGGGTGTCAGAAAACCCGTCCACTCATGATCGCCAGTGCCTGGAATCGGCAGGCGCGGATCAACGCCGGCGGGCAATTTGGGCAGAGTGCCGGCTTCCCAGAAGGCGATCTGGCCATCCGCGCCGCCGTAACAGATGCCCAAATTCCAACCCATGCGGCCCACGCCCTTGGCCTCGAACTCGTCGATGCTGCGCGCGCGGCCCATCTCGACAATGCCCACCCAGTTGTCGATCTCGCGGCCGCGCATGGCAAAGCTGTGGGAGAAGGCCACATTGTTGGCGCTGTCCCACTGGATCACGGGGCCATGCACGGTGCGGGCCACCTCGTGCGTCACGGGCGCAGCGCCTTTCACCAGGATGGTCTCGGTGCGGTGCTCCATGTCCTTCCAGGCGCCCTTGAACCAATATTGATAGCGGTTCTTCGGATTGAGCTTTTCGGCAAACACCGAATTGGCCTGCGCCACGCCCGATGTGAGCAGCCAGCCATGCTGCACGCCGCGGCCCATGAACGGCGGGCCATAGGCGTTGAAGCTGAAACCGGCCTGATCAAAGCCGCCGCCGCGCAGATGGATCTCCGGGCCATCGGCGGTCGCCTCCAGCATCAGCACGCGGCCACTGGCGGATTTCTGCGGGCCGATCACCAGGCAGCGGCTGGCGCCTTTCGGCGGCTTAGCGGGCGCAGGCGGTGGCGGCGATGCGGTCAGGTCAACACCGCCCGCCCGCAACGACACAGGGCGATCCACCGGCACGGGCCGCGCCGGCGCCCGGTCTTCGCCTGGAGCGATGACGGTCGGCGAATCCGGATCGGAAACCGGCACCACATCATTAAAAATGCGCCGACCTTCGGCCTCGCCATGGCGTTTTATCATCGCATTCAGAAACGCCAGATTCGCGATCTCATGGGCATCACGGCCGCCGGGCACCGAGGCGATATAGCGAAGATAATCAAGCAACGTCCACGGCGTCAGCCTGATGCCCCAGCGGATGAATTCCAGCGGTGTCTTGTGCTCCGGATCGGCCAGCACCTCGGCCACAGCGCGATTGATGCCGTCAACATAGGCCTGCATCATCGCCTGATGCTCGGCCGGAATGGCCTGATACATCCGCATCAATTCGGCATCGGGCAGACGGCGATCACGCGCCGTCTTGTCGCCGGCAATCGCCGACGTGCCCAATATCTCCGCCCGCCGCCCCGCCGCGCCGCGCCGCTGCAACTCCATCGCTGCCAACCGGTCCTGCGCCAGCGCATAACCGGCGCCGAACATCACCGCCGCCGACGTATCGGCAAACACGTGCGGCACGCCCATGGCGTCGCGGTGGATGGTGACCTTCTGCGCCGCTTGGGCTTGCACGATACCGGGCAATGCCAAGGCCCACAACAAGCCCATCAACCTGACAGATTTGCCCGATCCCATGCTGCCCCCGCTGCCATCGCCCTGCGCCTGCACGCCATACATTGCCATGATGGCAGGCTTTGCCGGCGCAGGACAGATGGGTCAGTGAGACAGAAGGGGCACTGGCGGGCGCCGGAGCCGGCCTGTATGGAGGACGGCATCAAACAAATCGGAGAGTGAAGATGCGGATGTTCCCGATCGTGATGGCCTTGGCCGTCGCAACCATCGCCCAGACCGCTACCGCGCAAGCGCCGGGCAGCCGCGATCCAGCCGTCATCAGCGGCGGCACCTACACCGCTGATCCCGATCACACGCTGGTGGTGTGGACGCTCGATCACCTCGGCTTCACGCCCTACACCGGCATGTTCGGCAGCATCACGGGCAGCCTGACCTTTGATCCGAAGCAGCCGCAAGCAACCAAGCTGGACGTGACCATCCCGGTCGCCAAGGTGACCACCGCCAGCACCGGCCTCACCCAGCACCTGCTGCGCCCCGGCAAGGAGAGCGGCAAACCCGACTTTTTCGGCCCCGCCCCGGCCGACGCCCGCTTCGTTTCCACAAAGCTGGTGACCACCGGCCAGACAGCCAAGCTGACCGGCGATTTCACCTTCAACGGCGTGACCAAGCCAGTAACGCTGGATGTCAGCTTCTATGGCGCCGATCAGGCCGAAGCTGGCCTTCAGCATTGCCCAGCTGGCGGGTTCGGACACGTTGAAGCGTCCCGGGTTTTCCGGAGGCGGTTTGGTTTGAGTCATGCGACCTTATCGACAGCCTGTTTGGCGGCATAGCAGATTGCTTCGGCTTCGACGTGTGGGATGCGCGTCATCCGCGCATGCTGAAAGGGTTGCTTCCGCTGGGAGCCACCGTTCGCCGCCGGCATCGGGAATGGCGTATAAGTTGCAGAAGCGGACTTGGTGCGACTGATCAGGGAATGACCGCTTCCCACCCCTAACCAGTCATTCCGGCGTGCAATAACCAATGACCGGAACTGGGTCGCGAGGAGACATCGATAAAACGGGTGCAGGGACTGCGTCCCTGCCCACCGGAGGCCACTCTTCCTTCCGCCAAAACAAAAGGGCCGCCGCTCCACCGAGCGAAGGCCCTCATGTTTCGCAGCAGTCGCTGATTACAGCTTGCCGGTCAGTTCCGGCACCAGGGTGAAGAGATCGCCGACCAGGCCGACATCCGCGACCTGGAAGATCGGGGCTTCTTCGTCCTTGTTGATGGCGACGATGATCTTGCTGTCCTTCATCCCGGCCAAGTGCTGGATCGCGCCGGAGATGCCGACGGCGACATAGAGTTCCGGGGCGACGATCTTGCCGGTCTGGCCAACCTGATAGTCGTTGGGGGCATAGCCGGCATCGACGGCGGCGCGGCTGGCGCCGACGGCGGCGCCGAGCTTGTCGGCGAGCGGATCGATATACTCGTGGAACTTGTCCGACGAGCCCAGCGCACGGCCGCCAGACACGATGATCTTGGCGGCGGTGAGTTCGGGGCGGGCCGACTTGGTGAGTTCGGCGCCGACGAAGCTCGACGTGCCGGCGCTGCCGGCGCCGCTGACGGCTTCAACCGAGGCGCTGCCGCCGCTGGTGGCCGCCTTGGCGAAGGCGGTGCCGCGCACGGTGATCACCTTCTTGGCGTCGGACGATTTTACGGTGGCGATGGCGTTGCCGGCGTAGATCGGGCGAGTGAACGTGTCCGGCCCTTCCACCGACAGGATTTCGCTGATCTGTGCCACGTCCAGCGCCGCGGCGACACGCGGGGCAACGTTCTTGCCGCGGCTGGTGGCCGGGGCGACGAACGCGTCGTAGCCGGCCATCAGGCCGGCAATCAGCGGGGCGAGGTTTTCCGGCAGGGCGGCACCATAGGCGGCATCGTCGGCGACCAGCACCTTGGCGACGCCGGCCACTTTCGCGGCGGCTTCGGCCACAGCGCCGCAGCCTGCACCTGCCACCAGCACATGCACATCGCCGCCCAGTTGGCCGGCGGCCGTGATGGTCGCCAGCGTGGCGTCCTTCAAAACTTCGTTGTCGTGTTCGGCAAGGACCAGCGTGCTCATGCGACGGCTCCCATTTCCTTCAGCTTCGCGACCAGTTCATCAACCGACTTCACCTTGATGCCGGCCTGGCGCTTGGCCGGCTCGGTGACTTTCAGGGTGGTCAGGCGCGGCGTCATGTCGACGCCGTAATCGGCCGGGGTCTTGTTGGCGATCGGCTTGCTCTTGGCCTTCATGATGTTCGGCAGCGAGGCATAGCGGGGTTCGTTCAGACGCAGATCGGTCGTCACGATCGCCGGCATCTTGAGCGCCACTGTTTCCAGGCCACCATCGATTTCGCGGGTCACGTTGACCGTCTCACCCTGCGGATCGAGCTTGGAAGCAAACGTGCCCTGCGCCCAACCCAGAAGCCCGGCGAGCATCTGGCCGGTCTGGTTGGCGTCATCATCAATGGCTTGCTTGCCCAGGATGACCAGGCCCGGCGCTTCTTCAGCGACGATGCCGGCCAGCACCTTGGCGACGGCCAGCGATTCGGTGGTCACATCGGTCTGCACCAGGATGCCGCGATCGGCGCCCATGGCCAGCGCGGTGCGCAGCGTTTCGGTGCACTGCTGCACGCCGATGGAAACGACCACGACCTCGGTGGCGATGCCCTTTTCCTTCAGGCGGATCGCCTCTTCAACGGCGATTTCGTCGAAGGGGTTCATGCTCATCTTGATGTTGGCGAGTTCGACGCCGGTGTTATCCGACTTCACGCGCACCTTGACGTTGTAATCCACCACCCGTTTGACGGGGACTAGCACCTTCATGGCTGGCCTTTCCCAAGCATATTTGAGCCCCGCAATTGACCCATGCGACGGGCAGGGTCAAGGCCCAAGTTTACGTTAACGTCAACCTGACCCTAGCGATTTGCACCGGGGACCCAGAGTACATCGCCGGTCGCCGCATTTTCCACCCGCGCCAGCACGAACAGCAGATCGGAAAGCCTGTTGAGATAGTGGCGGGCAGGCGCGGAAATCTCGTCACCGGCGGCCACGGCATCGCGCTCGGCCCGACGCACGATGGTGCGGGCGAGGTGGAGATGCGTGGCACTCGCCGTGCCGGCCGGCAGGATGAAGTTCTTCAACGGCTCGAGGGTGTCATTGGAGGCGTCGATCTGCGTTTCCAGCCAGTCCACCTGCACCGGCACGATGCGCAGCGCCCCTTCGACACCATCGGGTGTCGCCACATCGGCGCCCAGATCAAACAGATCATTCTGGATGCGCGACAGGATGGCATCGGTGGCGGCGCTGGCCGAAAGCCGGGCAAGGCCGATGGCGGCATTGGCTTCATCCACGTTGCCCATCACCACCGGGCGGTGACTGGCCTTGGAGACGCGGCTGCCATCGACCAGGCCGGTGGAGCCATCATCGCCGGTGCGGGTGTAGATGCGGTTCAAGCGCACCATCGGCCAATCAGCCCGGACGATTGATCAGGAACAGGATGACGATGAAGAAGATCGCCAGCGCCTGCAGCGCAACGCGCAGGCTCATCATGCGGTTCGATTGCGCGCCCGTCACATCCTGGCCGCGCGCCATGATGATGATGCCACGCGCCAGGACCGCCAAGGTGCCCACCGCCGAGGCGATCATGAAGAAAACGAGGGTCGATTGCATAGGGAAAGGTCTAACAGCCTTTGGCAGGCTGAACAGGGGGGTGCGTCAGCAAGGCCATGCCGCCGCCGCAGCCCCCTGAAAACTTAGGCCGCAGCCTTCCCCCGCCGCCGGCGCAAGGTCGCGCCCACCAGGCCGAAACCAATGATCAGCATGGCCCAACTTGAGGGCTCCGGCACAGCGCCACCGATGTTGATGATGTTGAGCTGCAGATTGCCCACGCCCACCGGTTGCAGCGGCAGGCCGGCCAAGGTGCCGTTGATCAGCGGATTGCCCTGCCGGAACACGATGTTAAGGAACAAGGGCGCGCCCAGCGGTCCGGTGAGCACTCCAGCGAAATCCCGCGTCATCACATCGGTGATCATTGCGGGCGGAGCGGCGAGCGGGTCCTGCAGGGTGCGCCCAAAGAACAGCGAACCGATAAACAGATCGGGCGGCAAATTGCCCGCAATCTCATAGGGCTTCAGCAGGCTGCCCAAGACCAGCCGCGCGCCGGTGGTATAGCCCATCTGATCGAGGCGGTTGCTGGGGTTGCCGCCCACGCCGCCATTGTTGACCGTGAAGATGTTGCCGAAATCATCGCCGGTTCGCAGCAGCGTGACTGGGCCATTGGTCCCGAACAAATCGATCTGGCCGCCCAGCACGGCCCCGGTGAGCAACGCGCTCTCGCCCTGGCCGCCCACCGGCCCGGTCAATTGCTGGCCGGCCGCAGCCGTATCGACCAGGAACGCCCCCACCACCGTGGCGCCGGCAAATTGCTGCAAGGCCGCAATCGGCGTGCCGGATGGTGAGACACCGGCCAAGCCAGTGAAGGTGATCAACTGCTGCGCCGCCGTGGCGGGAACACAAACGCCGATGGCCG
>Ga0315905_10003835_pt1 | contig 15446 bp, 14 predicted proteins | sample LakEriMetagenome_5_FD_203522 | JGI IMG/M metagenome (GOLD analysis project Ga0315905, IMG submission 203522) | Freshwater fungal communities from buoy surface, Lake Erie, Ohio, United States - Buoy 4 MA121 | ecosystem: Environmental > Aquatic > Freshwater > Lake | place: USA: Lake Erie, Ohio... | reverse complement strand
CAACTGTTGATCCATTTGCTGGTTCATACGTTATTGAAGCAATGACGGATGAACTTGAAGCAGAAATTTCGCGCTTAATGAGCAAGGTTGAAGATTTTGGTGGAGCTGCGAAAGCAATCGAAGTTGGATTCCAAAAGAATGAAATCGAAACCAGCGCTTATGACTACGCCCTGCAAATCGATAAGGGTGAGCGAACCGTCGTCGGTGTCAACAAATTTGCAATTGATGTTGAGGAAAAGTATGAACCACTTCGAGTAGACCCAGCCATCGGGGAACAGCAAGTTGCCCGCCTGCAGGCGATTCGAGATTCTCGAAACAATGCCGATGTAACTCGCGCACTTGATTCTCTTAAGCGAGCCGCAGAATCTTCCGAAAATGTAATGTACCCAATGAAAGAAGCCCTTTCAGCTAAAGCCAGTGGCGGCGAAGTTGCAGATGCGTTGCGCGAAGTTTGGGGTCGTTACAACCCACCAGATGTTTTTTAGCTCGTAGCCACTAACATGGGGGTGGTCGTGAAAACCCTGCTGGCTAATGTGAGATCGGCGGTTCATTGACCTAGTCATTGGCGGTTTCAATGTCTGGCGCAAATAACCCGAACTCGATGCATCAATTTGATGCTGAGTTAACAAAACAAGTTTTTGATTACATGCGGGATCGGCTATCTATGCCGGACGTTCCGCTTGATTTCCCAGGTGATCCTAAAGTTTTGGATGCAGCACTTTTGGGACTGATCAAGCCACAAGGAAATTCAGCGACAGAAGTTCTCAAGCTTTATGACGAAGTTATATCCCGAGCCGTAGTCTCTGGTGATAGTCCGCGCTTTATGGCATTCATTCCAACGGCGCCTACAAAAGCAGCCTTGCTTTTCGACATGATTGTGTCTTGTGCATCGATCCAAGGAATTTCTTGGCTGGAAGCAGCAGGTTCGATTTCCGCCGAGAACCAAGTTCTGCGCTGGATGTCTGATGTGGCTGGCTTACCGGAATCGGCTGGGGGCACTTTTGTATCCGGCGGATCTGCGGCAAATCTAGCGGCCCTAACTGTGGCACGAGACTCCGGTCGTCAGCGGGTACATGCTGGCAAACGTTTGCCCGTAAGAATCGCGTTAAGTCAACAAGCTCATTCTTCAATTGGTAATTCACTGGGAATTCTAGACATCGAGCCGCTGATCGTTGAAACATCTGGCTATGTGATGACAAAAGCAGATTTAGATCGCGCACTCTCCACCATCAAATCGGACGAAGCACCAGTTGTCGGAGTTGTCGCAACGGCTGGTACCACAAATGCTGGAATCATCGATGATCTTGCGGGAATTAGTGAAACTGCCCGAGAGCATGGAATGTGGTTCCACGTTGATGCCGCATATGGTGGAGCTGCGTTACTGGCCCCATCGGTCAGAGATCAATTTATTGGAATTGAAAATGCTGATTCGATAACTATGGATCCACACAAGTGGTGGTTCTCACCATTTGATGTGGCAGCAATTATTTATCGAAATCCAAAGTTGGCAGCATCAGTTCATACGCAAGATGCCTCTTATCTTGATGTCTTGCATGAGGATGACTCTCTGATCAATCCAACAGATCTTGCGTATCACTTAACAAGACGGGCTCGTGGACTTCCGATCTGGTTCTCGGTAGTTGTGAATGGCACTGATGCATATCGCGATGCAGTCGAGGCTGCAATTTCGTTAACTAATGAAGTTGCCGATTTGATTAGGTCACACGAAAACTTAGAACTAGTCATTGAGCCTTCACTTTCTGTGGTTTTATGGCGCCGAAAAGGTTGGAATGCCAAAGATTATCGCGACCTCCAGGACCAACTAATCCAGTCCCAGACTGCATTTGTGACACCTACCTCTTGGCAGGGTGAAACTGTGGGTCGGTTCGCATTCGTTCACCCAGGGACCACAATTGAAATGGTCAAGGAAGTTTTCGCAAATATTTAATTGCGAGAGAATAGTCCTGTGACGAATGTTGTAATTATTGGCGGTGGACCAGGTGGCTATGAGGCCGCGCTTGTCGCCTCGCAACTCGGTGCAGCCGTAACCCTGATTGAACGTGATGGAATTGGTGGCGCTGCAGTGCTTACTGATGTGGTGCCAAGTAAGGCCCTGATTGCCGTTGCTGAGGCTGCCATTGATACCAAGGGGAGTTCAGTAATCGGTGTACACGCAACAAATGTTTCAATCGATATAGCTGAAGTAAATACTAGATTGAAAAAATGGGCCGCTACCCAAAGTGCAGATATCCGCCAAAGATTGCTGAAGCAAGGTGTAACAATTCTTGCCGGAACTGCTGAGCTGATTGATTCCGAAAATGTTAAAGCTAAATTGCTGGATGGGACTGAGCAGAATTTAGTTGCTGAAGTGATCTTGTTAGCAACTGGCGCGCGACCTAGGGAATTACCGAGCGCAATCATTGATGGTCAGCGGATTCTAAACTGGAAGCAACTTTATGATTTTACTGAGTTGCCTTCGGAATTAATTGTTGTTGGTTCAGGGGTAACCGGCGCGGAATTTGCTGGCGCTTATCAGGCGCTAGGTTCGCAAGTGACTTTAGTTTCATCAAGAGATCAAGTATTACCGGGTGAAGATTCGGATGCAGCAAAAGTGGTTCAAGATGTCTTTGCCACCCGCGGCATGAAGGTTATTTCACAAAGCCGTGCAGTGCGAGTAACTCGAACTGATACTGGCGTTGCAGTTGAACTGTCCACGGGCGAAGTAATCACGGGATCATATTGCCTTATGGCTGTTGGATCGTTGCCCAATACCGAAGAACTTGGTTTGAGTAAAGTTGGGGTGATAACTAATGATGCTGGTTTTATTGAAGTGGATAAGGTTTCTCGGACTAGCGTTCGAGGCATCTACGCAGCCGGTGACTGCACTGGCGTAATGATGTTGGCATCAGTTGCGGCGATGCAAGGTCGAATCGCCATGTGGCACGCGCTTGGGGATGCAGTTCACCCTCTAAATCTCGAGACAGTTTCGAGCAACGTGTTCACTGACCCCGAGATTTCAACAGTAGGTGTGAGCCAATCTGAGGTAGATTCTGGCAAAGAAATTGCCAACGTTATTAACCTTCCGCTAGCAACTAATGCCAGAGCCAAGATGCAAGGCATCTCCGAGGGCTTCATAAAAATTCTTTGTCGTCCAGATACCGGAGTAATTGTGGGCGGTGTTGTTGTGGCCCCAAAGGCAAGTGAACTTATATTTTCAATTGCGCTTGCCGTTGAACATCGACTCACTATCGATCAGATGTCTCAAACCATAACGGTTTATCCGTCACTGTCCGGCTCAATCGCAGAAGCAGCAAGACAGTTACATCAAACTCAAAGTTTGGGCTAAAGACTACTTAATTTCCATAAGCTCGGTGCCAGTTGGAACTGTGGTTCCAACTTCAGCAGTTAGTCCAGTGACAATGCCTGACTTGTGAGCAGTCAATGGCTGTTCCATTTTCATAGCCTCAAGTACTACGACTAAATCACCCTGGGCAACTTCTTGCCCCTCGGTAACTGCAATCTTGACGATGGTTCCTTGCATTGGAGCCACAACGGCGTCGCCGCTGCCAACTGCACCTGACTTCTTACCGATTTTGCGTGCGGATTTCTTCGCTCCACTACTTGAACCAATAGACATGTCGCCAGGTAGAACTACTTCGATCCGTCGACCATTAACTTCAACTGTGATTGGGTTTCTGGACTCTGGTTCAGCAAGTTCTCCAGCACCTCCCGAGAAGGCAGGGATGGTGTTATTGAATTCGGTTTCGATCCAGCGAGTGTGAACCGAGAATGGGGTAGCGGCATCAGCCGGTGCAAATGCTGGGTCACTAACAACTGCGCGATGGAAAGTTAAGGCAGTTGCAATTCCGTCGATTTCAAATTCAGCCAAGGCTCGGCGAGACCGTTCCAAGGCTTCTTGTCGATCCCGGCCAGTGACAACTAACTTTGCAAGGAGTGAGTCGAAGTTGCCACCGATTACATCACCCTTAGTGAAACCTGAATCCAGGCGAATTCCAGGACCACTTGGCGGATTCCAAACAGTTAGTGAGCCAGGCGCTGGCAAGAAACCGCGACCTGGATCTTCGCCATTGATGCGGAATTCAATCGAGTGTCCGCGAAGTTCGGGATCGCCGTAACCAAGTGCTTCGCCTTGAGCAATCCGGAACTGCTCACGAACTAAGTCGATTCCTGCTACCTCTTCCGAAACTGGATGTTCAACCTGGAGTCGGGTATTAACTTCAAGGAATGAAATGGTTCCATCAAGCCCGATTAAGAACTCACAAGTTCCAGCACCAACGTATTTCGCTTCCTTCATAATCGCTTTACTCGAATTGTAAAGTTCATCAATTTGAGCTTGCGACAAAAATGGCGCCGGTGCTTCTTCAACCAGTTTTTGGTGGCGACGCTGCAGTGAACAGTCACGAGTGGAAACAATTACTACGTTTCCGTGTTCATCCGCTAAACACTGAGTTTCGACGTGGCGGGGATTGTCAAGGTATCGCTCAACGAAACATTCGCCACGACCAAAGGCAGCGACGGCTTCACGCACTGCAGATTCAAAAAGTTCAGGAATTTCTTCAAGGTTTCGCGCAACTTTTAGTCCGCGACCGCCACCACCAAAGGCAGCCTTTATAGCAATTGGTAAGCCATGCTGCTTTGCAAACTCAACAACTTCGTTGCTGTCTTTAACTGGGTCAGGTGTGCCTTGCACTTGTGGCGCTCCCGCGCGCGCAGCAATGTGTCGGGCCGAGACTTTGTCCCCCAGGTCACGAATTGCTTGTGGGGGTGGGCCAATCCAAATTAATCCGGCATCAATTACCGCTTGGGCAAATTCAGCATTTTCGGATAGGAATCCGTATCCCGGATGGACTGCATTAGCGCCAGATTTTTTTGCAGCTTCAATAAGTTTTTCAATTACTAAGTAACTTTCAGCTGCAGCACTTCCGCCAAGTGCAAACGCCTCGTCGGCGGCTTTAACGTGCTGGGCATCACGGTCAGGATCGGCATAAACTGCAACGCTAGCGATTCCAGCGTCAGCACAAGCCCGGGCAACTCGAATCGCAATTTCGCCACGATTAGCGATTAGAACTTTTTCAATTTTGCGACTGTTGCCCACACGAACTCCTACGACTGCTTTTGGTCTCTTAAGTCTATTAGTCCCAAAGTTGCGTCCACTCAATGCTCATATCCTTTGTAAATTCCCGAAGTAGAGCCAAGGATATGCCACCAACTGCAGGATTGTCTCCGGTCATTTTGGTTATGAAGGCAGCAGACTTGCCTTCATGTGTAAAACCTCCTGCGACAGAAAGCGGTTCACCACTTTTGACATAGGCAATGATTTCGGCATCAGAAATGTCTGCAAATTCAACTTTGGCACCAGCAACACCACTTCGAATCTGACCACTAACCAAATCCATAACCCAGTGGCCAGTATGAAGATAACCATATTTCCCCCGCATAGCTTTCCAGCGCGCGATGGCCGCATCAGGATTTCCTGGCTTGCCATATGACTCGCCTTCAAATTCCAACATGGAATCGGCCGCAATGACTAACAGATTTCGATTATCTGTGACCGTAATCTGTTGAACCACTGCTTCACCTTTTGCAGTCGCTAGGGCGACACATAGATCAGCAGTGGAAATTGGACTTAACTGGGCACTGATTGCATCTTCATCCACATGGCTTACTTGAACAAGTGGGGTAATGCCTGCGTTCAGCAATAGTGAATAGCGAGACGTCGAAGCCGAGGCGAGTAATACAGTGCGAGACATTTATCTATTATCTGTAACGGCGCAGGATTAATACGGATGGGGAAGTGCCGAGCGCCGCCAGGTGCCTGCACCATGTTCAAAAGATTTTCGCACACCACGATGCGCAGCATTCCATTCTGGGCGTAGCTGAGAGCGCTCACTTGCCAATCCCGCAGCCGCCACCTGCGCTGTGATAACCATGAGTACAGCAGCCAACTCCTCATCTGTTGGTTGGCCACGAACGACTCTAATTTCCTGACTCACAGTGGAATATTTCCGTGCTTCTTAGGAGGTAACACCTGACGTTTCCCACGCAAGGAACGAAGTGCCCGAACGACCATGACACGAGTTTCACTTGGCACGATCACACGGTCAATGTATCCGCGCTCGGCAGCAACGTAAGGGTTTGCAAATTTGTCATCGTATTCCTGAAGTAATTTGGCGCGCTCAGCTTCTGGCTTCTTTGCTTCCGCTAATTCTTTGCGATACAGAATGTTGACTGCGCCTTGCGCACCCATTACAGCAATCTGAGCACTCGGCCAGGCCAAGTTGATGTCTGCACCTAAGTGCTTTGAACCCATAACGTCGTAAGCGCCACCGTATGCCTTGCGGGTAATGATGGTGACTAGAGGAACGGTGGCTTCGGCATATGCGTAAAGCAATTTCGCACCGCGGCGAATAATTCCTTGCCATTCTTGATCAGTTCCAGGCAGGAATCCAGGAACATCTACCAAGGTAATAACTGGAACGTTAAAGGCATCGCAAGTTCTAACAAAGCGAGCAGCTTTTTCGCTCGCATCGATGTCTAGGGTGCCAGCGAATTGCATTGGCTGGCTGGCTACGACACCAACTGGTCTACCTTCGACTCGGCCATAACCACAAATAATGTTTGGCGCAAAAAGTGCTTGGGTTTCTAAGAACTCCCCATCATCCACAATGGTCTCGATTACCTTATGCATGTCATATGGCTGGTTGGGTGAATCCGGAATGATTGTGTCTAGCAACAAGTCAGCTTCTGAGATTTCTAAATCTGCTTCAACATCCAAGTAAGGAACTTCATCCATATTGTTGCTTGGCAGGAATGAAAGTAAGTTCTTTACATATTCCAGAGCATCATCTTCATCAGATGCCATGTAGTGCGCAACTCCGGACTTTGTATTGTGAGCTCTGGCGCCGCCTAAATCTTCAAACGCAACTTCTTCACCAGTCACCGTTTTGATTACCTCAGGACCAGTGATGAACATGTGTGATGTTTGATCGACCATAACGATGAAGTCAGTTAAAGCAGGAGAGTAGACAGCACCGCCAGCGCACGGACCAAGAACTAATGAGATTTGTGGAATAACGCCTGATGCATGCGCATTGCGCTTAAAGATTTCGCCGTAAAGTCCGAGCGAAACTACACCTTCTTGAATACGAGCACCGCCAGAGTCATTGATGCCAATCATTGGCACACCAGTCTTAAGCGCCAAGTCCATTACTTTGCAAATCTTTTCGCCGAAGACTTCGCCTAGTGACCCACCGAAAACTGTGAAGTCTTGCGCAAACACGCAAACTTGACGACCGTCGATAGTTCCGTAGCCGGTAATCACGCCATCGCCGTATGGACGAGATTTTTCCATGCCAAAGTTGTGGGAACGATGGCGAGCTAAGCCATCTAGTTGTTGGAAGGAACCTTGATCTAAAAGACGCTCGATGCGCTCCATCGCAGTTAGCTTGCCACGCGCATGCTGTTTATCAACTGCTTCAGAACGGCGGCTGGCGGCGTCATCATGACGAGCCTCTAGATCTGCGATCTTTCCAGCAGTGGTATGGATGTCGATCCCATTATTGGCGGTTTCGGCGCTCACGTGTTCCTCCGTACTAGTCCTTCGCCTACCCTAGCGATGTGGATATAAAAGATGTGAAACGCGGGCGTCCAGCGCTTGATCCTGTTCTCATATTAAGTGAGTTAGCCAAGACATCCTCGAAATGGCTCGATATAGAGGTCTTTGAGCAAGTTGATTCAACAAATGACCTGGCGATCTCACGGCTATCAAACACCGCACTAAATTCAGTTATTTCAATTACCGCAGATGAGCAACTCAAAGGTCGCGGCCGACTTCAGCGGGAGTGGCATAGCCCCTTTGGTGCTGGAATCGCACTTAGTGTTGCACTACCCACACAATTCTTTAGTTGTGAAACTTCGGCCATTCCACTCTTGGTTGGTATTGCTGCAAACAATTGCTTAAAGAGACTTGGTGTGAATGCCAAATTAAAGTGGCCAAATGATTTGATGGTTGCAATTGAATCAACGGAACTAAAAAAGATTGGTGGAATTTTAGTTCAACGTCAAGACGAGTACGTTGTTATTGGCATTGGAATCAATGTGGATCTTGAGATTGACGAACTACCGACTGAAAATGCCACATCACTTTCGCTGCTGAACGTTACTGCTTCGCGCGAAACCTTGATTGCTGACTTGATAGTTCAGCTTGAGGTCGTAACTAAGTTAACGACCGAAGTGTGGTTGCCCCTTTACGTGCAAGATAGTTCCACAATTGGTACCCAAGTAACGGTTGCTCGGAAAGCAGAAACGATGGTTACAGGAACAGCAATCAACGTACTTGAATCAGGAGAGCTCCTTCTTGAAACTGACAGTGGGCTAGTTGAGATCACTTCGGGGGATGTGCTGCAAGTAAGACCAAGCCAGCCTTAGGACACTAAACTGCAAAGTGTGACGCGGATTTTGGTAGCAGAAGATGATCTTGAAATCGCCGGCCCACTGGTGCGAACTCTGCAGGCCGAGGGCTATTCAGTAGCCCTGGTAAGTGATGGATTAAGTGCACTGGAAAAAGCAAAGTCGACTAAACCAGACTTGATTGTTCTAGATTTGGGTCTGCCAAATATGGATGGCCTAGATGTCTGTCGAAGTCTTAGGGCTCAAAAACTAGACATGCCAATTTTGATTCTCACCGCACGAACTTCAGAACTGGATTTGGTTGTGGGACTTGACGCAGGCGCCGATGATTACATCATGAAGCCATTTCGCACCTCTGAGTTACTCGCGAGATTGCGCGCCTTAGTGCGGCGAGTAGATGGCCATGACGTAAAAGAACTAATTGGAAATGGCATAGTCCTTAATACGGAAGCCCACACATGTAGTTGCAACGAAATCGCGGTTTCATTAACTTCGACTGAGTATCAATTACTAGAACTCTTAATCCAAAACTCCGGGCGAGTGATTAGTCGTCAACAAATTTTGCGAGATGTTTGGAATACCGAATGGTCTGGATCAACCAAGAATCTGGATATGCACGTTTCTGCATTACGTCGAAAACTTGGGGAAGAAGGCGAACACATCTCTACCGTCCGTGGACTTGGGTTTCGCTTCGATCGGATTTAGCTATGCAGCAAAGATTATTCAAGTTTTTCGTTATTGCGATCCTTCCCTGGGTAGTTTTGTTAGCTGTCGTTGCTAACCTTTGGTTTTTAGATTCAAATCAAACTTCACATTCAAGCACTTTGTTTACAAACTCCTCCCCAGTTAGTTACGGCATCCAGGCCATTGTGTGCTTAGTGGCGACACTCGTAGTCTTGGTCTCTCAAGGGTTGGCAAAAGTAACGGTAAGACCTTTTGAATCTCTGCTCAATCAAGTAATCCTGATCACGACCGGCAGGACAGTTACTCCTCCGGAAAAAACTGGAATGACTGAAGTTGATCTAACTATAAATAATCTTTACCTAGCAGCAACTAATGCACAGCGCCGACTTGATGCCGAACGTACACTCGCGGCCGATGTCTCCCATCAGCTGCGATCCCCACTTGCTGCACTCTCACTTCGGTTAGAACAAATTTCCCAAGATACGAGAGATTCAAATGTTCATGAGGATTCAGTTGCGGCATTGGGACAGGTAGATCGGCTAGTGAAATTAGTTGAAGGACTTTTGACTACGTGGCGATCAACTACAGATCGAGACTTAACGGAAATCAATGTTCCTGACTTACTTGCAAATGTTAGCGACAGGTGGCAAGCAAGGATCGAGTCGTCTGGTCGAACAATTATTATTGAGTGTGGGCCTGACTTAGTAGCTCTGGGAACACCAGAAGTTCAAGAGCTTGTGTTATCTGTTCTAATTGAAAACTCTCTTCAACACGGAGCTGGAACTATTAAAATTTCGGCGCGGGATTTTCAGTCCTGGACTTTAATTGAAATCGGAGATGAGGGAAATGGAATTTCCCAAGACATCGAAAGCACATTAATGACCCAAGGTGCTACTACCGGTGGCACGGGCTTGGGTTTGGCCTGGGCACGAAATCAAGTTGCATCTGATGGCGGCCGGCTGGAGTTACGAAATCTAAAGCCTGCTATTTTTGGAATCTTCTTGGTATCAGCGGGATCAACCAACGGAAAAAATATTTAGCTGTTTTGCTCAACACTAGATACATCATTTGGAAAAACCCAGTTGTGGTAGCCCCAAAATCTAAAAATAGTTCCTAAAATAAGACCAATAACATTTGCACTGACATTGTCTGCAAGTGCGCTGTCAAACCCAAGCAAATAGTGGCTTATCCAAAGACAGGAAAGTGAAATGATCATCCCAACGGCATTGAAAGCGAAAAACAGTCCATATTCGCGCCGAAATGAAGAACGGGTTCGATCCTTGAATGTCCAGTGCCGATTGCCAAAGTAGGCAAAAGTAGTAGCAACTAAAACACTGAAAACCTTGGCAGTTAGGGGCTTATCGTAAAGTGGTCCTTCGCCCCCGGCGAATCTCAATAAGTTAAAAACCGTCAGGTCAATTACATATGCAACCAATCCAATGACGCCAAACTTACTGAGCTCTTTACGCATCTTGATTATGAATTCTTTAACTGGCACCCCCTTAGATTAGCCAACGTTTCCAAGCATTAACACAATCGGTATCTAGGTTTCGCATTCGTGCGGTAAATTTACTGTCAAATACCTTATAAAGGGAGTGCCGAGATGAGTCTGCGGATCTTGGTCATCGAAGATGATCAGTCAATTGCCGAGATCGTAGGCATCCTATTGCGTGCTGAAGGATTCGACGTATCTTATTGCGCGGATGGAAACCAAGCAATGAATGCTTTTCAAGTGGTGAATCCTGATTTGGTATTACTTGACTTGATGCTTCCAGGTAGAGATGGAGTTGAAATATGTCGAGCAATCAGAGACACAAGTGGCGTCCCAATCGTGATGCTTACGGCCCGCAGTGATTCCAGCGATGTGGTAACAGGGCTCGAAGCCGGTGCAGATGACTACGTTGTTAAACCAATTAAAAACGAAGAATTGATTGCGCGAATTCGAGCTCGACTAAGAAATATAGAAGATCCTGGCGCTAATGAAATTTCGATTGGTGATCTGGTAATAGATGTAGCAGGACATGATGTTAAGCGCGGAGACAAAAGCATCCCGCTTACAGTTTTGGAATTTAAGTTACTTTTAACTCTTGCTAAACGACCTTGGCAGGTTTTTTCTCGTGAGGCCTTATTGGAGGAAGTTTGGGAATATCAGCACGCTGCAGATACCAGGCTGGTAAATGTGCATGTTCAAAGACTGCGGGCAAAAATCGAAATTGATCCAGAGCACCCTGAAATTGTTGTAACATTTCGTGGCGTTGGCTACAAAGCAGGGCAAACTTAAACGGTGAGCACACTAGCTCAAGAAAAGATTTCGATTCGAAGTCGTTGGCGAAGGAATTTGCAACTTCGTTTGATTATTTTAACGTTTATTATTTCTACCTCAGCGCTAAGCATCGTTGGAGTGCTCTTAGTAAATCAAGTTACGTCTGGATTACTTGAAGCCAAGCAGCAGAGTGCATTGACGGAAGCGACAGCAGCCCGTCTCGAGGTGCAGCGATTACTAGAAGCAGCCGATGTTGGACTGATAGCTCCAAACAGCACTCGATTGGTGGATTCAGTCATCACAGCGCTCGCAGTCCGCGCTGGATCTCCAGGAATTTATGATGCATTGTTCTTGAGTGACCCAGACTTAGCAGGAGCACCTGAGCGGGGAACCAAGTTAATTTCTGAAGATTCAATTCCGCAAGAATTAAGAACCGCAATTCGAGAACGCGACCGTCAAGCTTGGGCGTACTCAGAATTGGTATATGAAGGTGGTGTTACTGCACAAGGCCTGGTTGTGGGCGCTCCAGTATCGATTCCTCGGGTAGGAGCGTACGAACTATATCTATTGTTCCCACTTGATAATGAACAACGGACCATCGATTTAGTTAACCAGGGCGTAGCTGCAACGGGAATCATTCTGTTGGCGAGTTTGATGGTGCTGGCATGGTTTGTCACGGCTCGTGTAACTGACCCAGTAAGAGAAGCTGCGGAAATTGCAGTTCAAATTGCCTCGGGTGACTTAGATCGAAGAATGCAAGTTAAGGGTGAAGATGATATCGCAAGACTTGCCGGATCGTTTAATGAAATGGCGACGAGTTTACAGAGTCAAATCATCCGACTTGAATCTTTGTCACAGATTCAACAACAGTTTGTATCTGATGTATCCCATGAACTGCGCACACCATTAACTACGGTGCGCATGGCAAGTGAAATGATCTACAACGCACGTGCTGATTTTGATCCAGACATGGCAAGATCTGCTGAACTGCTCAGGAATCAAGTCGATAGATTCGACATACTTTTGAGTGACCTGCTGGAAATGAGCAAAATTGATGCCGGGGCTTCGCCACTCGAAAGTGCGCCTATTGATTTGTCAGTGATTACTCAAGTCATTCTGCGCGATAATAGCGAAATTGCCGCCGAACACTCGACTAGTTTTAAGTTTGTAAGTTCTGGAGATTCGACAGTTACTGCTGATAACCGAAGAGTCTCGCGGATCATTAGAAATCTCATTGTGAATGCAATTGAACACTGTGATGGCACCGATGTTGAAGTGGAAATCGCAGGAAATGAAACTTGTGTGTCTATTTCGGTTCGAGATCGCGGTCAAGGAATCGCTGTCGAAGATCTATCAAGAGTTTTTGGTCGCTTTTGGCGAGCTGACCCGGCACGACAACGCACACTTGGCGGCACTGGTCTTGGCCTTTCAATTTCAGCTGAGGATGCCGCACTTCATGGTGGAATCATTGACGTCTGGGGTGCGCCAAGTGAAGGGGCTCAGTTCGTTTTAACTTTGCCCCGTCTGGAGTTAGGTGAAATTACCGACGTGGCAATTTCGGCAGGTGCGCCATGAGATCAAAAATTATCGGTGGGATTTTAGTTGGAGCGCTAACGCTTTCAGGTTGTGCTGGAATTCCGACGTCGAGTCAGGTCTATTACGGAGAAGAAATTTCTGAAGACACATCAACACAGTTTGTGAGAGTCATTGCTCGACCTCCGAATAGAAACATGAGTCCAGAGGAAATTGTGCGTGGATTCTTAGACGCTTGCGCAGATCCATCTGAAAATTATGGAATTGCGCGACAGTACTTGGCGATTGAATCAACCGAGACTTGGAATCCACTAACCGGTATTGAGATTTATGAATCATCGACTATCGAGGTAGTGGGAGATTCGACGAACTTAACCGTAGGCGCAAGTAAGCTCGGCACGATTTCAGATACTGGAAGATATCAAAGCGGTGATCCTGGTGGCCAGATTTCTAAATCCTTTGAGCTAGCAAAAGATCCCGGTGGACAGTGGAGAATTTTAAATTTAAGTGATGGCATATTGTTGTCTAGTGGAGACGTCGACCGATCATTTCGAAGTTTTCCAATTTATTTTTTCAATACAGATTTAACTTCATTGATAACTGACAGTTTGCTGGTACCCGTTAGTAATTCTGGTGCCGCAACTTCATTAGTCCGCTCGCTACTCGAGGGACCATCGGCCTACTTATCACCTGTCGCAACGAGTGCATTTCCAGTAGGAACCACACTGACGTACGGTTCGGTCCCCATATTGAACGGAATTGCGCAAGTGGACCTCTCTAAAGAGATTTTGGGAGCCAATGAAGTCACTCGACGTGCCCTTTCGGCCCAGTTGGTCTGGACATTAAGTGCTTTAGCCAACGTTTCTGCGGTTCAAATTTCTGTCTCAGGCCAGCCCTTTGTGCTTTCAAACCTTGGTTCACTTCAGACACTGCAGGACTGGCAGAGCCTTTCACCACTACCTGATCCAGACCTAATAAATTTGAATGTAATTAGAAATGAAAATATTTTCTCTGTCGATGGCGAGATCGAAACTTTAAAGTTTGTCTCGCTAGCTCCATTAGCATTCGTGTCAGCAAATCCAGACGACACAATGGTCGCAACCGTTTCAGCGGATCGCAAATCTTTACAAGTAATTCGTGCTTCAGAATCTAAATTTTGGTTGTTAGCGCAAGGTGATGAGATTTCTAAACCTACTTGGGATCAAGATGGGAACATATACTACTCAGATTTTGGGCAAGGTGTGCGCGAAGTAAGTAGTGATGGCTCATTACGTGTGGTCGCAGTTGATGTAACAACGCTGGGTACAAGTGAGCAAGTTAAACAAGTCGCAGTCTCCAGCGATGGAGTTCGAGTTGCAGTTGTTTTGTCAGATGGAACTCAGGATGTAATTGCAGTTGGCGCAATCTTTAAGACTGCTGATGAAACCAGAATCATTGGATTGCATCGAATTGAGCGGTCAATAACCTCAGTGCGTGACATTGCCTGGAGTTCACCCACCTCAATTGCCGCATTAGGTTCAGATGAATCAACAAGTGAACTGCTTTTTGACGTGTCTCTGCTGGATGGAAAATCCAAGTTATTCAGTACGCCAATTGGTGCGCAACAGATTTGGGTAGACGGAACTGGAAAGTTGTTTATATCGGCAGTCGATGGCACAGAGCAATTGGTCTACGAACAAAGCTTTGGATCATGGGCACAAGTTACCTCTGGTATTGGCGGATATTTCTCCAGGTAAATTAACACCCTCTTTTTGTTTACACACATGTTGCAACTGGGAAAGCCAACAAAAACTTGTTACATGCTGAGTTATGTCAATTTTGAAACAGCTAGTTTTCACACCTAGGTGTCTGATTTGCGCCAAACTTGGTGTTGATTTTTGTATCTCGTGTATCGAAAAAATTCGGCCGTTTCGAGCTCGAGATCTAAGTGAAATTGAAGTCTGTTTTTGTGCAGGCGATTATTCTGGCTGGCTCCGAGACTCAGTTATCTGTTACAAGAATGGGGATACTAGGTATACCAAGTTGTTAGCGCAGGTGTTAGGCAGAACTTTGGACAGACTCGATGTGACTGAAAATCTGACATTGATTCCGGTTCCAAGTTCACAACAAAAAATTAGCGAACGAGGTTTCGATTCCATGGCAAATCTGTGTACAAATTTGATTCGCGAACGAGAGTCACTATCTTTAGATACTTCGAATTTGTTCCTTAGACGAACCGTAGTTGACCAAGTTGGTTTAACTGCTCTGCAACGCCAGGAAAATCTAGACGGGGCATTTGGGACTCGACGAGTGATAAACGGAACTGTAGTGATTGTTGATGACGTTATAACAACGGGCGCAACTATGAATAGTGCAGCCCGGGCGCTTAAATATGCTGGTGCTCAACGAGTCTTTGCACTGGCTTTGTGCGGCACTCCAAAAACCAGATAGCCTTTGAATCGGCACCCACCCGGGTCCGTGATTGCGTTGCAAAGCAGTTCTTCGAAGTTGTTTTGCAACAAGCCGATGCCAGCCGCAGGCAAAGCGGTCCACGTAA
>Ga0315905_10003834_pt1 | contig 15447 bp, 13 predicted proteins | sample LakEriMetagenome_5_FD_203522 | JGI IMG/M metagenome (GOLD analysis project Ga0315905, IMG submission 203522) | Freshwater fungal communities from buoy surface, Lake Erie, Ohio, United States - Buoy 4 MA121 | ecosystem: Environmental > Aquatic > Freshwater > Lake | place: USA: Lake Erie, Ohio... | reverse complement strand
GGCTTCAAACCCTTCGCCGAAGCATTGCCAGGAACCAAAGCGGACGAATCCACGCTCGGTTACATGGCCGTCTCGGGGGATCAGTCCTTGTTCTGGGCGCAATTCCTCAAAGATCAGGTCGCGAAGCTGCGCGAGACCGGCTGGCGTGTCGAAGTGCCGGAAAACATCGGCTTCCAAATCCACGAAGCCGCCGAAGACGCGTGGTTCAGCGATCTCCAGAGCGACCAAGCCGGCAAGGACTGGTTCGCACTCGATCTCGGCGTCGAGATCGAAGGCCGACGACTCTCGCTCGTGCCGCTGCTCGTCGATTGCATCGACCAGGGGCTCAATGCCTCCGTGTTGGAGAAAAACCTCAACCAGCGCTTCCTGCTCTCGCTCGGCGGTGACAGCGGCAACGTGCTCTCCGTGCCTGCTGAGCGCCTGCTCGTGCTGCTGCGCTTTTTTGATGAACTGCTGGCCACACGGCCCGTGCGCAAAGACGGCAAGCTCCAGATCGACAAACTCCGCGCCGCACAGCTCGCCACGCTCGACGGACTACCCATTCGCGCTCCGGAGGAGCTTTCGGCGCTCGCGCAGCGTCTCGAAAACTTCCAGCGCATCGCGCTCATCGAACCCCCGGCAGCGCTGAAGGCCAGTCTGCGCGACTACCAACGCGAAGGCGCGTCGTGGATGCAATTCCTGCGCGAGTTCGGCCTGCACGGCATTTTGGCCGACGACATGGGCCTGGGCAAAACCATCCAGACGCTCACGCACATCCTCATCGAGAAAGAAAGCGGCCGCATGACGCATCCCTGCCTCATCGTGGCCCCCACGAGCGTGTTGCGGAACTGGATCAACGAGTCCATCAAATTCACGCCCACGCTCAGTCTGCTGCTAATGCACGGCCAGTCGCGCAAAAGTGACTTCAAGCATTTGAAGCAATACGATCTCGTCGTCACCAGCTACCCGCTGCTCGTGCGGGATGTCGATGTCATGCAGGCGCAGGAGTGGCACATCGTCGCGCTGGATGAAGCGCAAAACATCAAGAACCCCAAAAGCCTCGCCGCGCAGGTCTGTGGCGGCTTGCGGGCCAAACACCGCCTCTGCCTCACCGGCACACCGATGGAAAACCACCTCGGCGAGTTGTGGAGCCTCTACAACTTCCTCATGCCCGGCCTGCTCAGCGACGCCGACACCTTCCGCCAGCATTACCGCAATCCCATCGAGCGCGACGCCGATACCGAACGCCAAAAGCAGCTCAGCACCCGCATTCAGCCGCTGCTGCTGCGCCGCACGAAAGATGCCGTGGCCAAAGAACTGCCGCCGAAGACCGAAATCCTCAACACCATCGAGCTCGGCAAGGCGCAGACCGATTTGTACGAGACCATCCGCGCCGCGATGGACAAACGCGTGCGCGAGGCCATCGCCGTGAACGGTTTGGATCGCTCCCAGATCGTCGTGCTCGACGCGCTGCTCAAACTCCGCCAGGTCTGCTGCCATCCGCGCCTGTTGAAACAGGAGAGCGCCCAAAACGTCGAGGAATCCGCCAAAACCGCCTTCTTGATGGATGAACTGCTGCCTGAGCTGATCGAAGAAGGCCGCCGGATTTTGATCTTCTCCCAGTTCACCGAGATGCTGGCCCTCATCGAGGCCCGCCTCAAACAAGACCGCACCAAGTTCGTCAAACTCACCGGCAGCACCAAGGACCGCGAGACACCGATTCGCGAGTTCCAGACCGGCAACGTGCCCGTCTTCCTCATCAGCCTCAAAGCCGGTGGCGCAGGTCTGAACCTCACCGCTGCGGACACCGTCATCCACTACGACCCGTGGTGGAATCCCGCCGCCGAAGCGCAGGCGAGTGATCGCGCCCACCGCATCGGCCAGACGAGACCCGTCTTCGTCCACAAGCTCATCTGCGCAGGCACCATCGAGGAGCGCATCGTCAAAATGCAGCAAAAGAAAGCCGCCCTCGTCGAAGGCCTCCTCACCGGCCGCACCGACAAACTCCAGCTCACGCAGTCAGACATCCAGGCGCTGTTTGCGGTGGAGTGACGGCTTCGACTATCAAGAACCCCTGCTCATCGAGCTTCACGCCCGCCAGATTTACGACGCTGTCTTTGCCTGGCATCAAGCCGCTGATGCGGACGCCGTGGTCGGTGGCTTCGAGGTTTAAACCGGGCAGCAGGCGGCCGAGTGAACCGACTTTTTTGCCGAGCTGGAGCCCTTCCTCGCCGACGGGCATTTCGGGGTCGGGAACTTCGACGGAGACGAGGATGCCGCTGTCGGCGTCGATGTGACCCCGCAGCACGGTGGTGGATGGCAGAGAGGCGAGATCGCTGTCGAGGCAGAAGGCGAGGCGTTCCTGGCCGGTGAGCTTTCCGAGGCTCGCACGGGCGCCGAAGGCGACGAGATCGTCCCCGGCCTTCGACCAGCTTTTGCGTTGGAGGAAGGCGGTGCGGCTCAAGGCAAGCATGGCATTGACGCATTTCCACCCACCCGTTACCATCATTCCCATGAGCACTCGACAACTGACCCTTGGCAACTTTGCGGCGCATTGCCTCGACGAGATCAAATCCGTTCAGGCTGGAGACACCGTCATTGAGATCCTCAGCAGCGGCAAGGTGGTGGCCGTGCTCAGTCCGCCGCCACCCGAGGAGCCAGCAGGCACCTTGGCAGATTGGATGGGCAGCGGTGCAGGCTACATGACCTATGGCCCCGGCTACGAACCTGACGAGCCAGCCTTTGCTCCAGAAGACTGGGAATGCTTCCAGGAGGAGAAGAAATGACCTCTCTTTACCTCCTCGACACCTGTGCGTGGCTGGATGTCTTCATCGCGCCGCAGAAGCTTAGACCTGAGGTCCGTGCCATCATCAACCAGCAATCTCTCTTCAGCATTGCTGACATCACTTTACTGGAAGTTGCCAGAAAGGCGCAGGTCGGTGACTTGATCCTCGATGCTACTATCGAGAGATGGTTCGAGATCGCGCTACCTCCTAGACGCAGCCGAATTCTCCCCATCACCACCCCAATTGCCATCGAGTCATCCCGCCTTCCCGAGCCTTTTCACAAAGACCCAGCAGATCGTCTCATCGTTGCCACCGCCAGAATCCATGGGCTGACCATCATCACGTCCGATCTCAAGATTTTGGACTACCCGCATGTCCGTTCCTTAGCTTCTCGATGACTTCCTCACTGACCCTGCGGCCACTCCTCCCATTGCCGCTTTCCAGAAGACGCTATGCCGCCATCCTGGAAGACATCCTGCCCAGCGGCACGCTTCAGCAACGCGGACTGCATTCGGCATCGCCACGTACAAAGACCAAGCCGCGAAGGACAAGGCCGACAAACCCATCCGTGAATTCGTGAAGCGCCTGCTCGGCCGCCTCGTCTTCCGCCACTTCCTGCAAAAGAAAGGCTGGATGGGCTGCCCCAAAAAAGTGGCTTTGGCTTCAGCCGAAAGGAAGCGCACAGATTCGCCTAAAGGCGAAACCACTTTACCCTGGGCCGGCGGCGATCCCGACTTCCTCGCCTCCTACTTCAAGACAGCCGCCGAGCACTTCCGCGCTCTGCTGGAGTTCTTCGACCAGTATCACTTCACCATTGATGAGAACGAACCCGAGATGCTCGGCCACATCTTTGAGAACCTGCTGGAGGACAACAAAGACAAAGGTGCCTACTACACGCCCATCGCTTCCCGGTGTGCCTGCAAGCCGCTGATTCCTTCCTCTGTGCGCTGCAACGCTACACCAAGCCACGAGTCCATCCCGAGACCGGCGAACTCACCCACGAAGCCCGCTACCAGAACGCTGTCTGACGCAGATGATGGCAACGGAGGCGCTTTTCAGAGCAGCACCAAGAAGCCCTGCTCATCGAGCCTCACGCCCGCCAGATTTACGACGCTGTCTTTGCCTGGCATCAAGCCGCTGATGCGGACGCCGTGGTCGGTGGCTTCGAGGTTTAAACCGGGCAACAGTCGTCCGTGTGAACCGGCTTTTTTGCCGAGCTGAAGCCCTTCCTCGCCGACGGGCATTTCGGGGTCGGGAACTTCGACGGAGACGAGGATGCCGCTGTCGGCGTCGATGTAACCCCGCAGCACGGTGGTGGATGGCAGAGGGGCGAGATCGCTGTCAAGGCAGAAGGCGAGGCGTTCCTGGCCGGTGAGCTTACCGAGGCTGGCACGGGCGCCGAAGGCGACGATGGGGCCACCCTTCGCCGCAGCGGCGTCATGGACGCAGGTGGTGCCGGGAATGACCTGAGTGAGCGCCTTGAGCGTGCGGTGGATAAGGCTGCCTGCAGGCTCAAGGCAGAGGAGGACATCGCCCTTGCGGCACCATTCTGCCTCGCCCAGGCGCAGCGCGTTGGCAAAAGCGACGAGATCGTCCCCGGCCTTCGACCAGCTTTTGCGTTGGAGGAAGGCGGTGCTGCTCAAGGCCAGCATGGCATGACGCACGACCAGCGCGGTGGCCTCACGCGCAGCGAGCGGCGTGCCGAAATGCACCACGACGGGATAACGCAGGTGCTTGGGGCGTTTGGCGAAGAACTTGCCGCCCTGAAAGGAGAAGATGCTGCCGTACAGGCCGTCGAGATAGACGGGCACGACTTGGGCATCGCCCTGGCGGGCCATGAGCTCGAAACCTTTGCGCAAGTCATTGACCATGCCGTGGCGGGTGATCTGGCCTTCAGGGAAAAGGGCGACGATCTCCCCTTCCTTCAACGCGGCGGCGACGGAGCGGATGGCGTCCTTGGCGCGGGTGTTGGAAATGGGCACGGTGCCGACGAGGATCATGAGCCACTTCGTCCAGCGCAGATTGTACAGCGCCTCCCACATGACAAAGCGCACGGGGCGGCGGCAGGCGGCACCGAGCAAGAAGGCATCCATGTAGCTGACGTGGTTCGGCAGCAGCAGCACGCCGCCGGTTTGCGGCACACGCTCCGCATGAACAGGCCGCACGCTGTAGATGAAGCGCACGACCGCGAGCATGAGGAAGCGCACCAGATCCTCCGGCAGCAGGCGCATGGTGTAGAGAGCAGCCCCCAAGGTGGGGATGGCGAGCACGATGAACTGCGTGGAGGAACTCCAGCCCGCCCATTTCATCAAGGCGACGACGGCCACAGCCACCAGCGTGCCGAGGCAGTCCATCAGGTTCATGCCAGCATGAACACGCGCCTTCTGCTGTGTCTCCGCTTTGTCCTGCGCGAAGGCATACAGCGGCACCATGAAACAGCCGCCCGCCGCGCCAGTGAAGATGATGCCTGCATACATCCAACTGCTGCCAAGCGTGGCGAGACCGGACCAGAGGAGGCCAGCGACGAGTCCGAAGCCGCCGATGGGGATGAGGCCCATCTCGATGCGATTGCGACTGATGTGCGAGGCAAAAATGCTGCCGCTGATGACGCCGATGCCGAGAATGCCAGCCACTTTGGCGAGTTCCATGGGACCAGCGCCGCCCACGGCACCGTGATGCAGTTCTTTCGTTAGCGTGACGAGGATGAAGCTGATCGCGTTCGAGATGAACCAGAAATAAGTGACCCCCAGCGCCGCGAGACGGATGGAGCGGCGGCGAAAGACGATCTTCACACTCTCGAAGTGCTCCCAGGCCATGGACTTGCGCCAGCGGACCTCGGGATGCGCCGGAGTCTTTTGAATGCCTAACGCGGCGAACAATTCGCCGATGCCGAGGATGCTGATGATGATCAGCGGCCACAGCGCAGACATCCATGCATCGCCGGTTTTTTCGTACTCGATGCCATACCAGACGCCACCGGCCCACATGCCACCGAGGATGCCCGCGAGCATGGTCACCTGCAGCCAGCCGGACACTCGGCCGAGACGGCGTGAGCCGGCCAGTTCCTTCATCACGCCCATTTTGGCCGGGCTGAGCACCGCCGCCTGCACAGCGAGGAGGAAGAAGCCGACGAGGCAAATTTCGAGCGAGCCAGGCACACGCTGCATCCACAACGCGAGCGTCAGCCAGATGAAGCAGATGATCTGCATCACCTGCATCCAGATGATGACGTTGCGCTTCGAGAAACGATCCGACCAGTAACCCGCCAGCGGAGCAAAGATCATGTAAGGCAGCGAAAAGATGGCCCCGAGCCACAGCTCCATGTGACTGCCCACCCACGAGTCCTTGGCGATGATGATCGAAAGCACGATCAGCAGCATTTTGACAAAATTATCGCTGAAGGAATTGAGCGCCTGGACCAGGAGCACGAGAATGATGGACACCCAGTTCCTGCGTGGCAGATGCGGTGCTTGGTCGAGGTCTTGGGTGTCGGGCATGGGGGATCGTTCAGTCCACGAAGCGCTGGGCCAGCAGGATGTCAGCCGGAAACGTGATTTTGGGGTTGGGTTCGGTGTTTTCCACGACGAAGACCGGCGCGCCGAGATGCTGCACAGCGGAAACTTCATCGGTGACGAGCAGGGAGTCGCGAATGACGGCCTCGTAGGCGCGCACGAGCAGTTCGCGTTGGAAGACCTGCGGTGTTTCCATGATCCACGCGTTCGCTCGGTCGATGGAATCCGTGATGCGGCCATCGCCGTCACAGCGCTTGAGCGTTTCGGTCATCGGTCGAGCGCAAGCAACGGCGGATTGTGTGCGCGCAGCTTCAATGCAGCGCGTGATTTGAGACACCGAGATGAGAGGACGCGCCCCATCATGCACCGCCACGATGTCGCAGGCCGGATTCAGTGCCTGGAGTCCGGCATGCACGGAGAAATGACGCTCGGCACCACCAGCGATGATTTGGGTGATCTTGTCGAGGCCGCCCATGCGCCAGACTTCCACCTCCATGCGCAGCGCCTCGCTCGTGACGACGATGATCTCGTCAATCGCCGCGCATTTTTGGAACGCACCCAAACTGCGCCGCAGCACCGGCTCGCCGCAGAGCGAGGCCAAGAGCTTGTTAAAGCCCATGCGCCTACTGCTGCCTGCGGCGACGATGATGGCGGAGGTCATGAAGGCCGTTGAATCAGTTACGCGAGGCGTTTGGAGACTTCGGTCGAGATCGACTTGCTGTCCGCACGGCCAGCCACGCGTTCTTGCAGCGCTTTCATCACGTTGCCCATCTCCTTCTTCGAGGTGGCACCGAGTTCGGCGATGACGGCTTCGACGAGCGCTCCGAGTTCCTCCGCGCTCATCGCGGCAGGCAGGTATTTTTCCAAAACGGCGATCTCGGCCTTGGCGGCATCCACCGCTTCAGGGCGACCGGCTTTTTCCGCGCCTTCCACCGAATCCTGGAGTTTCTTGATCTCCTTGCGCACGACGGCCAGGGCGTCGGTGTCTCCCAGTTCGCCATCAGCGCCGAGTTTTTCGATGGCCGCGTATTTGAGAGCAGACTTGAGGTTGCGGATGACGTTGAGGGCCACGGTATCCTTGGCCCGCATGGCGTTTTTCAGATCTTCGGAGATTTGGGTGATGAAACTCATGGGAAAGAAGGTGATTGGGGGAAACTGGGCCGCGATCATGGCGTGGCAGGGGCCGTTGTCCAGACGATAGGCGTCGTGGCTTGGGATAGCCTTTGCACTGCCCGGACCGCCGTGCATGGTCGCTGCGCTGTGCAATTCCGACATCCCAAACACGATCTTTACATCCCCGTTGAAACCGACCCCTGGACCGCACTGCGCCGGGTGACGCATCTGGGCATTGTCTCCCACCAAGACGACCTCGAAATCGCCGCGTATCACGGCATCACCGAGTGTTTCAAGATGGAGGACCAATGGTTCGGCGGCGTGGTGGTCACCGATGGTGCCGGCAGCCCACGCAAGGGGCCGTATGAAAAGTACACGGACGAGGAGATGCAGAAAGTGCGCCTCATCGAGCAGCGCAAGGCGGCCTATGTGGGCGAGTACAGCATCATGGTGCAGCTCGGCTACCCGAGCGATGACATCAAAAAGCCACAGCACGCGCCCGCAGTGGAGGATCTGCGTTTCATCCTCGAACACGCGCAACCGAAGATCCTGTATCTTCACAACCCCTGTGACCGACATGACACCCATGTGGCCACTTTCCTGCGCTGCCTGGAGGCCATCCGTCAGCTGCCGCCGGAAATACGCCCGGAAAAAGTCTATGGCTGCGAGGTCTGGCGGAAGCTCGATTGGCTGCTCTCCGAAGACAAGGTGATGCTCTGGGTGGACAAGCACCCGCACATGCTGCGCCCACTTCTCGGCGTGTTTGACTCACAGATCAGCGGCGGCAAACGCTATGACCTGGCCGAGGAAGGCCTGCGCCACGCCAACGCGACCTACTTTGACTCCCACACCACGGACAGCACCAGCCTGCTGACCTTTGCGATGGATCTGACGCCGCTCACGAAGGACGACAGCATGTGTCCCATCGAGTACTCCGTGAACTATGTGAAGCGCCTCGAAAACGATGTGCGTGACCGCGTGAAGAAATTCATGTGATCAACAAAAATGCCAGCCGGAGCGTCCGGCTGGCATTTTGAATTTGGGATCGAATCGTGTCGGAAATTATTCCGCGAGCTTGGCGCTCTTGATGATGATCGGCTCGACCGGCACGTCACCATGCGGGCCTTTGCGACCGGTGGCCACAGCGGCCATCGCATCGACGACTTCCTGGCCCTTGCTCACCTTGCCAAAGACGCAGTAGCCCCAGCCATCCTGTCCGGGATAGTCGAGGAAGCTGTTGTCCTTGAGGTTGATGAAGAACTGGGAACTGGCGCTGTGCGGATTCGGCGTGCGGGCCATGGCGAGGGTGCCCTTGACGTTCTTGAGACCGTTTTTGGCTTCGTTCTCAATGTTGGCATCGGTTTCCTTCTGCTGCATGTCAGGGGTGAAGCCGCCGCCCTGCACCATGAAGTCAGGGATCACGCGGTGGAAGATCAGGCCGTCGTAGTGGCCTTTCTTCACATATTTGACGAAGTTGGCGACGCTGATCGGAGCCTTGGCGGCATCGAGTTCGAGTTCGAGGGTGCCTTTGGATGTTTCCATCACGATTTTCACAGGTTTTGCGTCACTCACGGTTTGGGCGGGGGTTGTGCCGGTCAGAGCAGCAAACGTGAGAACGAAGGCGGCCAGAGTCGGGGCGATTGATTTCATAGTGGGTTGGGTTGCGAGCGGCGAATGAGCCACGAAGCCATTGATTTGCAATGATCAAAATCGCCTCAGCCAAGCAGCGGCTCCACGCGTGAGCGGATCAGAGTCACCAGTTCCGGGTCCATGAAAGGGTAGTCGTCCGGGATATCGAGCACCTCGACGTGCAGGTCATGGAAGAGGTCAGGGAACTGCTCCCGCAGCCGCTGTTTGTGCTCGTGCTCCATGACGAGCACCTGATCCGCCCATAACAGCAGTTTTTCGGTAACACGCCTTTTTGCCGAAGCACTGACTCCAGCGCTACGCACCTCCACACGCGGATCATTTTGATACACCGCCTCCGCCGTCGGACTGCGCCATTGATTGCGGGAGCAGAGGAAGAGGAGGCGCATCAAAGAATCATTGTTTCACCAACAGGCTCTTCCCAGTCATCTCAGCCGATTTCTCCACGCCGAGCATGTCGAGCAAGGTCGGGGCGATGTCGGCGAGTTTGCCGTTGGCAACGGTGACGCTTGCTGAATCAGCGGCGACGTAGATGCCGTGGACGAGATTGGTGGTGTGGGCGGTATGCGGAGAGCCGTCGGCGTTGCGCATTTGCTCGCAGTTGCCGTGGTCGGCGGTGATGAAGAGCTTGCCGCCGAGTTCGAGGACTTTTTCCACGATCAGGCGCACGCCGAAGTCGATAGTTTCGCAGGCATGGACGCCAGCTTCGACGACGCCGGTATGGCCGACCATGTCGGGGTTGGCGTAGTTCATGATGACGAGGTCGTATTTCTCCAGACGACGCAGCACTTCAAAGGTGAGGTCGGGGGCGCTCATCTGCGGCTTTTTGTCGTAGGTGGGCACTTCTTTCGGCGAAATGGCGAGGTAGCGGTCTTCGCCCGCGTTCGGCTCCTCGACGCCGCTGTTGAAGAAGAAGGTGACGTGCGGGTATTTCTCGGTCTCAGCAGCGCGAAGCTGGGTCAAACCGGCGGCGGCGACGACCTGACCGAGGTTGTTAGCCAGGGTGGCGGTGCCGAAGATGACCTTTGCGCCGAGATCGGTGTAGGTGGCGTCATATTCGGTGAGGGTGAAGTAGCCGGTCTTCGGCGTGACTTCGCGGTCGAAACCGGAGAAGTCGGGCTTCAAGAAGGCCTCACTCAGCTGGCGGGCGCGGTCGGCGCGGAAGTTGAACCAGAGGATGACGTCGCCCTCGCGAATGCGTTGCTCGTTGGCATTGCTGAAAATCATGGGCTGCATGAACTCATCGCCACGAGGATCGCTCGGATACGCGGCCTGCACGGCGGCGCTTGGCGTGTCGCTACGGACTTCACCACGACCGAGGACGATGGCGTCCCAGGCGAGCTTGTTGCGCTCCCAACGGGTATCGCGATCCATGGCGTAGTAGCGACCGATGACGGTGGCGATGTTGGCTCCGCTGGGCTTCAGATCGGCTTCAAGCTTGGCAAGATACGCAGCACCGCCTTTGGGCGAGGTGTCGCGGCCATCGGTGATGGCGTGGACCATGAGGTCTTCGACGCCAGCGGCCTTGGCGGCATTGCAAAGCGCGGCGAGGTGGTCCTGATGCGAATGCACGCCGCCATCGCTGATGAGGCCGAGGAAGTGCAGGCGCTTGCCTTTGGCCTGCTGGAAGGCTTCGACGAGCACGGGCATGGTGGCGAGTTCACCATCGCGGATACTTTTGTTGATGCGGGTGAGGTCTTGATAAACCACGCGGCCGGCACCGAGGTTCAGGTGGCCGACTTCGCTGTTGCCCATCTGGCCATCCGGCAGGCCGACGTCTTCACCGCTGGCGCTGACGGTGCCACGCGGGTAGGTGGCATAGAGGTGATCGTGGAAAGGCGTCTTCGCCAGCAGGGTGGCGTCGCCATTGGCGGCGGCTTGAGCTTTACCGCCGGGATTGATGCCCCAGCCGTCGCGGATGATGAGAACTACAGGTTTTTTGGTCATGGATTGCGTGGTCATTGGGTCAAATTCGCTTCGCGGTCAAGGCGGCAGAGCCGTCAAAACGACTCGAGAAGCACTCTTTTGACCGCTATGCCCTCGACTTGACGGATTCCGGCCCTCGCACCCACCCGCGTCAGAACGTTTGCGCTTCTGGGTGACTCGGACTATAAAAAGTGGCCTTATCCTGATTTACGCCGCCACTCTCGTCATGATTCCCGGACTGCACACTAAAACTACCCAGGCCGCGATTTTCACAGTCTTGGTCTCGCTTTGCGGCGCTTCGTTCGGAACGGCACACGCGGAGGACAAACCTGGTTTTTTCAAGAAACTCTTCGGCGCCGGCAAGGAGGAAGCGCCACCCGCTCCAGAGTCCAAAGCCGCTCCAGAGCCCAAGCCCGCCCCGAAGCCAGTTCCCGCCAAGAAGCCAGCCGTGGCCAAAAAATCCACGCCCAAGCCCTCCACGGAAACGGGCAAGGCTCCGCGTGTGATCATCACCAAGACCAAACCGGGCAGCGGCACGAAAAAAGTGGAGCCGGGCAAATCCTCCACCTCTCCCACCACGGCCAAGACAACCAGCAAGCCCGCTCCGGCCATCCCCCCAGCGCAACCACCCAAAGATGTGACCTCCACCGCGAAGCGTGGAGAGGGTGAGTTCAAGCCCGACGACGACGGACAGCCCTCCACTCTGCGTTCTGAAGCCGTGGCCGTGCTTCCCGCAAACGGTGGCTGGGAGATCGTCAAAATTGGCGGGCGTGACTACGTCACGGCAGACAGCGTGCGCAATTTTTACAATCCCTTGTACGGCTTCACCACCTTCCGCCTCCAAGGCAATCATTTCTGGATTGGTTCCTCCAAGCTGATCCTGAAGGCACAAGTCGGCTCTCAGGAGATACTGATCAACAACATCAAGTTCATCCTCAGCTTCCCAGTGCAGTCTCACAACGGCAAGGTGCTGTTCTCCCGCCTCGATTTATGCAAGCTGATCGACCCGGTGCTCTGCCCAAGTCACATCCAGAACGCAGAATATTTCGACACTGTGGTGATTGATGCCGGTCATGGAGGACACGATGGCGGATCGCGAGGCATTTATGGTTATGAGAAGGATTTCGCACTGAAAATGGCCATGTCCGTGCGCACTGCGCTCATGCAGCGTGGGTTCAAAGTCATCCTGACGCGGGCCAACGACACCTTCCTCACACTTGGCGGACGGGTGGCCATCGCGAACCAGACGCCGAAGAGCATCTTCATCAGTCTGCATTTTAATTCTGGCGGTTCCGCCGCCAGCGGCATCGAGACTTGGGCGCTGACACCGCAGAGTGCAGCCGCGACCATTACACGCGGCGGCGGCTACAACGTCAACGGCGTCACCGGCAACAAGCAGGACTCCGCCAACATCGCGCTCGCCACCGCTGTGCATGCCAATGTGATCAGCCGATTCAAGTTCGTGGATCGCGGCATCAAACGCGCCCAGTGGAGCGTGCTGACCGGCTGCAAACGCCCAGGCATCCTCTTTGAAGGTGGTTTTGTCTCCAACGCCAAGGAGTGCCTCCTCGTGGCCTCCGACGCCTACCGCCAGCAGGTTTCCGCTGCCATTGGCGATGCCGTCATGAACTACCGTAAAGCGCTCGAAACCGCGATGGCGAAACGCTGAGCCAGGAACGGGGCCATCTTGGCCCCGGTTTGAGGAAGAGGGATCAGGATGATCCCTCTCCTGAACGCAACTCCGCCTCCAGCAATGCAGAGAGCAGCGAAGTGTCGTCCAGTGTGAACTTGGCGGCCACTTTCGGCGCATGGTGGCTCAAAATGCGAACCGTGTGCGGCACACCGGCGTTGACGGCCATCTGGATGTCGCGGTCGTGGTCACCGACGAGCCAGCTTCGCGTCAAATCGAGACCGTGCTCGTGTTGCGCTCGGAAAATCATTTCGGGACTCGGTTTGCGGCAGGTGCAGGTGCCGGAGAGATGGGTGCAGGCATAGATGCCGTCGAAGATGGCGGCATGCCTGGCCAGTTCCGCCTGCATCATGCCGTGAATGTCATCCAACTCGGTCTGCGTCATGAGACCTTTGCCCACGCCTTGCTGGCTGGTGACGAGGATCGTGGCAAAACCCCGCGCTTTGCACAGTGCCAATGCCGCGATGGCACCGGGCGCGAAATGAAAATCCTTCACACGAAGCACGTAGCCGTCTCCCGGCGATACGTTGACGACGCCATCACGATCAAAGAAAACAGCGGGGCGGGAAGCAGGGGCGTCAGGCATGTGGCTCACGCATAGCCGGGTGTCGGCATCAGGAAACACATCTTTGCAGACTCCAGATGGGAGATGTGCCGTTGGACCTTGATACAACTCGGCCCGGAGGAACCCAACCAAAATTCCTCCGGGCCTTTAGGTGACCAGAGAGACCCCAACCATGAAGCGACTCTCTAGCTCGTTGTGTGTTTCCCCCGGGCGAACCCAGGAAAATTGTTTGTGTGGCTTGCGCCTCCCAACCGAGTCTTGATAGAGCAGGCTGCGGGCCAAGTTTGGCGGCGAATTTCAGAATTTTCGCCCTGCGGCCAAAAAATGCCGCCATCTAGCCCCCTCATGCGGGATTCATGAGGATGACGCCCACCTCACTTCGGCAGCACGCGCACGATGAAGGCTTTCTTCTCACCGAAATACTTCGCGGCGATGCGCTGGATCTCCTTGGAGCTGATGTCGGCCATGATGCCGGGCAGTTTTTGGAAATGATCCCAGCCAAGGCCGTTGAGCTCGTTCCAAGCCAGCGTGTCAGCCATGCCAGGGTTGCCCTGCTGGGCACGCAGCCAAGAGCTACGCCAAGTCACACGCGCACGGTCGATCTCGTCAGGATGCAGGCCTTTGGCAGCTAGATCGTTGATCTGCGCCATGAGTTCTTTCTCGGCCAGTTTCACCTTCTTGGGATCGGTGCCGACGTAGAAGTAGAAGGCGCCCGCGCCCATGGCGGCGAAGTTTTGCGCCCCGACGTAATAGGCGAGGCCTAGTTCTTCGCGGATGCGGTTGAACAATCGGCTGCCCATGTCGCTGCATGCCTCGTCAATGAGATTGAGCGCATGCACGTCACGATCTTCGAGACCGACGGTGCGGAAACCGACAACGATGACGGCCTGTTCCTTGTCCAGATGCTCGGTCCATGCGGCAGGTTTGGCGCTGGCGTGGTAGGTGCGACTGTGGGTGCTGTGGCGCGCCCCTTTGGGCAACTTGGCGAAGGTTTTTTCGACCTCTTTTTTGATGTCGGCGGCCTTCACGTCACCAAAGACGGAGATGACGCCGTTGTGTGTGGTCAGGCTGGCACGCAGCATGTCGCGGCAGTCGCTGAGCTTCAATTTCGTGATGGTTTGCTCCGTGCCAAGCGCGGTGCGGTGAAAAGGTTGCCCAGCGAAGATCTCGCGGCGCGCCTTGCGCATCGCCACGGTGAGCGGGTCTTCCTGTTCTTCGAGGATGTTGGCGATCTGACGCTTCTTCACATCCGCCAGACTGGCTTGCGGCAACGTGGGATTGAGAATGAGATCGGCGATGAGATCGAGTGCGCCAGCCTCATCGCCGCGCATGACATCGGCCCCGAGGAGGTAGCGATGCGCGTCGGCATTGCAGGCGAGTTGACCGCCGAGGCTCTCAAGCTCGGAGGCGATGTGGACCGCCGAGCGATTCTTCGTGCCCTTGAGCAGCATGTGAGCCGAGATTTGCGTCACACCAGCAGTGAGATCGGTTTCGGCAGGCACTCCGGCGAGGAAATTCGCGCGCACGCTGACCAGTGGGAGGCGCGGATTTTCACCCACGAGCAACGTGAGTCCGTTCTTGAGCTTGAAGTGATGAATTTCAGCACGGGCGGAGTCGGTGCCGTTGGCAGAACCACTCGTGGTTTCGACCTCGGGGCCGACGAGGACGGTGCTGACGGCATCTGGCAACAAATAGCGCCGTGCGGCCTCTCGAATGACATCTGGCGTCAAAGCGGTGATGGCGGCAAGGAACTGACGCTGATAATCGAGCGAGCCGGAAAGCAGCCAGCCATTGCCGATGCTGCCGGCTTGGCCTTTCACGCTGCTCAAGGTGCGCAACTGGCTACTGAGCGTGGCACGGACGGCTTTTTCGAGATCAGCACGGTTGGGGCCCGCTTTGCGCATCTGCTCGATCACGGCGTGCATGCCCTGGCGGAGCTTCGTGGCATCCTCAGGATTGCATTCAGCCTCGACGCTGAACAAACCGCACTCCGGGGCGCACCAGGCACCGGCATAGACGTAATGAGCGAGCGCTTTTTTCTCGCGCAACTCCTGATACAGCCGCGAACTGCGGCCTGATCCGAGCAGGAAGGCCAGCACGTCAAGCGCAGGCTTGTCGGCATGGCTTTCGCCCGGAATCTGCCAGCCCAGCGCGATGCGCGTGAGGTCGGTGGCGAAGTTTTTTGCGGCGAAACGCGTGCCTTGCTGCCGTGGCTCTTCTGGCAGCAGC
>Ga0315905_10003833_pt1 | contig 15449 bp, 11 predicted proteins | sample LakEriMetagenome_5_FD_203522 | JGI IMG/M metagenome (GOLD analysis project Ga0315905, IMG submission 203522) | Freshwater fungal communities from buoy surface, Lake Erie, Ohio, United States - Buoy 4 MA121 | ecosystem: Environmental > Aquatic > Freshwater > Lake | place: USA: Lake Erie, Ohio... | reverse complement strand
TTCGATTAGCCCGGCGATTTCTTCCATGGTAGGCTCACCTTGAGCAGCACCGGGAAGGCCGACAGCGGCACCAGCAGGTGCGGCTTCCTGCGCATCCATCATGGCAGCTGCATCTCCAGCGCCTTGCATGTAAGCTTGCTTGAGCATCTCATCTTGATACTCTGCCGTGTTACCGCCGTGCGCATGGGCCAGCTTCACAAAATCTTGCTGCTCTTGCGGAGAGGAATTAGCCAGCATGGAACCGAAAGCGTTTTGTACTTCCTGGGCATAAGCCATTTTGTACATTTCTTCCTGGTGGATCGCGTTAGCGTGTTGAGCATACTGATCGTACTGAACCGCAGCGCGTTGCATAAGCTCGTAAGCTTCTTGCTGACCTGCAGCTTTGAGGAGAATAGGCTCAACAGCCGCGAGGCCGCCTTCCATTTCTACGATCACGCTGCCCAGCTTCCGGAGGTAGTCATCATCAAAATTACCAGCAAGAAACGTATTCGCTTCTTTGGAGGAGGTGCACATATTTGCGCTAGACATTTGACCTTCTTCCTTGGCCTTCATGTCATCTTCCTCGCCTTCTTCACTGTCTTCGCTGTCTTCGGCCTGAGTATATTCCTCAATGCGCTTTTTCACTTCCGACACACGATCTTTGATTTTGGCAATCTTGCCAAGCGGAGTGGTCGGCGAAGTAGCGGCATCTTCTTTGGCGTTGCCATCTTGAGTAGCCGGGACATTCTTACCAGTGCCGGAAGGTTGAGTGGCCTCATCTTCGAGCTTGGTACCTTCATTAGACTTGTCGTTACGAGTCTTGTTGGTGTCTTTAGCTTCCGAAAGATTCGGGGTTCCTGCTCCGCCCATGTTACGAGTGTCTTCCTCCGTCACGGTAGTGCCAGCGGACTTTGCGCGCGCTTCCTTGACTTGCATGTTGAAGGTATTAACTCGGGCAAGAATGTCCTGGTAGTTTTGGGGTGTTTCCATCGCTGTAAACATGAGGTCGATTTGTGTAGTGAACTGTGCGTTAAAAAAAACTTATAGTCAATCAAAAAACCCTATTTTGAGAAACTGTCAAAATTAATTGTGCTTCGTCTATTGTTAAACCGTGCAAATCTTTCATATCGACTAGCGCGGCTACTTTATACAAAGCATATAAATTTGCCATAGCTTCAGCCTTTTCAGCGTCGGCGCAAGAAATATCGTTAACTAATTGCGCAGCTACAGATTCTTTTGAGGAGGCAGACTTCGTAATGGTGATCTGCATGACTCTGCGCCTAACTGGTTCTGTGGAGATAGAAAAGCGTTGGGTCACTTTATCCATGAACCTTTGCACTTCATCGTCCATGCCTTGATCCATGCATTGGGTCTTGTGGCTGGAGCTATTAAAGAGTTTTTCGATTCCGCCAAGATCGCTACATCCGCAGCAAGAAGAAGGCGAAAGCAGATTACGAAATACGCTAGGTAAATGTTTCGAAGCCAATACCAACGTAGGGTCTTCCATCGCAGACTTGACTGTCTGGTTAGTCGCATAAGCTGCGAACGAGAAGAAAGGCAACAAGCAAGCTTGTTTTGAAAGCTGATAAAAAAGCGTGCCTGGGTGTACCTTTCTGAAGGCGTCAAGCTCGACTTCTTCTAACTCGCCTTGTAGCGCAGAGGGTGCCACGTTTTCAGCGAAAGCCCTCTTTTCACCGGGACGTGCGTTGTAATGTCCTTGCGCGGAAATGCCTTCAAGGTATTGCTCCTCGTTGGCTAATTTCTCTAGCATAGCACGCTTAGCGCCCGCTAATACCATAGAGTCTGCTGGGAGACTGACCCCTTCGTATTCTGCCCACTCACAGCCGAGAATAACGCGAGATTGAGCGGAGGCTGCTTTACGCATGTCATTGTCGGGGAAAGCATACTCCAGGTAATGTGCGATACGATCCGCAGGTTTGTGTACCCGGCTCATATCAAAAAATGTCGGGTGGTCGTTGTGTACGAACGCGTATTTTTTGAAATCTGGAATGTATTGAAGCCGTGCGCTCTTCATATGGTCGCAGTACTCCCTGGGTGTACGCGCCTTATTGCCACAAGCATTACACTCGTCGTAGGGTACGCGACAGGACATGCTGAAAGAAAGAGGGGATCCGGCTTTAGCCATCTCGTACTCCTCCTCAGCTTTTTTCTTATGTCCCCATACAATAAGCTCCACACGGTGCATGTCCGGGTAATAGGAAGCGGCTTTGATTACTCCGATACCTTCCTTTTCCTGGCTACGGTTACGGTGCTCCCTGAAGAAACATCCGTCGGTCACAAATGTGTTGGCATACTTCTTGAGGCCTTCTGCCCGGAATGCGTCTGCGTTTTTATTGGGCCCAAATGTCTCATAATCCCCCATGCCCACCAGGTGAATCATAAAATGATCCTTGTCCGGGGCAAACTCTCTGAGCTTTTCTTTCGTGAAGCACTCGGATGCTGCTTGCTTGATGTTGTATCTGTCATCGTACAACGACCACATTTGGCCGCCCATGAGCTGATACAGATCTTCCTGGTCTTCGGTGTAATGCGTTTTGTTCATTATTCGTTACGGAATGAGACCTTCAAAACTGCCCTGCTCCAGTCCTCCAAATGTGTTTCTCGCCATTTCGGGATTTCTGTTAAGCATCTCGACGGCAGCGAATGGTAATGCAGTGGCGGTACCCATAATACCCAGACTTCTCACACGGCGGCCGCTGGTACCGACTGTACGGTTAAGCCCACGCTTTGCCAGTTCTCCGGCGTATCTACGCAGATCCTTCACGCCTTGTAATGGCGCTACATAGTTCGCCAAATGCTTTGCGTTGGCATCGATACCCGCCGAGGTAAGTGCTTTTTCGAAACCCGGCAATCGCGTCATATCATCAAAAGCGCTGTCTAATCCGAACAACTGAGATACTTTGAACTTCTTGCTCTGTGCAATATCGTTAGCGGCGTTTAAAATATCGCGCCTCTCTGAGGTAAGCCTTTTTCGCTTGCTGAGGTTATCGGCTACAGCCTGTGCGAGATACCCGCGTTTGCGTCGTTCATCAATCAGATTTAAACCCCTCGCAGTTAATACCCCGGCGGCGGCTCCCCCTCCTGTGAGTAAGTTTCTTAAAGGTGTCAATACAGGATCCGTAGGTCCTGGATCGGCAGTGGCAAATTGCCCATAGGCATAGTCCCCGAGACCGTAAGCCCCAGCTCCAGCTACGCCTCCCAGCAATGCGTTCTTGAGAATCCGCTTTCTGCGTTCCGAAGGAGTCTCTTCCTCCCGCTTACTCATGGAGGTTAGTCCGCCTGTTACTGCAGCACCGCCTAGTCCCGCTAAGAGCGATTTGACCACCCGTGGATTTTTTCCGGCCCAATCCTGGATACCGGACATAATTTCAGATAATTTGGAAGGTCCCTGGGCCATAAAATCAAGGTGTGGTGTTGATGTTGGTAATGTCCTTACCAGTTGTACCCGCTGCAAGTGTTCTAACCGCCCTCACTTGTGTAGTAAGTCTTTCGAGTATTTTATCTCGGAATAACACAGCTCTAGCATTCGCGTCCGCATTGTCCGCTATATCAAATGAAGCTTTCACTGGAAATTGAGATGGGAATTTACGGTCAGCTTCTGGGAGCGTGAACGTGAGAGCAGGGCTTGTCCTCGTGAAAGTACCACCTGTCGGGATGACAGGTTCCCCAAAATTCGTTATTGCTGCCTCCTCAACGGGTGTCAACCCGTCCGGGGCCAAGTCAATCTCTACCTCGTAATTGCTACTAACCAGCTTGATGTACGAAACAATTTCCATAGTAGTATCTTCTCTTAAGCTCCGATATTATATCGCCTATCCCGGTTTATCTGGGATAGCTCTAATGCCTTTTGGCGCTTCTCGTCTGTCTCTACCAAATCCTTGTAGGTGTGCAGTGGGACGGACTCATACTGAATTGCTTCACGCAAAGCAAAGCGCAGCAAATTGGGATCTTTGGAAATCTCAGGATTGGCTTGCTGTAAAGTATTGTAAAGTGAGACGACCGTATCCGGATCTGCTTCCCGAATAATTGGATCCGTTAAAAGCATACGCTCTACGGTGGTGCGTGTTTTGGCATCGTCGACAGCATCGTCAATGCGCATTTGCTTTTTATTCTTGGAAGAAACAAAAGGTGCCACCATACTTTCAAGCATACCTTTTTGTACTTGTGAAGGGTTAGGCACTTTTTCAAGTAATCCGCGCAAGTTCTTAGCGCCTTGATCGATATTTTTCCCTAACTCTTGATTTACTTCGTCAGGACTTCTTTCGAACGTACTGTGCGGCAGTAGCACTTCTTCTAAGCGCAACAACGACGGGCTACCAGAAAACCCTGTGGGTGGGCGCTCTGTGCGGGTCTTAGTACCAGCAGTAGGTGATGCGCTTTTAATGTGGGCATCGTATAGTTGCAGAGCCTCCAACTGGGAAACTAATGTGGCTACTTTCTCTATGGTGGGTACAATCTCAAATCGATCCTCTACCAACATTCCTGGCTGGGGAGCGGGATCGCTTACGAAAGCAATCTTGAGATGTGCAGTGCCCGGGCTGGAGCCCAGGGACTTAAGGTAGTTTTCAAGTACGGGAAAAGCTTGCTCGGAGGCATCTTTCACCAAGATCAGCGCGTCACTTTTGGCCGAAGCCCAATCGAAATTTGGCTCTGTGCGAAAACGGTAGGCTAAAGCGTCTGCTTCTTTGCGCAGTTGATCCTGGTGTTCCGCGATCAACTGCGTTACGCCTTGTAGTTCAAATTGGTCCGAGGCCTCCTTGCGCAGTTGCTCGCGGTGATTGGCGCGGGGAGCGTTTGGATACTCGGGCAGCGCCTCGCCGATAGAAATATATTCCCCTCGCGCGCCAGCGTCTTTCATCAGCATATTTTTCACATGCGGAATTCTCTTACCGGTAAGCTCTCGCTGCAACGTAGGGTCTTCGAGTACTACTGATGCGGACTTAGCTTGCTCTCTTTCTTCGGACTTCTGAATAGCATACTCCTGCTTATAGGCGTCTTGCGCCGTTTCATGAGTACCTAGAACTTTGCCGCTACTGCTGAGCAAAACATATTTACCGTCACGTTTCTTAACCTTGGCAGACTTGGAAAAATCTTCTTCAAGCGCCTCTACTGGATTCTTCAGTTCTTCTGCGCTGGCGCTTTTGGAAGTGCGCGTATGCGTCACATATCGGCCAAGAAGTTCTGGAACATCAATCAGGTTAAACGTATCTCCCCTATTAGCAGACTTATCCATGAAGTTAAGTTGCTGTGCAGTATTGAGGATTTGCGCGGCGCTTTCCAGCTGGGCCGGGGCAAGATTGTAATCCCGAGAAGCCTTGAGCAAGACATCTTCAGGGGCGCCCGCGGCCTTGATCTGAGGACGAATTTTTTCAATGAAACAAATAATGGCTTCCCGGTTCATGATATGGACGATACGTTTGCGCTACTTTAGCAAAATTATCTTGTGCAAAGAATGATAATACCTTCAGAAATTATTACAAGAGGGAGATCAGTTATTTAATACTACTGCGTCTGCTTCAATAATCTGATTTTGTACCCTATTAGCTTCCTGCTGATTAATTATCAACGCGCTCCTACCCGCTCTTGCTAGCTCTCCGCGAAGCGCCATAGATACCCGTACATCGTCGAATCCTGACTGCTCCTGGCTTTCGTTGCCGCCTGCCTTGGCTGCGGTGATCATGGATTGCGCGCTGCGTAGCCCTTGAGCGTCAGAGCGTTGATTGATAAACCCACTGGAGGCCAGCACAAACCCATTCGCCATAACAATTCTTTCCAAACGCATAGCCATGTCGCCTGCAGACATATCTTGCAGCAGTTTGCTACGCATACCGGCCATGAAAGTTACATAGTCTTTCCCGCAGTTATACCCCGTGCGGCGCAGAAGATCCCCGAACGTTGTGTTCCTCAGGTATTGGTCGTATAGCTCTTCGAGACGTCCGTGCGGGTAAACATGCTTCGCCATGAAAGCATAGTCTTCTTTTCTATCACGGATGTTGTAGAACAGCTTTTCATACGCCACCAAAGTATCTTTTTCGAAGCCTGTTAATTTGGAAATATCTTCCATACTGGCGTCCTCCGCCAATAGCAAAGCCTGCACCGTACAGCGCTCATGCTCCATATCGGGATGCGTCAACGCCAATGCTTGCGCAATATGCTTGTCCGCATATAAGTCTGGATTACACCTTGTGAGATAGGCACGCCATATCCACAGGTCGTCCGAAGTCAGATAAACTGGCAGTTTTTCGTGCGCCTGGGCAAACATTCCGGCCGCCTTCCACCCGGCAGCCAAATCATTGTAGTTCATCAAGAACGCAGCCTTTTGTTGCTGCGTTGCATCTAGACCTGCCGATACATAGCGAAAATTGTCTTTGACCTGCACATTCTGTGCAAGTTCAACGACATCTACCATTAATCGGTGTACAACATCCGCGCGCATCAAGCTGAGAACATGGCAACATTGCCTTGCATACCGTTACGCCGTTGACCCTTCTTAGTCAACTCTAGTACCAGCTCTCCGAACGATTGGAAGGTAGAAAGCAATTTATTTTCTAGATTGGACATGTCATCCGCACCGTAGGCATCTTCGAAGTCTCTTGGCTTCCAGTAATACAGGAAGAGCAAACGACCTAAACGGTCCAGAGCTGCTTCCATGTCAGGTAAGTATTTATCCACCATAGAAGCCGAATCGTAGGTGTGCACCAGAGAGCCGATCAGCCCGTGCTCAAATACATTCGGGACGCCTGCTTGGGCTTTCAGGCTTTCCAGCTGATCTACCGGAGCACCAAGAATAATATGAGAGGCCAAGCCGCTTCCATCCTCAGAAGTCATACCCATACCTGGGTCGTAGGCATCACCAATGCGTCTTTCCGGGGGTTCTAATCCTTCGGTGTCTGTGCTGAGCTCGAAGGATTGTGGGTAGTCCAGCCCGATATTGAACCTGGGATCGTAATCCTCGTTAAAGTATTCTTCGTCCACAACTTCGATCGGGGCGGCATACTTGATAACGCCCGGCTCTCCGATGAAGAATCTGGCACTACCTTCAGAAGCCGCCTTATCCAGGAAGTACTCGACGCTGCTAGCATGAATGCCCAGTTTCTGCGCACACAAAGCTGCCATAGCTGCACGCTTCATGTAGCGGGTCTGTTTGCGAGGCCCCGCACGGAGGCTGAAAAGACTGGCGTCCATTTCATCGCGCAATAAAGTGGCTTCCTTTACACCGGTTTCGAGAATCCAACCAGTAAGCGTTTGGTTATCTCCAACCGCTGGAAGTGCCTTGGTGTGTACGCGGTGACGTAAGGTTTTGTCGTAAGAGTCGTAGTCCGAAGAAATTGCACCTTCACCTTTAGCCACTGGAATAAAGAATACATGACGGCCCAAGAAATTCGCAGAGAAGGACGTATTGTCCTGGTCTGGATTTTGTTTGAGTTCAAATTCTTTCGAATAGTGACCGCAGCATGCTGCTGTGTAAATAGTCAGCCCATTGTCTTCCTTCTTCTTCGCGCAGTAGATGGGCTCAGAAAATACACCTGCCTCCGCGTCAAATACGCGGTAAACATTGCCGGGAGTCATGGAAGTGGCTAGCTCGTTGTCACGGATGCAGTCAGAGAGAGTTTTCACAAACTCACCATGAATTCTATGCATGGTACCTGTTTCACCGCTATCTTTGAGAACAGCTACCAGCTCCCGCGGCTGGTCTTTACACCATTGGGTGCAATCCCAAGCATAAGGATGTGTGGCGAACTGCGCGCGCTGCTGTGACTCTGCAAAATTCTGCTGGGACGGGGCGGCGAGATATGCCTCGGCCATAGTACCGTCGAACATAAGAACTTTGTACAGGCCAGGCTCGCCTGGCTTGCACATCTCGATAGTCATGTCTTTGGTGGCGGGATTAAGCTTGCCTGGTGCACGGTCGTCCCACAGGTAATACCCCTTTTGGAAAAACTCTTCCTGCGCCGCAGCAGACTTCTCCATATCCCGGATAGGGATCTGGGAGAACGCTTCAAATCCGCCGGTATAGAGTACGAGGTCCGGATGTGGCGCGGAAGCGGATTTCTCTACGTTGAGTAATTCTTCCGGCATGTAGTCTTCCGGACTAACATGACTAACCAGCAATTCGGCGAAGCGCTTATCCTGCATCCAGCTGGCCAATTTCTCCATTGCCGAAAAGCCTCCATCCTCTACAAGGAATTTATGCAGGGGTGATGCTTTCTTGACATTACCACCTCCGGTAACCTCGTCAGGGGCAGGGCAAGGGCATTCTTGCTGCCGTTTGTCCTCGACTTCCCTACACTTGGCGTCCTGGGGCTTGGGATTATCCGTTGTGTGCTTTTTGTCTAGGTACTTGAGAATGAGCGCGCGGACGCTGCTATCATTGGACACGGCGAAACTATTTGCCAGCTTGGTGAACAACTCCGCCGTATCGATTTCCTCAGAGGCGGCTTTGTAGGCGAAAGATCCGGGAGGGGAGGCGATGTCCTCCAGCTCAAGATCCATAGGTATCTTGCGGGAGATGCTCTTCTGGACTCCTTGCCCAATCTGATTCTTTTGTTTCTCGACCGTGTAAGTAGCCCAATCTTTATTCAAAGGGCGGAACATTTTCTTACTGTGTGAATAGAGCAAGTCTGTTCCGCGAATTTGACCGTTTAAGAAGAATACCGGGGCAGAGTATAACTCATTGTTTACTCGGAAAGCGAACATACCAACCATCCGAGTGTGGTCTTCATCGCTGTACACGACTTCGAATCCCAGGCGGTGAGGGTCCTGCATCAGCGGCCCAGCTTTATTTGCAATAAAGTTGTAGGCCTGATCCATGAAAGCACGTTCGACTTCTTTTTCGTCGAGCACTTGCGCCGCTTGCTTTTTCCAGTCTGCAGTAATCATGTTAGAAATTTTACAAAGGATACAGTGTTACAAGCTTTGTAGCAAATAATTACTAGCTCAAGACGAGTCCGTCATGCCGCTCCCGGAGCGCCGAATGTCTGCTGGTAGTACTGACTATACTCAGGTCCCAGCTTTTGCTCTAGTTTCATTCTAGCCGCTTGGGGGAATGCTGCAGCCATGTATCGCTCCATCGGACTTAGATTCATCCATTGGTCCGCAATGGTCGCCCTGGCGGTACCTCGGGCTTGCTGATACATGTCACTTTCCGTTTTGCCTTTCCCCACAAAATATCCCATACCAGTTAATCCTAATGGTAGTGCATACTTTCCTGCCGTACCTAACGCAAACTTCCCACCACTCGGCAGTGCGCCGGGTAATGGCGGGGGTGTTACTCTTGGTAATGGTGGAGGCTTGGTGCCTGCGCGAGTGAATAAATTTTTTACCGAGTCTTTTACTCCGCGAAAAGCTGTACCTATGACATTACCTGATACATAGCCACCTAACCTGCTTAAACCCGCCATCAAATTTGCTTGCTTTAACATATCAACATTTAAAGAAGCGGTTTTGGCTGGGAGCATGTCACGTACACGTTGCGCCATCATGTCTGCAGCTTTATTTTCAATCCAATTTCTTCCGGGGACAAGGGAGTTTTGTCCTTCGAAAAACCCTCCTATGGGCATACTTTTTAACATGAAGTCTTTAGCGAAAGCGCCTGCGCCGCCAGCAGTAGGAGCTTCGGGATTAAACATACGATTATAGGCGTCCAAACTGTGGGCATCTAAACCATCGCCCTGGGTCATCATACCTTCGGCGAATCCTTGGGGGTTATAAGCAAACCTTGCGCGCTCCATGAAAGGCGTATTTTCCATTTTCTGCATGGAGCGTGCAATCTCGTCGTAAGTCACATTTTGCAAATTTTTAGAAGCAGATGCTGCACCGTGCGCCGATCCGGCATAATCCCCCGCCACCATTGGTGCAAAGCCTAACGCGCCCCCGTAGGTAAGTATCGCAGGTGCACGCCCGGCCGCATAGGCGGCGTTTTCTGCGAATCCCTTCACGCCCGCATCTTGCGCTCCCCATGAATTTCTAAATCTCTCGGGCCAAGTCTTTGGGTTGAATACATTCCCAGATACTTGCTTAGGTGTATTACTGGTAACAGTCGCGGCGCCCCTTGCTACGCGACTTGGATTTTTAGTAAGATATCCAATGGCTTGATCCACCTCACCCCCAATGGACCGCAAACTCCTAGCGAAGTTTTTTCCGCTAGTAATAAATCCTTTACCGAGTGCTGTAGCTAATCGTCCCAGCACTGCCTGTTTGACAATAAATTGTGTTTGTTTATGCGTCATGCTCCGTAGGATGATGGGTGCATTCCGATATGCCGAGGATCCATCCTCGGTATTTGCCGTACTGTTGGGGATACGTAAGGGTGGGGGTAGCCAGGCGCATCTAAAGCTGGCTTAGGTTCGGGCGATGAGGTATCTTGCCGCTTACGCATCATATCTGCTAAGGTGTTTGCGGCGCCGTAGCCGATCGCGGCACCGCCGAGACCGCCTATCGTAGCAACACCCATACCTGTCTGATTAAAAGGGTCACGAAGATACCTTGTAGCTTCGCGATTTAGGAAACCTTTATCCATACCAGGGATGCGCATAACCTGTCGGTTTAGCCCTCGGATTCCTTCAGACATACCTTTCCCTAGGGCTCCTGCGCTACTCTCAAATAGCTTTGCTGCTTCGTTACGAAGTGGCTGTGTTGCCGTAACTACCTTACCTAGTCCAGTTGCCGTAACTGCCTTACCTAGTCCAGCGCGAATAAATGCGCCAAAATTGGCTTGTTTGGGGGGTAAAAAAGGTCGCATATTAAAAGCTTTTTCAATTTCTCTCTCCTCTTCACTATCTCCAGCGAGGCCATTGTAAACATTTACGCGCGCACCGCCCGACACAGCTTTTTGAAAATCACGTTTAGCCTCAAGTTTATTGTTGTAACTTTTCGCGCTGCGATTAGCCATCAAGGCTCTCCCGATCATACCTCCCAGCCCCGCGCCGGTCAGGGCCCCGACGGTGGCTCCGCCAGAAGCAAAATCCCCCAAGCTGCGGCTATTTCTACCACCAGCATTTAATAAGTTGAGCAATTTCGCAACCCCGGCCGTACTTAAACCACCCAGCAAGGCTCCGAGTACGCCCCCAGTTGCAGTACCAGCAACATCACCCACAGCTGTACTTCCCGCGGCGCGTAAGCCTTGCCGGAAGGAATCACCCTTTAAGCCACCGTACATCCCGGCCCCCATCGGACCCATAGTAGCTCCCAACACCGACGCTAGCGCTGGATCTTGCGGCATTGCAAAATTAATGTTCTCCGCACGCTTAGTGAACATTGACACTGTAGGAGGTAAAAAAGGTCTCATATTACACAGGTAAATTTTGTATTTTGTCTCTACACTTCTTGAAAAATTAAGATTAGCGCTGACGAGACATTTCTCTGAACTTGTCCAGGATGCGGTTCTTATCGATTAGTTTAGTATCTGATGAAAGTTGTGAATAAGCCTTACCGCCTAATGCGCCTGCGCCTGCAGTAGCGGCTATTAGCGCCCCTGCAAATATTCTCCGGGTATTGGCTGCGTGCTTTAAAGTATCAAGCATAGTGCGCCTCGCTGCTTCGGCCAAGCGGTTTTTTCCATGTAAGCCTGCACGTGCTACACTTTTCAGAGCTTCTTGATTGACCCCTATACCTAACAAGTCTTGCCCTTTGACACTTAAAAGATCCGGAGGTAGCGCTTGAAACGGGTTCGGAGTTTTAAGACCTTTAAGCCCTTGTATAGTGCAGGCTCCGTGCGAGCAGAATGTACCAAGTCCTATGTTGGGCGCTTTCCTTTCCCAGTGCCAGGGGCGTGAAGGTAACAAGATACGCCTCAGCCCGGCTAAGGCGGCATCAGATCTACTGTAACCTACCGACTTTATGTCCGCTAAGCGCGAAAGTATCTTTTCATCTTTTACGCCCGATAAGTTTTGTGGGCGGAGCACTACCGAAGCATTGGGCCTGCCGACGTCGGACTCAAAAGGGTCAGTCAAGCCCCGCGCTAAAAATTTCGAGTCTGCAACGTCTCTAGGAGATAACGAGCGTAATTTCCTGAGGTCTTGAATAGTGTCCCTACCAATCTTACTTGGATCGACGAATAATGATACTAAGTAATCCTTAAAGGTCCGCTTACCCATGACTCCCGGGTCCACTGCACGCCCGCTCGGGCCGGAAACAGCGGCGTGCGCAATTGGGCCTCCGCTTCCGCCCAGGGATAATGTTGTAAAATCGAATTTCCCGCTGCGTAAACCATCGCTCAAAGGATACCCTGTATGTGATTGGAGAATAATATCGCCAAGCCGCATTTGCCGCTGGAGAGGATTCCTAAATTTCTCATACCTTATATCTTTACCAGATCTAGGGCCTCGTGTGGGTGCTGCAAAAATCTTATTTTCCGCGCTAGCGCGATCTACTAAATCTTTGATTTGGCGGGCATACTCCGGACGCTCTTTCAGCTCGTATAGCAAGTGAGAGGATACAGGAGCCGCAGAAGTAAGTCCTGCACCTACCAGCATGTTACGAAGGTCGGTGTTATCCTCAGCCACGGAAGAAGCGTGTTTTGTTGCGCTCAACTTTTTTGCGCTACGCTTAACAACGCCATTTCCTAAGAGCCTTGTTAATTCTGGAGTCGGGGTCATTAGCTGTCTCGCTACTGGTTAATTTTTTCTTCATCCCCTCCATCCGAGAGCAGAAGCTTTTGCGCCGCGCCTTAGCTTTTCCTTTTGGATTTTTTTGCGTTACAGGCGCTTTAAGATCCCCTCCCGTAGCACGATTATAACTAGACCTACCCTTGGCATTCAGGCCTCCTTCGGGATTTTGTCCTTCTGAACGTTGCCAAGCCTCAGTTGCCATCTTATTCAGTAAGTAAGCAACACTGGCGTCCTTAGTAAGTTTACTCCAGTTCTCGGAATCCGGGTAATCCTCGTCCCCGGGTTGTGCGGGCTTTTCCCCTCGCTTTCTTTTAGCGCGGATATTAGCCCACAAACCCGGACGGCTGCTGTTTGCTTTGCTCTCCTCTGCTGCAACTTTAGAATTAGCGATGATAAAATCGCAAATTCGCGATGTCACATTTTGATGCGATAGCTTTTGCATCAGCTGCTTATTTTAAAGAAGATTGTGATAGGGATTATTAACCTTCAGCGGCGTAAATCACTTACCGTCGGCATTGGGGTACAGTGCGTTTCCGAGGAATGGTATACGAGCGGCTAACGCGCCTTGACCTCGATCCTCCGCCATCTGCCTGACATTTTGCAGGAATTGGCTCTTCGGTAATTCATTAGCAAAAGCCCGCTGCTGTGCCTTGTACTGGCTTGCTGACAGCCCTGGCTTAATGGGCTGATTGTGCATGGCTTGCGTGTATGTAGGTTCTTCTCCAGCCCTAGTAGCCGCCCGGTGTGCAGGGTCCAATGCTTGCAATACAGACTGATCCCGAATATTACCTGGGCGAGGATTGTTATAAGGGCTCGCTACTGGGGGGAGTGCCTTGGGTGTTGCGCGTGGGGCAGTAGGAGACGCGCTTGGAGCAGCAGGCGCGTTGTACTGGAAATTGCTTCCCATCGCACGGGCCTTAGCATTATCCGCCCAATCGGCTTCGCCTTGCATCTTACGATACATTTTATTACGGTCTAACCAACTTTTAGAGTTGAAGTTTGACGCCGTACCTTGGCGGAATGCTGCGGTTTGGTCGGGCGCCATTTGATTGAAATCAATTGCTGCCGCTACTTTTTCGAATAATGCTTTGTGATACATGTTTGTTGATGTTTTTGGGTTTAACGAAGATTTTTTACGTGCGAGATTCTTATTAGAATTTACCAGTTTCTTTCACATTTTTACCAAAATCAACACCAATTGCAAGCCTGGGTGCGAAATGTATATTCTGCTCAATATCCGTATCCCTACCACGCATGGCGTCCTCGTGAATTTGCTTCTTAAGGTAACTGGTATGCATAGAAGCAAGCCAGTCAGTGCTACTGTGCGCAGCACTACGCAATCGGACCATTTGCGGTGCAAATTTCGGAGCTTTGTTACTGGTAATCACATCTGTCATTCCAGAATCGGACAAACGATCTGCCATACGCTGGGTAAGCTTGGTACCAATAGTATAATGCAGGGCTGGTGCCTGTAGGTACTGCCCTACAGCGTCTTTGGTAGCTTTAGGTTTAGCGTCCGCCGGAGGATTATATTTGGATTGAAGATAGGAATAACTCAAAACGTCATCAGGAAGAAAATCGTCATCCTCGTCGGCGTCTTGAATTTGTACATGATCGAGCGCCGCTCTGGAGACCAACTCTACGTTTCGGGCATCTGTAGGCATGCCTGACTCCTGCAGCATTTTCAATAAACGATCCCGATAATAACGCCGCCCCGACCCCAAACCCCGAAGTTCTACAATTTCACCGGGGTCGATGAGGCCTTCGGACAATTGATCTCCTGCCTCCACTTTGTCCCCTGGCTTGACCATCAGCGGATAGCCCGGTGCAACGTAGTGGTCTTGATTGTTTACCTTTATGTATGATCCGCCTTGGGGCGCATCTCGAACACCTGTCACTTTGCCCTCCTCGCGGGCTACTGTCGCACGATCCGGAAACTGCTCTGGCGCCTGTACAAACTGGTTAATGTAATTGAACCCAGTGAATTCCCTCTTGGCTCCACCTGCAGCCCCTCCTTGGTGCTTGGTGTTAAGAGCTTGCTGTGTGATGGGTTCTCCTATCGCTTGGCTGGCAGTAATACCTACCGCTTCTCCGACGGGAGAAAAATTACCCTTGGCGTCCAGACCCATACATTTAGCGCACACGCCTGCTTCGGCCTGACATGTCATAGGGGAACGCGCAATAATCTTCTTAACGCCTTCTTTCCTAAACTGTGCGACCGCCTGGCGATCGATTACAGTCCCCGCAGGCATACCCGCTAAAGGTTGCGCCAAAACTCTACCGCGCAGGGACTTGTCGTCCAAATCTAAGTCAAGCCCATTACGCGCACGGCAATCGCCCATACTAACCACGATAGGAGTGGTAGCTTGAACCATTTGCTTAGCTAAGTCACCTCCTTTAGCTGTGGCTCTCTTGGTTGCCAGTACAGATTTACGGGCTCCGTAGGTTCCTGCCAGATACTCAGCCGGACGCAATCCGTCCCCGAAGCTGTTTCTGATAAACAACGGTACGACTTCGTCCGTCGCATCGGTATATAACGCCGGGGTCGTGACCATCATTTTGAGCTGCGCAGGCTTACCCCGCGCACCAGACATTACCGAATAGGCCAGGTTACTACCACGTTTGAGCGCCGCGTCGGAAGTCAGCTTCTCCAATTTGCTAGAGTAGTCCAGCCAAATGCTTATCCGCTTCTTACGGAAATCTTCTTCGTTGGTCGTACTCTTGCGAGCTTCCGCAAGTTTGGCATCCATCTCTACGTATACTTTGTCCCTGTCGAATACAGGACGCATATCGTTGAGAGTCAATGTTTCGCCCTGAAGGTAACTGGCTTTACGACCTATG
>Ga0315905_10003830_pt1 | contig 15453 bp, 12 predicted proteins | sample LakEriMetagenome_5_FD_203522 | JGI IMG/M metagenome (GOLD analysis project Ga0315905, IMG submission 203522) | Freshwater fungal communities from buoy surface, Lake Erie, Ohio, United States - Buoy 4 MA121 | ecosystem: Environmental > Aquatic > Freshwater > Lake | place: USA: Lake Erie, Ohio... | reverse complement strand
GTGTATGTGTTCATGTGTGTGTGTGTGTTCTTGTGTGTGTGTGTGTGTGTGTGTGTGTGTGTGTATTACATATAACTACGCATACTACATATATATATGCATACATACATACACATAAATGCACGTGCGAGAGAGGAGGCCTTGCATTCACGGTTCTCAGGTTCATGTCCAAGTTTTTCTCTTAGCCCACAATGGTACCGTGTGAGCCATGTGTCGAGCTCGTAGCCCGCATTGTGGTAGGACTCGGAAAATTCGTCGAAGTGTTGTCCACTCCACAGAGGCGGGAAGAGAATTCTTACCTTTACATATACGGATTCTTACCTTTACATATATGTATACATACATCGATATATATATTCTACACAATGTGTGGAGGGATTTTTTTTGTTGTACTTTGATATGTTGTGCTTACACACTTACACACACAAATAAATGCCACCAATTGGGTATCATGCTTGCATGTACGTGTGTGTATATGTATGTCTGTCTGTATGTATGTATGTATGTATGTATGTATGTATGTATGTATGTATGTATGTATACATACACACACACATATACATATAAAATACATACACATACAGAGAGAGACACACACATGCGCACACACGTACAATCTATGTATGTATGTGCATAGTATGTATGCCGGCATATATATGTATAGATACACACACACACAGACACAGACACAGACACAGACACACACACACACATCTATGTGCGTGTGTGTGATCGCATACACATCTACATATATGTATGTGTCTGTGTTTGTGTATGTGTGTATGCACATGCATGCATGTGTATGTGTGTATGTATATGCATGCATATACACATGCACTTACAAGTACGTTTGTATATACATATATATACACACGTGTAAATATATACACACGTGTGTTCGTGTGTGTGTACGTGTATACACACATACACATACATACCAGGATGAGCCCCACGCAATAGACATCATACTTAGCCCATTCAGCTTCGTCAATGAACTGTTCTGGCGGGGCATATCTCGGGTCACACGGAGATTTGTTGTAGTCATACCCGACGCGCTCGCGGATGCCCATGGCGGCGGCAGACCCAAAGTCGATCAATAGAATTTTGCCGTCAGCGACGAAAATGTTGAAGGGCTTGATGTCGCGGTGCGCCACTCCTAAATAATAATAATAATAATAATAATAATAATTTCGCCGTTAGAGATGAAACAGTTAAGGGCTTGATGTCGCGGTGCGCCACACACGCACACACATGCACGCACACACACACACGCACACACACATACATACATATATATTGTGTGTGTGTGTGTGTGTGAGTGTGAGTTTGTGTGTGTGTGTGTGTGTGTGTGTATGCCTGCATATATACGTATGTACCGGCCTGCTCCAGATCGAGACAGTGCTTCAGAAGTTGGCGTGCGACGAGATTGACCTGTTAAAAAAACAAAAAACAAAAATTTGCTTCAGAAGTTGGCGTGCGACGAGATTGACCTGTTAAAAAAACAAAAAACAAAAATACGTTCAGCATGAATACCAAACGTATTTAGCATTTATTCTGATTTATACCAGTCTGCGCAGCGAGGGCATGTCGCCGTCCACTAGATCGTCAACGCCAATGGCCTTGGCGAGTGGCTGCAATGAGTAGCACTCGTCGCACTCGAGGAGCAAGTCCTCCAGCGTGGTGCCCTCCAAAAACTCCCACACGAGCCACCGCTTCCCCTTTTTTGTCATCATTCCCAAGTACGGAGCACAGGCCATCGGGCAGCTCTCCATGACCAGATCGTTGATGTAGGACTCCGTCGACAGGTACGCTGCGGCCAGCTCGTCGTGCTCTATCACCGACTTGGAGCGCTCCTTCTTAACGTACTTGACCTAGAAGAAATTCTGGAAAGTCATTATCATAGTATATTTCCTATGTCAAGTCCCTGGAGAGTTTACTTTTGAGAATGTTGCCGGGTCCAGCGGGTCCTGCATGCCGTCCTTGGCGCGTTTCACCACCGCCTTCTTGCCCTTGTACTTGCCCGCGGTGAACTCGGCCATAAACACCTCCCCGTACGTACCGTCTCCGAGCATCTGGTTGTAGTCGACGGCAAGCTCGTCCCCATTGACGACCGTGCGGTGCTTTGCGTCGTGTTTCCACCAGCTCGACACGGCGAGTGCGTCCAGCACTGCCTTGTTGGGCTGCGGCGGCTTGTCCGACTTTGTGATCGTGTTCGAGGGCATCCCGTTGTTGGGGCCCAGCGCGTTCATGTCGCCGCGTTTCCCGACTTGGATCATGCGGAGCCCGTCCTCCTTTCCGGCGCCCGTCATGTGCACTGCAGTGCAGTGGACCGCCAGCCGCCTCTGGCCTCCGCTGCAGCCGTTGAGAGCGGGGATCAGCGCGCCCCGCTGGTGCTGCGGCGGGCCGCCCACCGGCACAAAGGCCAGCGCGGGCGAGGCCAGCGCCGCCGCAGCGAGGATGGCGGCTGTTCGGGAGCTCATGTGGACCACCCCGTCACGGTCCATGGCGATGCGCCGGTATGAAGACCAGTTTATTATGTACACCTGGGTGTACAAAGAAATAGGTCTATTTCATTTTTCCTGGTACCCGATTTTCGGGTACCAATATATATTCGAATATATATTTGAGGAACGTACATCCAGGTAAATTTATCATTTTCAAAAAAGATTTCAGTGCAAGGGCTGAGTTTGTGGGCCGTTTGATGTTCGCACGCAAGGGCACTCAACGACCGGCAACTTCAGGAGGTGGGATGCCAGCGCAGCTGAAGCGAGCAGCGCTGAGCGTGCTAGGCATAACCGTCGGCAGGGCTGGCGCTCGCCGCCGGCACCCGGAGGAGCAGCCGCCGCGCCGCGCCCACCGGCTGGGCGCCGTGTTCCCGGGCGGGGCACGCCGTGCGTCGGTGTCTTATGCAAGAGAAGGGGCCACGCCGGCGCCGCAGAATGAGAACCAGGAAATCCTGCCCGGTGTGCGCAACATCGCCGTCCCTCCCAAGGATGCCGACGTCACCGCGCAGGGCCTCCTTGGCCACACCCGCTACGACAGGCCCCAGATGACCATCCACCCGAGCCATCCCATTTCGCCAAATTTGACGGTCGCCATGCCCGATTCTGACTCACCTATTCTCATACTCGTGTATGCATATTCTGCCGTCAGCTCGGCCAGCGCACGAGGCCGCATAGCGTGTGTGACACGGCGCGCGTGCCCATGTCCCGTGTGTGTCTGACGCTCTGACACCACCAGGCTACCTGGGAGGGCGATGAGTCGGTCTTCGCGGCAGACCTGGCCACGGAAATCTGGCACAAACTCACTCGGTAGGGCGATCGACTCGCCGCAATTTGCGGGACAATCATGTTGCATGGCATGCAATGTCGTTTGGGATGGGGGGGAATGCTGTGCGGTCGACGCTGCCTAGCAAAGTTCCCCGGTGCTCACCGTGCTGACCCTGGCCTTGCCCTGTCTTCTGCGCAGCTCGATGAGTTTGAGCCGGCTCCTCCTGACCCAGCTGGCGATCGAATGTATGTGCGTGCTCGTCTACAGCTCCGTGCTGACGATAATTGCGTGGGCCGAAAGATCACACGTACGAAAGCGAATGCGTGCTCATATGCGCATGCGTCGTGCTGCACTTGCAAACGCAGGCTTCCCCCACATTCATGCCGCGAATGCCCGCAAATTGTTGTGAAGGTGGTGCACCATTGCAGGAAGAGGGAGCGTCGGTAGCTGCAGTCTTTGGGCAGAAAGTGATGTTGTGCATCGCTACAATTCGTATCAACACGGACAAAATTTTCGGGTTTCAAGATGGCGAAAAAAGCAGCACGGCTGAAATTGCAGCTTTGTCCATCGGTGAGTGTGGAAACCTTTGTGTTTTGTGTGTCACGTCACCTGCTCCCAGCCTCAGAAAGGTGGCCAAATACTGTAGGGAGACGGCGCGCTTGGGTGTCAAACTGGGCCTGAAGTGAACGCCACTAAGGCATGCACGAACACACAGCATGCTGGTGTCACTGGCTCTTGTTGACTATATCGTCAGCTGTTATCGTCGCACGTGCCCTCTTGCCTATTCCACAGCTCGTCTTTGCACCAGGTTCCATCGCGCTGTTTTCGTGTCTATTGATCTCGTGCATCGAATCTGTGTGTAATCCCACCCAAAAACAAATTCAACATTCCAAACTTTGTTATGCACATGATTGTGCGCGTGTATCTATCCATCTCTGAAGATCTCTCGTGTGTGGCAGATTGCGTAGTAAACCACGAAGAACTGGCAATACGCGTTTGCTGTCCACGCTGGCGCACCATCAGCCTCCACAACATTTCTGCCTCCGTGTGTGCCATGGTGGACGGGCGCACTGTGCCGCTGAAATTGTTACACGGCATCAGCACTTGGCCGTTGTGGGTTGGAGGCGCAATTCCGATAACTCTCCGCCACGGTGATCACACTAAATCTTTAAGGCGAAATTCGACGATGCTGCGAACTGTAGAATGGAATTACATCCAGATCATATTACACACACATGCGTGCGCGCGGGCACGAACGCTGGAAGAGAAACCCCTGAGGATGCATTCCGTAAACCCTAAACCTTTCTGCATCTGCATGTACACAGATGTGAGAGACTTGGAATCGCCCTTCAACCCAAAGAGCAAGTTTGGAGGCTATGACAGGGTGATGTCTGTAGTGGTGCACGTTCGGGCCGAAGACCAGCACGGAAACCCAATTTCGCACTCTTACCAGGTTTAAGTGACAAAGCGCAGAATTTCATACAAGAATGTCCAAGCAATGCATTGTGTCGTTGGGCGTTTGCGCCCCCATCTTGTTGCCAGTACACAATGAAATTACCTTGGTCTGCGCACACCATCTGCATTATTTGTTTTTGAACATTGTTCCCTAAAGGAGAGCGTTAGTATAGAAGCAATCTCCGGCGTGCCTGACAGCTGGCGTACCCGCGGGCCTTTTTTAAACGGTAAACGGCTCTTTCTACGTCTAATTTCTCTGGCGCACACCAGTATCGCAATCCAAATTGGGGCGGCTTGGTGACAAGACTGAAAGGCCACACGCCTACCGGCGGCGCCACTTTCCCGCGAATTCTTAAGGGGGCCAAATTCATGGACCAATTGCGCACCTTCAAAGTCGAGAACACGAGTGGCGAGTTTGAGGGTGTATCATCACGTACGTGTCTATCTGAGTGTGCGTGCGTGCGTGACCGAGCGCATGTGCACTTACGACGTTATGCCTGTCACTTACGACGTTATGCTTGTAAGACGCGCGCTGAGATTTTTTGATTGCTCGCCACGTGCAGCACCATTTATGTGTGTCAACATGGATTCTTTCGTAAGGATCGTCAAGGATGAGCCCCCGAAAGAGGCCATTGACGGAGCAGATGGGTATGACGAAGAAGCACAGGATGAGGAGGCGCAGCGTAAGCGCGAGGTATGCATACATGCACACACGCTCTCGTTTGGCAGAGACATGTGGGCAGGAACAATTGCGTAATGCACACCAATTTCCTTGTCTTTGTGCGCGCGCTTGCTGACGGAGTGTGTGCAGGAGGAGCGGGAGCAGCAGCGTGAGCAAGACCTGCTGCTGGAGAAGGAACAGCGGGAGATCAAGCTCAACATGATTCTACAGATCCTGCAGGTACTAGTTAACGTTGAGGTGTCTTGATAGAGTTGCGCATTCTGTCCTTCACCAAGACAATCCGATCGCGTTCTCCAATGCGAAAGCCCTTGATGAGATTCAATTGTGCTGTATGTAAATCTTCCTACTGAAATGTTGTTCGTGAACGTGCTGTAAACCCCTGCAGAATCTCGAGAGTCAACAACATACCCTCTACACCTACTGTCATATCCTCTACGTCTCCAGCCAGCAGCAGCAGCAACAAATGATCAAACAAATTGCCAATTCACCACCCAAGCAGCCAACACTAGCCTCAACTCCTCCGCTCTCAGTATTCTCAGCGCCGAGGTTACCAACTCGAATGCCTGAAGGGCGTGTTTCGCCTAATCCTCTGTCCCCTGCGCGCTTGCCCGGTGATGGATTGGGGCTGGACGGCCGTGCGTCGTGTGGCAGCCAACACTACTCCAGTGGCGGCAACAGGGCAATGGAGAGGGATGGGATCAGGGAGAGAGCGGATGACCTGGAGCGCGAGCAGAAGCGAGAGCGTTTGAGTGAGCGAGAGCAAGGTCTGGGCCTATCCTTTGACACTAGTCCTAGTCGGCGGGACGAGGAAAGAGGTGGCTATCCAGGAGGAGGACCTCCAAACCGAGGAAGAATAGTTATTGATGGGATGGTAGTCGATGCTAATTTTCTTCGGTCGGCGCTCACGGGCGTCAGTGCCGGCGGCGGGACGAGGAGAGAGGTGGCTATCCAACATCAGAACCTCCAAACAACAAGGGCGGGGTTGACAGGTGGTTCTAGAAAGGCCCACGTTGATGGGAATGCAGAAAGTATTGGTGAAAAACCAGAAGTTCAGAGCGGTGGCAACGCTGTCGGCGAGCCACGGGGTCAAAGACATGATGAGAAGGAGGCAAGAGGGTTCGTGGAGCCATCTACAGTCCGGAGCGAGAACTCCAGGCGCGATGTTGAGCTTGGGTATCAGGGGTCTGAGCGAGAGCGGGGGGTTAAGGGCCAATTGGATGCGAGCCCAAGAGAGAGTGGGGCAGACAAAGCCCTCAGGCTTGCTGAGCTGGAGAAAGAAGCCCGCGAATTGCAGGGACGACTGGCAGAAAAGGTTGGGAGAAACTTGTATGTGTTCACAGCCTTTTTTTCATGCATTTGTTGCGCGATGCGTGCGTGTCCATCGTGTACTCGCGTGTACACGCGTTCAGGTGCAGTTTGCCGTGCCTGTCTGACTTCATGCCCCATTCATTCCTGTGCTGGTACAGGGCATTCTCGTCAACGTATCTCCTCGGGATGCCTCCAATCGGATGAGTCAGGGTGTCATGCCTGACCACGTGCAAGGAAGCCCCCACAGAGGTTTAATACGCCACGATCCGGCGAGGGGAGGGGTAGTAGGAGGGGGTAATTCCTCACTTCCTGGTGTCCTGTCAGACTTGGAGAGGTCCCGAGAAAGAGGCTGGGGAAGTGAGAGTGCAGAAGGCGGGGGGGCAGGCTGGGAAAACGCAGATGTTCTCATGCCCACCCCACCTAAGACTGCTCGGCTGACACCGCTGCCAGCTTTCGGGCTGAGGGGCAGGGGGGCAGATGGGGAAGCGTAGGGCAGGCGGTTGGCGCACGTTCCGTCCCCAACGCCGCTTCTGGTGGTGGATATTGAAGAGGGGAAAGAGAGTGTCCGACTCGACGACCAAACTACTCGGTTCAATCTTATTGGAGTCACGGTTGGATTGACTAAAAACAAGATTAGTACTTTTGAAAATCCTCGTCCGAAAATTCACCGCCGCGGCCTCCTCCTCCCTCCGACACTTGGCCGCCCATTCACTTGCTCTCTCCCTCTCTCCCTTCCGCTCTCCCTCCCGCCCCATCTCTCGCTCTCTCGGCCTCCCTCAATCCATCCCTCCCTCTCCCTGCCTCTCTTCTCTCCCTCTCTTTCTCTTATTTCTCGCTCTCTTCTCTTTCGCTCTCCGCATCGCTCGAGAAAGCTCCTGTCCTCGTCCCGCCCGCTCCCACCTCTGGCACGCCAGGGCCCTGCGCCTTCTGCCACCCGCCGTTACATTCCATTGTCTAGACACATGTCGTCTGTTCGGCATCTTGATGTTGGGCAATAACGACACAAGGACATGACCTTTTTATGCGTCTCTGCACATGTGTGTGCGCGCCTGTGCTCACGTGCGAGCGTGTGTGTATGTACGTAAAGATTGTTGGCTTCAAGCTTTGCCGCTGCTCTTCTTGATGCTCTTCATGAGCGATGCCTCTGCCTTATTCGGTGTTTTGATCCGTGTCGGCACCTTTTTTTTCTTAATCTTTTTCTTGATGCCCGATGCCTTTTTGGACGCAAGATACGCTGCACTCGGCTTTGAGTCTTTGGGTTTGGCGCCCGAGGCCTCGGCCCCACCAGAGGTCTCCTCGGGGACCTTTGTATACCACTCGAATGTCCGGTCGAGGTAACATATTTCCATGGCCTGGAGTTGCGACGCAATTGTGTCTGCCGCCCCATAGTCTTTGCGTGCCTTACATTCAATTCTCCTCTGCAGCATGGCGGAAATGGCGGGCACGTCAACGTCCCTGTCATCCGCCTTCGTATATAGACCCCCTTTCATGATGCGCACCCACTCCCGTGCGCCTGTCTGCTGACACGGATATAGACAAAGATACTCAAAACAAACACGCATGGCGAACCGCGCGACGTAACTGCGCGAAGCGTAGCAGACGAGGCATGTTATTGCGCAGGGCGGCGCCTCTGACTGAAGCCCAGGATGAGCATATGGACTCAGACGCATATTTAGCATATGTCTATATCCGCGTTTATGTGTGCGGCTGGAAGAACCGCTTTGGCGCCTTTTGTCTTGCCGCTTCGCTTCATTTTCCCCTCGAAGCTCCTGCGCGGCGCGACAAAGCCGAGCACACCCCCTGAACGAGGTGCACTGAAACTGCCCTCTGCCAACTTGCCGTCCAACTTTGCCGTTCTTCCCGCGCGAATTCGCGCGTGGAAACGTCCAAAAAGAAGGAGGCATTCTGACGTGTGTCTTTGCCGCTGCCGTCCTCTTCCTCCTGCTCGGCGCGTCGGCCGCGCTCCCGCCACCGCCGCGCTCGCGCGCGTGGCCTGGGCGTGCAGGGGGTGTGCTCGGCTTTGCCGCGCCGCGCGACAAAGCGAAGGAACTTGAAACTGAGAGGAACTCGCGGCTCCGTGTGCCCGCCACAGCCCCGATGGCATCGGATCACTTTTATCCGATTGGTACTCCTGACTCACCGTGGGGTGCGGCTGAGCGCGCTGCCTGGCTGGCAAGTGTGAGCACCATCCGCCGCTCCTACTCAGAAGAGGTCCTGGCGAAGCTCGAACCGCTAAAGGATACCTTTGACGTCGTACAGTATGGCGCTCTTGCTCAAGATCCGGCTCGCTATCCGCTCTTCTGCGTGAAGACGCGCGCGTGGGACGCTCGCAAGCCGTGTGTGCTCATTACGGGGGGTGTGCACGGCTATGAGACTAGCGGTGTGCAAGGAGCTCTGCTCTTCCTCAGCACGCAGGCGCAGAAGTACAGCGAGCGCTTCAACGTTGCCGTGTGCCCATGCGTCTGCCCGTGGGGCTACGAGACGATTCAACGCTGGACCGCTGCCGCGGTTGATCCAAACCGGCACTTTCTGGCCAGCGATAGCTGCGAGGAGACGGAGGCACTAATGTCGCTCGTTGCGTCGCTTGGGGTGGCGCAGTGGACGATGCATCTGGACCTGCACGAGACGACGGACTCAGACCTGACCGAGTTTATCCCCGCGAAGGCGTCGCGCGATGGCCTTCCCCTTCCCGACGAGTCGATCCCCGATGGCTTCTATCTAATCGGTGTGAAGTGCGAGCCAGAGGCCCCACAGCGCCGGTGGCTCGCGGCCATCATTGACAGCGTGCGCCGCGTGACGCACATTGCACCACCGGATGCAAACGGGGAAGTTGTGGGCGAGAAGGTCGTGCAGGACGGGACCATCCTCACAGATGCAGCGGGGCGGAGCCGCAGCCTGACCAACGCCTTGTTCGCCGCCACAACCGAGGTCTACCCGGACAGCAAGGAGGTGACCGCGGAGCAGTGCAACAGGGCGCAGGTGGCTGCAGCGACGGCGGGACTCGACTTCATCGTCGCCAACCATCTGTGAAACACTGAAGCCCACCATAAACAATCGACAAACACTAAAAACTCATCACTGAAAAATCATCACGTGACGGTGCGAAGACAGCTCTGAGCTTGTTAATTTAATGATCCATCAATAATGTCGTATCGTGGTGCACCCACTGTGGAGAAAGACATGGCCGCACCACGTGGTCTAGAGTTCCGTGCCGGTGTCCGTCTGCGCTAAAGGCTTCTCATATTCTCGGCCAGCGCTTTCATGTATTTGCCGCGGTTGCACCTTTGAGCGCGTCTACGCGTGGTGCACAAGCGTTGAAAGCCAGAAATTTCATGTTGGCATCATCTTAATGAATGTTGGGAGTTATAGTTCTTGGCAAAGGAAGGGAAAGTGCGCTGTCGTAACCTATCCACCTGCACGCACAGACCAAACATAAGTCAGGGAATGAAAAAGTCTCCTCTAGCTCCACCAAGAGGAAAACGAAGAGGGGCAGGAGGCGGGGGCACGGGAGCTCAAGGTGAGCTTGCATTCTATAGGTCTTGGGTATGGGTACCTCTGCCTTGAGGATGGCGATATCCTCGGACTGCTGGCGCGCCTCCTCAAGAACCAACCGCCGCCACACGACCTCCTGCATCTTATACTCACGATCATCTGCACTCTCTTCATCGCTGCGCCGCACACGCATAATCTTCTCGCGCTGCGCAACCGACACCGCCAAATCCTGCACGTACTCTGTCAGCTTGTTGTTCTCGAGCTCCTTCTCGCGGATCTGTTTGTGGGCCCTGAAAAGACGCGATTTCATGTCTTGCACCTTGAGCTCGTGTAGCTGCTGGCTGTGGTCCATCTGCTTTTCGAGGGTGTGGATCTGCTTCTGCTTGCGGTCGTCGGCACCGCCCTTGATCACACTCTGCAGGTCCTTTGTTACCCACAGCAGCTGCACGTACTTGATGTTCTCCGTCACCTCCATCGCCTTGAAATCGAGCATCTCGTTATGCCATGACACGCCGTGGATTTGGTTGCGGAAGGACTTTGTCTCCGCCATCATTTCCACCTTCTGCCCGCCCAGCCCCTCGATGATGCTGTTGAGCTGGGAAATCTGCGACCCTTCCATCATCGCCGCGTCGAAGGTCTCGTCCAGGAGTTGGTCCATGTCCACCTCTACCTGCCCTTGCTTCAGGTCTAGCAGCATCACGAAGTTGTAGGCGTCCAGTTCGCGCTCCTCCTGCAGCTTGTGCAAGTCGTCATGGAGTTTATCGCACAGCTCCGCAGCGTCCTTGTGCAGCAGCTGCAGCTCCTGCAGCCGGTTGTTGAGCCCCATCAGCTCCGCCGCCATGCGCTTCACCTGCAGCTCCGTGTCTATCTTGCGCTCGCGCAGCTCATCGAGACGCTGTGAAAGGCCAGGCACTTCTCGCGCGCCTTCAATGTTCTCCGCGTCCCAGTCCAGGCGCTCAGGCCTGGGAAAGGCCTCTTCTTTCGCCAGCGCGATGGCCTCGTACGGATTCCGACTGAGCTGCGCACGGCCCGGCCCCCCCAGCGATTCGTGTGCGTACGATCGCTTTTTGAAGAGCTTCGTCAGCTCGTCGGCGAAGATGTATTCTCCAACTTCCTTCTTAAAGGCCCTGTCGCAGGCCTTATCTTCAGCCAACACCGTCTCGTATGTGAGCCGGAAGGCGTCGATCTCTTGGCGCAGCAGCGACACGGCAGCGGCGGTGGTGTTGAGGTCGAGCTGTGCGGTGTCGGTGTGGCGAGACAACTCGCGGATCTTGATCTCTCGATCATCATCACGCACAATTGCCTGCCAGAGCAGCACCACCTCGAGCTCCGCCGCATGGATATTTCGCTGCACACCCAGCTTCAGATCCGCAAGCTCCGACAGCGCCTTGTGGAACTCTTCGATGAGCTGCTGCATGTCGGCCTTGATTTTCTTGGCCTCGGCCTCGAGCGCCTTGCGCTGCTTATCCTCGTCATCGGCCGCGTTCTTCTCCTTCTTGTCGTACTCTTGCTTCTGCTTGATCTGCTCGTCGCTGAGCTGTTCGTTGGGAGTGTCGTAAAACGCTGGCTTCTCATCAAGGACGCTGTGGTCATCCATTTTGCGAGCTTCGAGCGTCCCGTACATCATGTCATTCAACGCACGCCCCACTGCATCGTCGCTTCCCTTTCCTGCCTGGCGCGCCCGCTCCTCCGCCTCCGCGGCCTCTTTTGCCGCGCGATCTGCCGCGCTCTGATACTTCGGGGCCGAAATCTCACTGTCTTTCACTGCCAGCTGCTTGCCCTCCTCACAGGCGGCCAGGGCATAGTTTTCGTCGACTTCGAGCTTTTCCGTGCCATTTTTGGAGAAAATGAAGAGGCCGCATGCCTCCTTGATCTCGCCGAGGCGCGACTTCTTCTCATCCAACTTGTCGATGACTGAGGACTTGTCCTTGATGGCCTTCTTGAGCTTCTCGTTGAAATCTGCTTTCAAGGTCCGTATCCGGCTGCGCTGGAGCTCGATCTGATTCAGGCGCTGCTGGCGCGTTGAGAGTTGCAGTGCGTCGTACAAGAGTACCTCGTCCCCAATCATCTTCTTCCCGTCCGCCGCGCCCGCATCCCCGTCTCCCTCAGCATCATCATCCCCGTCCTCGTCCACAGCCTTGGTGTCGCCTTTCTTCGAACCCCCCTTACCCCCCCTTTCCGCCATGACCCGCTGCATCTCAGCGTGAGTCATCCGCAGACTGTCCGAGCGCGACGTGGGCAGGCCGTTCTCCTTAGCGAGAGCATCCTCCGCCATCTCCAGGCGGCGCATCATGCGAACTCTCTTGAGGCGCTTCTCCTCTTCGGCGCTCAGCTTTGCCACGGGGTAGCTCTCAATCATTAGTCCCGGGGGCGCGGTTCCATCTAGCGGCACAATGGACAGGAGCGTCGCTTCCATACTGTCGTGACAGTTGGTCTTGATCTTTTGCGAGAGCAGCTCACGCAGGGCGTTTTCGCGTTGAATCGAATGGCTGACCCTCAGCGCCTCGGCATCGGCCAGCGCCACCTTGCGGGCCTTTTCCGCCACGTCGACAGTCAGTTCGGTGCGCTCCAGTCTCTCTATTTCCGGACACGTTTTGTTGTGCTCTAGCATCCCCTGGAATGTTGCTCTCAGCTTCGCCAAGTCAGCAAGGACTTTAGTCCCGGCTTCACCGCGCGATGCTGTGCCGGAATCCGCTGTTAACCCGACGCCGGCGACGGGCGCCCCACCTTCAGAGTCCCACTCCTCCCACAACACCCGTCCCGGCCCAGCACCCACGCTCCTGTCCTCGTCTTTTGACACGGAAGGTGACGTAGCTAACAACCCTGAAGCCGGCGCAGGAAGGGATGGCCGCGGGGGAGAAAGGGACTCATTAAGGGCCTGGGCTATAAGAGACCCGTCTCGCCCAGCAGAGACGATCCAGCCCCGCAAGACACCAGCACCCACTGCCACGCCCGACACGCCACCGCGCCCAACCACCATGGGCTCATAATGAAGGTTGGCCGAAGGTTCTGCGCTAAAGCCTCCTTTGATAGCAGCAGCCGCTCCAATGTGCCGCGTCACCACCGGCGCATCAGCCCCGAGGGATGATTGGCTACGGAGAGTGATGGATCCGTCGCGCGCACCAGCGAACACAACAGCGTTGCCACGGTGATCGCTGCCGGCAGCAAGAGCCATCCCAATACTGGCGCTTCCTTTCCACTCAGAGACCAATTCTGCAGAGAACGCACCGGTCACGCTCACGGCCCAGCAACGCAGACCTCGATCAGCGCACCATCCTATCAGTCGCACAGTGCTTTCGTCGGCGCCGGCCTCCAATATGAAGAACTGCACGATTGCCAACACTTGCGCTGTCTCTGTAGCCAACTTCAACGGCATCACGGTTGCACCGGTTGAGCCGTCTGGCAGCGCTATTCGAAACATCTCGCCTGTGCTCGTGGTTGCCAGGAGCACATTGGCGTGCAACTGCATGTGGAGCAGGCTGGATTTGCCGTCGGACGACGGGTTCATGACGCGCCCGATAGGCAGGACACCAGCCGAGCCGTTCTGGATGCGGCTCAATGCAATGTACCCGTCTTTGCTACCCAGTGCCGCGCTCGCAAGCCAATTCTGAGACACGCTGACCGCTGTCACCGGTGAGGAGTGGAGGCGCGCAGAGAAGACGAGGCGAGGCTCAGCAAGGTCTGAAATGTCGACCGCCGCCACCTCGCCGCCGCTGCTCCCGGCAACAAGCACGTGGGCCTCGTCCGCGACAGCCACACAAGTGGCCTCATGGGACGCTGAGATTCTGGTGGTGGAGATAATCTGAAGGGAAGGTGCCATCCACAGCGTTACACTGCCGCGCTGCCCTGCCGTGCACACCACGGGGAGCCGAGACAAGCTGGCCATCGCGTTGACGCCTCCGTCCGGGAAGCCGTGGCCGACCTCGCGCACACGCAACTGCGGATTATCCTCCCCCCCCTCCTCGGACTGCGGGTCATCAAGGCTGCAAACAGACACGGTGCCCTGCGCCGTGGCGATGGCGAGCGACTTCCAGTCCGGGGACACTGACAGACACGTTACCGGCCCGTCCAGCATCGGCGAACTCTTTTGCACGGCGTACCCGACTTTGTGCTCTGCCTCGGTGCTCGAGTCCTGGAGGGGGTATGATACCCAATGGATCACTCCCTCAGTGCCCTCACTGGTTCCCGCGAGCACGTGTTTCGAGGACAGCGCGAGAGCGCCAATGCCACTCGCAGACACTTTCGTCCATGTCGAGCCGTAAACCTTGCAGCCAGTCCGCGCATTCACGTGACATATCTCGCCCGAATCGCTCCCGAGGAACAGCGTCTTCCCCGGTGCCCAGCAGTGGGCCGTTAGTTCGCGCTCCTCCTTGTCGATGTTCGTCGGGGGGTCCGCGTGCAGCTCCCGCTTGCCGCTCTCCTCTGTCGATAGCGTCCAGAGCTCGAGCTTGGACCCCACGCTCGCAATTGTGGTGCAGTCGAGCGGGTCGAACGACACGCTACGCGCTCGCGATCCCTGCGCGGAAACCCTGGCGAGCATGCTGCCGACGCCCCAGTCCCATACTGTAATGTTGTGGTCGGGGATCTCGCCGAGCGTGACGAGCAGCCGCTGCTCCGGGTCATTGCACAGCGCGAGCGCTATAATCCCGAGCTCGCCCTCGCACGACAGCGTCGCACTCACGGTGCCCTGGCCGACACTGTAGATGAAGACGCGGGGGTCCTGAAGAGTCTTAAGCCGCTCGCCATAGGCGATCACGCCGTGCGCCGGCGCGGCATCCAGCGCCCCGACGCTCGCGCCCTCGCACCACCGGACCATCTCCCCCTCGCGCTCGCTGCCTGCGCCGCCACTCCCGGGCTGCGTTGGCACGAGGCGCAGCGCGTTGCCGCACGTCATGGCGAAGTGCGAGGGGGACGCAAAGGCGAGCGGCCCGGCCGCAAACGCCTCGGCGGCATACCCCGCGCTCGCCAGCAACGCCATGCGTCGCTATGCCGCCAAGGTTCTCCCAGGCCTTTGCCACCGCTAAGCCGTTGGAAAGCGGCAAATTTCGCAGTTAATCCATAATCCAACTGCCTTTGCGACAGTGTGCCGTGGCTACACCGGGGCGTCAGTACTGACGCCTCTAGCAGCGCCAGAGGCGGACTCTGCACCCAGGATCACGCCACTGCGGCGATTTGCACTGCGGCGCCGAGCGCCCGGGCCGTGGTTAGAGATTTCCGTGTCTCTGTTTCGTTCGATGCTTGGCTGC
>Ga0315905_10003829_pt1 | contig 15455 bp, 11 predicted proteins | sample LakEriMetagenome_5_FD_203522 | JGI IMG/M metagenome (GOLD analysis project Ga0315905, IMG submission 203522) | Freshwater fungal communities from buoy surface, Lake Erie, Ohio, United States - Buoy 4 MA121 | ecosystem: Environmental > Aquatic > Freshwater > Lake | place: USA: Lake Erie, Ohio... | reverse complement strand
GTCCTTCAAATTTTGCATCCTCACTTAACGCGTTCAAGTTTGCCTTAACCACATTTTCAACATGTGTAAAATCTCGTGTAATGGTTCCATCACCGTTAATCACCGGGGAGGAATTGGCCAATGCATGGCTGATAAATAAGGGAATTACTGCAGCATAGGGGCCATTGGGATTCTGCCTTGTTCCAAAAACATTGAAATACCTGAAACCCGCTATGCGCATTCCATAACATTTGGAGAAAACCTCTGCATAGAGTTCGTTGGTTTGTTTTGAAACAGCATAAGGAGAAAGTGGTTTCCCTATCCTTTCTTCAACCTTAGGCTGATACGCAGCATCTCCATAGACAGAAGAAGAAGATGCGTAGACCATTTTTTCGATGCCTTCTTCCTTTGCAGCATAGAGCATATTGATAAATCCATTCACATTGTTATCATGGGTATTCAATGGTTCTCTGATACTTCTGGGTACTGAGCCAAGTGCAGCCTGATGGCATACCATTTCCATTCCCTTGACAGCCTCAAAACATGTATCTCTTGAGCGAATGTCCCCTTCGATAAATTCTACCCGGGGATCTCCAAGAAAGGGTGAAATATTATCAAGACTACCAGAAGAAAGATTATCCAACACCCTGACTTTTTGAAGAGCCTTATTCTTTAAAAGGGCTTCAAGAATATGTGATCCTATAAAGCCTGCACCACCAGTGAGAAGAATTTTCAATTGCTTTTTTTTAATGTATAAATCAGGATTGTATCACTTACTAGATATCATTCACGCGCATTTCAAAACGCATAACATTGATATGCAGTGGCGACAACCTTTCTTTGAGTTGTACCAATATTTCATCATTTATTTCATAAGATGCTGCAATGAGTGAATTAACATTGAGCTGCTTACAAATATTTTCAATCTCGGTTAAATCACCCATTACCTCAACTCCATTGATGATTGAACCGGTCATTGACTTGTCATCATCAATAAAACCGACAGGTTTGAGCTTTAATTTTTCACTTAAAAAAAGCTGCCTTGACAACAAATTGCCAAGCTCACCAGCACCATATATCAATACTTTTTGATCATAGGTTCTGTACCGCAATATGGTTTCCCGGATATACTTGAAAATAACCCTAACAAGGATACAACCAAAAAAAGTCAACAAGAAATCAATTGCATAAAACAAAAATTGAATTTTGATGCCGGTATATCCTAATGAAATGATGAAAGATACCAGTATTGAACCAAGAAACCCAGAAAGGAAATATGAATTCAGGTCGGATACGGATATATACCTCCAAGATTTTCTATATGATTTGAAAATGAAGTAAAACATAATCTTGACCAGAATAATCAAAGCCAATATAGAGTAGATAGAGGATAGATCGGTTGCTGTAGTAAGCAAGGAGATGTAAAATGAAACACTTATTACAAGAATATCAAACGAAATACCCAGAATTATTTTTTTATTCATCAACAAAAACCTGAAAAGTACTCCTCCCTTCTCAACATACTGACCACGGCTTCGCAGATAAGCCAATTTCTCCTCTGACTCGTTGTAGACTTTGACATTGCCAAGAAACAAAGCAAAAAATGAGGTAAAAATCAAAAGAACAGCGATAACAGGCAGGTACAAGGAACCCTTGTTGGAATTAATTAAAAAAATGGCAGAAAGACCCCAAACCAAGGCAATGCCATACAGAAGAAGAACTGCTTTTTTTTCAGTTAAGCCAAGAGCAACAAGCCTATGGGAAGAGTGGTCCCTTCCGCCCATGTATACTTTTCTTCCGGAAATCAATCGCTTGAAAGTAACAAGGGAAGTATCCAATATCGGCATGGCCATGATGGCCATTGGAAGAACCAAAATAATATAAACAGAGGCATTACCCATGTTTTTTTGTACAGACAGCGCCAAAAAAGAAAGGGTAAAACCGAGAAAAAGGCTTCCAGAATCACCCATGAAAATCTTGGCAGGATTGAAATTGTACCGAAGAAATCCCAATGTTGAACCTGCAATGATGAAGGAGATGAGTGCAGTAAAGTCATGTCCTGACTGTAAGCTCAAAATTCCTGTAATAATGGCAACAATAGAACTGACACCTGCAGAGAGTCCGTCCATGTTATCCAAAAGATTAATGGCATTTGTAATTCCGATCACCCAAAGGAAGGTTACAGGTACGCCAAACCAACCCAACTGACCATTGCCAAAAATGAATCCCTGGTTAATAAGCAAAAAAGTGGCCAAAACTTGGGCCACCAGTTTGAAAATCGGCTTTTGCTCTTTTAAATCATCGATTAATCCAGTCAAGAACATGATGGTAAATGCAACAATAACGATCCAGTTTATTTGAAGGAAAATAGATGAGACAATCACACTGATTAAAAAAGCAAAAAAAATGGATATTCCACCCATCAGCGCTGTTGGTGTTGAATGCCAACGGTCTTTCCTTGGAGCAACAATCCAGCCACGCAAATTTGCCAGGCGAATGACAAATGGTGTGACAACCAATGCCAAGACCAGTGAAATCAACCCAAAAAACAATATCAGGAAGTTGTATTCAGGCAAATTGTTCATCAAAATTTTCTACTGTTTAAACTCTTTGATCAAAACTTCAATGCCTTCATCAAGGTTTTTAAGGGGGTGTTTGAGGATATCGAGCATCTTGGAATTATCCGGTTGTCGCCTGGTCATATCCCCTTCCTCCAAAGCAGGCAAATGAACTATTTTCGACGTTGATCCAGTCATTGTAATGACTTTTTGTGCCAGGTCAAGAACACTTACTTCTATATTGCTCCCTATGTTCACAACATCATTGATGAAATATCCTTTTTCGAAAATTAGCCTTGTAGCTTCTATATTGTCATCAATAAAGCAAAAAGTTCTGGTTTGAGAACCATCACCATATATTTGAATATCCTCATTTTTTAAGGCAAGCCTTATGAAACGTGGCACGACAAAATCTGTGCTCTGGCCCGGCCCATATGTGTTGAAGAACCTGAAAATGGTATAGTTCAGGTTATATTCTTTCTGATACGACTTGAAAAAAGCCTCGCCAACATTTTTTACAATCGCATATGGAAGCCTTGAATTCAATGGTGTTGTATGCTCATTTTGAGGAAATTCAACCGGCTCACCATAGACTTCAGAAGAAGAAGAGAAGAAAAGTCTTTTCACCCCAGTATTCTTGGCAAGCGAAAGGATGTTCTTTATCCCATCAATATCGTCCAAAACCTCGATTGGATTATCCAGCGTACGCTTAACCCCAACCAGAGCGGCATAGTGGAAAACATAATCAAATTTCCAAGCCACCATGATGGCTGAAATCTCACGGAAATTATTCACATCACATTTGATAAATGTGAAGTTTCCTTTTTCTTTTGATGGCAATTTTGAAACACTGCCAGTTCGCAAGTTATCAACTACCACAACCTCATAATCAGCATTGGCTACCAATGTATTCGCAAGTGAACCTCCTACATTGCCTGCTCCACCCGTAATCAGAATTTTTGTCATACCCCTTATATTTTCAATAATCGTTTATATAAATAATTTACATCACTGACAAGTCGCCTGTAATCAAACTGCTGTGATACAGCAACCTTAGCTTTTTCACCCAAGGATGTTCTAAGGGACTTGTCCAGGATCAGTTTTTCAAGGTGTTCTGCAAATTTAACAATATCCTGCTCACAAATAATGCCATTCTCCCCATTATTAATAAAATCTTCCACTCCTCCAACTTTGGTTGTAATTACAGCTATCCCAGAGGCCATGGCCTCTATGATGCTTACTGGAGTACCCTCATTGATGGATGAAAGAGCCCCAATATCTGCCCCTGCGTTAATATAGTCAATATCCCTTCTCCATGAGGTAAAAATCACATCTGCGTTGGCTAAATTTTCTCCTGATTGTCCGACAACCAACCCTAGTTCACGCGTAAAAAGGACAAGTTCATCCATTAATTCACCATCTCCGACCACAAAAACCTTGAATGAAGGACAATTCCGTTGCTTACAAATCGCTACAGCCTCAAGAAAAAGTTTGTGGTTCTTGATGGCAGTTAGCCTGCCAGTGATAACAACCACTACCTCATCCTCCGCCAAACCGAATTCAGACCTGAATTTTTGCCGCTTTGAAGACAGGTCTTCACCAAAATGTTGCAATTCGAATCCAAGGGGGACAACATGTATTTTATCTGCCTTCGCAATTCCGAATTTATTGCACAATTCAACTTTCTGGGCTTTGGAGATGGATATAATTCCAGTTGAAAAATAACCAAGAAATCGTTCAATCCATATAAAAATCATCGACTTTAATGGAGAAAAATAGCCATCAAATACATTTCCATGGTAAGTATGTACCACAACTTTAGTCTTATGACCTGCGAAAATTGAAGCCAATCTGCCTAAAGCACCTGCTTTAGCCGCATGCGTATGTATAATATCTGGCTTGAAGGTTTCAATTTCTTTCTTTATGAAACGAAATGCTTCAATATCATTCTTCAGGCTGATTGACCGAAACATTCCTGGAACAACATGCCCAAACAGACCCATTTTCTCCAATATATAAGAAGCGTTTGCTTCACCCGGTTCCACATTCCCAACAAGTATTCGGGTCTCATAGTCTGAACCGATATGCTTTGAAAGATAGGCAACATTGTAAATAGGGCCACCTACATTAATCCTGTTCAGAATCCTTAGTACTCTTGGCATGTTACTGGTGTGTTTGATTCCATTTGTAAAGTACATGAAGATGCCATATGAAATGAGGATTTACATGCTTTCCGGTGCCATTAAGAAACCCTGAAATGATAGATTTCAGTTCTTCAGAATCCAGCATGAATTTTTCATGAAAATAACGATCATTAGACATATCCAATAAAGATGAAGAGAGATGGGATTGTAACCATTTTTTTACGGGAATTGAAAACCCTCTTTTAGGGCGATCTACAATTTCTTTAGGTATATATTTATATAAAATTTCCCTCAGCAACCATTTGTTTTTACCATCCCTTGACTTGAATTTGTCAGGAAGAGAAAGGCCAAACTCAACCAATGTGTGATCGAGCAATGGTTCCCGGCCCTCCAGTGCTACCTTCATTGTTGCCCTGTCAACTTTTGTGAGGATATCACCTTCGAGGTAACTTTTAACATCTATTTTTCCTAGTGATGAAAAGACAAATTGATCGTTGAAAAGTTCCTTTTCAGGAAAATAAATATCAGCAGCATCATATCGATGCAATTTTACCAATTTATCATTATCGATAGCAGAAGAAGTATTCCCGTAAAAATTAACCTGTGAACTTGCCTTTAGGCCATTGACAAGCTTAGGAATTCTCCAATCCAACCCATTGGCATCATACCCTTTAAAAAAAGTTCTGATCAAAGAATCAATGTGAGAAATACTCATTGAAGAAAGTGCCTCCCCCAACATTTTTCTCAAAGGCAATGGTATGAAGCGAAGCTTGCCATAAATGGATGAAACCGAGCTGTACCTGTCATATCCTCCAAAAACCTCATCACCGCCATCTGCAGAAAGAGAAACAGTCACCTTCTCCCTGGCCAGCTTTGAAACCAATAATGTTGGTATCCCAGAACTGTCACCAAATGGCTCATCATACATTTCATAGTAGGAATCAAGTGTATTGAGGAAGTCATTAGCAGTACATCGCATCTCTGTGTGATCAGTTCCGAAATGTTTGGAAACTGCCTGGGCATGACTTGATTCGTCAAAAGCTGGATCTTCAAACCCAATGGTAAACGTCTTCAAACGGGTTGTTGAATCTTTGGACAACAAAGCGGTTACCAGTGATGAATCAATACCTCCGCTTAAAAAAACACCAACAGGAACATCTGAAACCATGCGCAAACTGCATGATTCTTGGAGAAGGTTTTCAGTACGTTCCAATATTTCTTCATCCCGGAGTTCGGTAGACGTGTATTGGATATTGCCTGCATCCCAATAACTCCATGTTTTACAATCTCCATTTTTATCAATCTCCAGAAAATGTCCAGGATTTAATTTTTTGATATTTTTGAAAATGGAGTTGGGACTTTTGATATAGCCAACCTGAAGAAATGAAGAGACTGAATGTTGATCTATGGTGAGATCAAGATTGGGAAAAGAAGAAACCGACTTGATCTCTGATGCAAAAATAAAAATTCCATCTTTGCAATAATAATGCAATGGCTTTACCCCTACCCTATCTCTGCAAACAATTAATTTATTGTTTTTTTTGTCCCAAATGGCAAAAGCAAACATCCCCCTGAATCTGTTTACACAATCATATCCCCATTTGTCAAAGGCCTTTAGAATTACTTCGGTGTCAGTTCCAGTAGCAAAACTGTAGCCAAGAAGCGTTAAATCATTCTTGATCGCTGAAAAATTATAGATTTCTCCATTGTATACAATCGCATAGTCCTCAAAATGCATTGGTTGATGCCCAGCTGCAGACAAATCAAGGATGGACAGTCGCCTATGCCCCAGAAAAATCTCATTTTCGGCATCGAAATAATGCCCTGCATCATCAGGCCCACCATGTTGCATCAAATCCCTTAACCTCAATCCTTCTGATTCCAAATCAATATTGGCACCAGAGGAAAACCTGAATAATCCGTTAATTCTGCACATGAATACTTACAATTAGAAAAAGAAATAATTAAAACTTTACCCGAAAACCTGCGATAATACCAAGGATGATACTTTGCTCTTTTTTAAATTTATTTTCTTCAAACAAAAGAATAGAAACAAACATCTTGATGAAAGAAAAAACATCTTTCAATAAAAAAAGAGGGAAAACAGAAAAATACTTTCTGTACACGATTATCCTATTTTTTGAGATTAAAAATCTCCTAAATGGAGAGTGATTCGTGACATTGAATTTGAAGAAAAGGAAATTTCGAACAAAAGAGTTACCAAGTTCATGAATCAAAAGTGCATTTCTAGACCTTAGTATAGTGAACCCCTTTCCCCGCATTCGCAACGAAATTTCCACATCAACAAAGTCAACAAAAAGAGACTCGTCAAATAAACCAATAGTTTTAAAATATGACACCCTGAACATTGAACCAGAATTGATGATTTTATCAATTTTTTCAAACTCAGATACAACAGTTGTCAAATGGCCTGAATTTGCATCCTTAATACTGGGAACAACTGCAGAAACGGAATCAGAATATTCAAAACCCAAAAGTAGGTTGTCAATGGCGCTAGGCTGAAGCAACGAATCTTGATCTAAAAAAATGATATACTCAAATGAACCATTGATTGCTGACTCGATTCCAATATTGTAGGCCTTCGAAAGGCCGATATTATCAGCTAAAAAGTGAATTGAAAAAAAGTCATCAAAGGCATTTCTAATTTCGCCTGAATTAGAAGAAGCATTATCAATGATAAATATTTTATCAACCTGAGATGTAACAAGATGAATTGATTTTTTAAGTAAATCAATGTTGGGATTGTGGGTAACCAGACAAGCAAATACTCTTGAATTCAAGAAACAGCCATTTTAAATATTTGACCATATTTTGGGCCCCAATACTGATATGTATATTGAGAGAATATTCTATTGCGGGCCTTTAAACCGTACTGATGACGCAATGATTCATCAATGATTAGTTTTTCCAATGATGCTTCCCATTCAGCCAAATTTGAAGCGATAAATTCTTCGCCAATACCATGTAAGATTTCTAAAGCCGATGGAGAGGGCGAAGAAACAACTGGCAGAGCACAAGCCATATACTGAATCAACTTAAGCCCACATTTCCCTTTTTCCCATAGTGTATCTTCAAGCGGCATGATTCCAATATCAGCAGTAATCAATTCATGTACTTCAGTATATTCATCCCATAAGATATGGTCACAAAAAGATTGATTAACTGATGCAATATGGGGGCCAATTACTTTTAATCTAACTCCATACCTCTTATGTAACTTATCTATAACAGGTAAAAGTGGTGTCAAATATTTTAGTGTGGTCAATGAACCGATCCATACAATTGACAAAACCTTGGTATTTCTTTCAGGAATAGGTACATCATACTTTTCCCTATTAATAACAGTTGGCAGAAAATGTAGATTAGGTGTAGTAAAAACTGAATAATACCAACGATTTCCAACAGTAGTAAAATGAGATAAATCAACCAATTTGTTGATTTTTGACCCAAATAAATATCTTGTTATCATATTACGCTGATAGGAGGCCCCTACGTAATCGTCATAATCAAGTGCATACTTTTTACCATTAAGAAGTAATTTCTCAATAAAATAGGGGAAGTTTGGAAAAAGTTCTTTTTCAATTACAATCAAATCGTAATGATGGGAATCCAATTTGAGTAAAAATAAAATTCTAGAGAAAACACTTTTCAGTTGTGACAGTAGAATAAGAAAGTTCTTTTTAAAGGTTGAGGGCATTACAAGCAATTTCAAGTAATGTTGATCCAACAGTGGCTTGTAGATGGGGTTAATTCCGGCAAAAAGAAAGTGTGTATTATAATTGTAGAACCTGTATCTAGAACTAGGTCCATTGGAGTCGTAACGGGTAAGGAAAAGTACGTTCATCTAAAAGAAATAACTGTCACTTACTGAAAAAAGAGTTTATACGTAGTAAAAAGTCTATCATTGAATAGCATAACACCTAGAACGCCTAAGCAATAAAAAAATATCAATGAAACAACAATAAGTCTTTCCTCAAACAAATTGATTGATCCGACTAAAAGAAAAATCAAAGACAATCCGAGCATTTCACTTATCCTAATTGAAACAGATGGATCTGCTGACAAAAAAACATACAAGGCAATAGAAAAGGCAAAAAGTTTTAGAAAAAGATGCATATGAGAATCCTCACTAACCAATTGATTGACATAGATAAATACACCCAAAAGAATGAATCGTGCTAGAAAAAGAATATTGAAGACATTTGAATCATCATAGGAGACAAGACCAGAATCTTCTGCTGTTTTATACGCCAATAATTTATCAGAAATTCCAGAAATATTCAGAGAAATAATAAATGATTTGGAGTCGAATTTAAATACCAGGCCAATAAAAATCATCAGAATGATGATCAAATAAAATTTAAATGTGGGACGATGCTTATCGAATAAATAAATAAGAAAAGCAATTATAGATGAATAATGAGCCAATACAGCTATTGATAAAAAAACAAATGAAAGTCTTTTATTATTATCAGCATACAAAAACCATCCAATCAAAACCAAACCACAAGCAACAGAAACCCTGATCTGCGTCATTTCATGTAGCAAAAAAAAGGTTGAAAAATAAACCATTAATAGTGGATAGAAATATTCACCATATGTTATAAACACTTTAAATTTCAAAAAAACTGATATTGTAACAAAAAAGAAAAAGTACCAATGATAATTAAAGCCAAAAATCTGCTTGAGGATAACGACGGAAAAATGAAAAAGTGGCTCATGAAAAGACCACTCAGAAAAATTGACAAAATAGTCTTTGATGCTCTTAATTGATTCAAAAGCTACGACATAATTTAAATCATCACGAGACAATCCTATTTTTTTTAATCCGGCAAATGTGATTAAAATCAAAAAGAAAATAAATACGGGAAGCGGCGATTTAACTTTGGGTTCATGCAATTCAGCTACAGAAAATATAAATAAAAATACTACTATGGCAAAAAAGAGGATCAACTTAAATTTTATTTCCGTTTACCTTTAAATTAAGATGATAAACATGCTTAATTACCTTTTTTGGAAACATTGAAATTATAAATAGAAAGAATTGATTTAAATTGGAAGATAAGGAAAGTGCCTTTCCATATCGCTGGTACATTTCTTTGTCATAATAACCATTCATTCGAAATTGGAATATACTCCTGTAAGTAAAAATACCAGAATTTACAGAATGCTTTTTGAATGAATTTATCTTAGAGAGAAGAGGATAAAAATTAGATAAATTTTTTACAAAATTTTGATAATCATCAATAAAGACATTGAAGACAGACTTAGACCAGTAGCTTTTTTTTTGTAAACTGGTTGAAATGATTTTCCTGTTAATCCATTTGACGCTAACAGGAGACATAATCAAACTTTCGAATACAATTGCAGTCTGGGGAAAATTCTTAAACTTGCTCAAATCTAAATCAGAAATCCAACCAATCCTGCTTTTTTTATAAATCGATGCCCCAGTCATAGTTAAATGCCATGATAATGAATCAAATATTTCCAGCGGATCTGTCATGGTCTTGCTCGGAATACTTAGATTTCTTGCAACTGCATTACAAAAGACAAAGTCAAAATCTTCACTTTCCAAAAGATCAATTATCTTGGAAAGCTCTCCTTTACCAATTAATATTGAATCCCCTAAATACCAAATATAATCTTCAGAAGGCAATGACAAAGTTCTGATGCAATTTAAATCATGTCCCAGCCCTGGGGTATTCTTTACGTAATATATTTTGTCATATTGGACTTGAAGTTCACTAATGATCAGTTTTGTATCATCATTAGAACTGTCGTCAGATATATAAACAGGTATGGAAAGTTCAATCAATTCATCCAATATACTGGATAAATTACCATAAATTATATCTGGTCGATTAAATGTAGGTATTGCGAGTGAGAGAATACTCATAAAATAATATTAAGCCTTTTTCAGGTATTCGAAATACATGCGTAAACCGGCTTTAATATCAATAAATTTATGTTCAACTGTACTTAGTAAAACAGAATTTGACAAAACAGCTATATCCACATCAACTTTTCGCTTAGGCTCAAATTTAAGCTGTATTTTTTTTTCATAAAGTAACTCAATATTGCTTACAAGCTCCAATAATGATACTCCTTCGTTAGTTGAAAGATTGATTGAACAGTTGCTAACGCCTGAATCAATAATTTTTTTTATCAAGATAGCAATATCCCTTACGTTTATATAATCTCTTGTTGTTGATCCATCACCCCAGATATCAAGAATTAAATCATTTTCAATTGAAAAAAAAGCTTTAGCAATAAAACCTTGTGCCTTTTGCGGCTGCTGGTATTTGCCATAAACATTTGAGGGACGCAGAATTATAAAGTCAAGATTATCAATTCTGGATTTTGCCGAAATATAATTTTCAACAATTTGCTTAGAAAGTCCATAATAGTTAATTGGCTCTAATTTCAGATTCTCTGAATAAATTTCAGCATTTTTACCGTAAACAGTTCCACCAGAAGAAAAAAATATAAATTTTACCTTTTTTTTCTGTGACAAATCAACCAATTTCATTGTAGGCAAAACAACTTCATTCATTTCATGATAAAAATCATCTTGATTGCTTGATGGAATAATTGATGAAATGAGGTGAACAATTGTATCAATATGATAATTATCAATAATTCTTTCTATTAATGATAAATCAGATATTTTCCCTCTTTCAATAAATATATTCTTCTCAACGATTGACTCAACAAGATACTCCTTACCTTCTTTCAAGAATAAAACCAGTTGATCCTCTTGATGAGAAACAAAGTTTTCAACTATATTCCTACCAATAAAACCTGCACCCCCAAAAATTAAAATTTTACTCAATAAAATGTTGATTATACAGATATTGGATTATGCCACAAAATCCTCTTTTTATTAAATACAATTGTTGCCCACACTAGGCCCACAAACAAGGTAAGAAAACTATAGCCCGCAGTAATTCCAATCACTCCATAATAATACCCTAAAATAACTGTTGAGGAACCTGTTAAAATTGCCATAACCAACGAATACTGCAGAAGTGGTTCTTCTTTATGGCAACGAAGGTAAATCGCCAATGAAGAAATGTATAAATTAGCGTAAGTAGTAAGAGACAACATTAACAACGGAATAAATTCCAAGAATCGTGAACCAAAAGAATTTTGGGTTGATTGAAGATAATAAACAACTGAAACATAGGCGCCAATCATTAATAAACTTATGACTGCCACTTGCTTGAGTGTTTTATAGAAGATCGAATCCAAGGTACTGAATTGATTTCTCGCAATCAAAGTTGAATAAAGAGGAATTTTGGTATTTATCCAACTTAAAGCAATTGTTAAAATTCCATTCAAGACAGCCAAGGTAATACCCATTTGACCTGCAGCAACAGGACCGTCGTGTGCAAATATTATTGGATTAAAAAGCTGATACATAAAATATCCACTACTCCAACTTAATGCAATTCTCCACTGCATAGGAAAAATTTCTTTCCTGTAATTCACCCTTTCAACGGAGAGTTTCTTCCAAATATTTTCAAGTATAGTTTTGTTTTTAGAAAAATATAAATAGGTTGGAAGCACAATCATTGACAATAAATTGGCCAATGGGCTTGAGAATAACCTTAACCCTCCAGTCAGTGAAAGAACTAGAATTAAAATCTGAAGCGCTTGTTGTAATAGCCTAATTTTTGCAACCTCTTTAACCTTCCCCAATCCTTCTAGGAAATACATGAATGGAGACATAAACAGCAGGCATGATGTTGAAAATGTGATGACAATCCAGGGATAAAGCCAACTGACATTGTCAGACAATTTACCAAACTTGGTAAAAAATATTATTCCTAAAGAAAGAAGAATAAAAAATAAAAGTACAGATGAGACAGCAAACCACTTAATGAAAAAATGAAGCAAGGAAGACAATCTTGAAAGTCGATCTACAGAGCCTGAAATTTCAGTGGAAGAATCCCAGCTTACATGCGCTACCTCATGCGCCACATACTGGGCAATAATTGAAGATAGTCCCAGTTCAAAAAATACTTGAATTGCCAAAACACTTCCGAACGTAAAATAATACCCTTGTTCGGCTTTTGTCAGATAAATTGAAACAAGAAAAATAGAAAAAAGTGCTCCCCCAGCCTGTACACCCCTTGAAGAAATTGTGAACAGCACAGCCTTATCAATGCCAACTGAATCAAGCCATCTGACAACGCTTGCTTTCATGTTCCCAAAATCGTATCTTACTGAACTCAATTTGAAGTCAAAATTTCATTCATGAATTTTCTGATAAGCAGAAATATGACAAAAACAAAAGTACTAATCAATCCTCCAGCCAAAATTCCAATGATTTTTTTTAACCCTTTTTTTTCAAGGGGCAATGAACTCCTGTCAACCATCTCGATCACAGGTGTTTCCTGATTCAACATGGTTTTTGAAAGTTCAAGATTCTTGACCACCTCTCCAAAAATGGTTGCAACAATCGTTTTATTCCTTGTAGCAATTTCAGCGCTCAATGGCGCTGTTCGAATTGCCGGATTGGCGTCAACCAGTTCCTGTTGAGAAGCTGCAGCATTAAATGATTTATCATCCAACAAAGCCGACAAACTGTCAGCTCTTCTTTGGAGTCTCATTATATTGAGCTGCTTGATTTTTGTTTTTGACTGAAGATATTTTGCGGTAGCAATTGAAACCAATCTTTCTGAAAACAGTTTACTCAGCATTTCATCCCGCATTATTGATTGGACTTCAATAAAAGAAGCCTTCTTATCTGGCTTGGCGACTGTAAGATCCCTTTCAATTATTTCTTTCACAATTACCTGCATGAGGCTATCCTCAAGTCTTGGAAAATTGCCATCTTTAAATTTTGAAAAGTCAACTGGACCAATTGTTTTTTTCTTCTTCCATTTCTCTTTCCATTGCTTCACTTCTGCATATCTGTCCGCCAATGATGTGCTGGAATCAAATGACGTCATGAGTGTTTCCCTGCAAAGCTGTTCACTTTTCAAAAACAACAGTACATTCTCTCCTGTAAACAATCCCCCCTTTATAGAAGAATTTATATCAAAGCCAAATTGACCGGCTAGTGATGCCAATCCTCCCATTCCAGAGCCACTTTCCTCGATCACAAACTTCATTTTTGAAACATATGAAACAGGTATGTACCATGATAAGAAAAGACCAAACGCTGCACCTACAAAGCCCGCAGTAAAAATTAATTTCCATTTTGAAAACAGGAATTTTACACTTTTTGCCAAAGAATTGATAAGTGTTACTAAGCTTATTTTTTCTAATTGATCACGACTCGACATCAATACTAGATTTAAACTGATTATCTAAAAAATAAAACCATGGCTGTCATAACCGCAGAGAATGCTGAAACCAAGATTCCTGCCTTTGCTGGATCAAAACTACTCCCTTCTGGCTTTAAGGGAACAAAAATTGAACTACCTGGAGTAACCCTCGGATAAGACCTAATACCTAAAAATGAATGTGATTTTGCTGATCTACCATTGGGATAGACAACAAATGCACGGGATTTGTAGGCATTTCGTGTAAAACCACCTGCTGCTGATAAATAACTTCCAAATCCTTTCCCAGACTCATATTGGACTGTTACTGGTTTTAATACCTCTCCTCCAACTGATACAGTATTGTTAAACCGGGGGATGATCAATTCATCGCCATCCTGCAAGGTTACATCATCATCCGAATTTGGCTTGGCCATGATCTTGGCCAAATCCAATGCCACATCTGTGGTTGGATTACTCAACTCCTTGGTGGCTACAGTAGTTGCTGTATCCGCATATTTTGAATCTGAAGAAGACTTAAAAGCTGACATTGCCAAGCGCTTGATTTGGGCGGTATCCAACTTTTCTTTTTTGCGTACCAACTTTGCGCCATTGATATCCGCATAAGGCAACAAGCCACCGGCCCTCTTTACAATTGAGCTCAATCGCTCTTCTGGATTTTCAAGTGTATAGGTTCCTGCATAGAGGATTTCGCCAGATACCTTTACAGATACCTGTTTGACCTTGGCAGGATCGGCCCTTACACTGATTACGTCAAAGGGTTGCAAATAAATATCGGTTCCAATTTGTCCCAGATCCTTGTTGATATCAACCTGTATTACTTCTGAAGTTGGTGCACCTTTGGTGCCCAGATTGATGTCTTTCTTGCGCCTGCCAATTTCAATCCTGGATGGTGTTGCATTTTCCATAAAACCACCTGCTTGCAAAAGAATTGCCTGGAGGGTTAATGAATCTTCGTACCTGAAATCTCCTGGCTTTTTGACAGGGCCAAGAACAGTTATCGTTGTGCTGTCCCGCAATTCCAGGATGGAAACAACATGGATGCTGTCTTCCTTCTTCATTTGGATGGTTTCAGTGCCATTGAGAATATTCTTGAGGTTGATGCTCTTGTACTCTTTAGTCATATCACTGCGTAACCTCACCATGTTAGCCCTTCCAGTAAAAGCATCCTCTTTGATTCCCTGTGCCTTGGCAATCAATTCCCTTACATCAATGCCATTTTCAATGGAATAAGCTCCAGGCTTGAAGACAGCTCCAGTAATGTATACCCTGTTCTCAAACCGATTGATTACAGAATCAACATACAAAGAGTCGCCATGTACAAAATTGAAATGCTTAAAATTATCTTTGGCTATATCGATTATCTTTTTTTCAACATCAGTGAACCTGGTACCAGTGATTCTGCCTTTGAAAGCATTGCTCTTGAATCCTCCGGCAAATTCTAATGCTTCATGAAGTGA
>Ga0315905_10003828_pt1 | contig 15456 bp, 10 predicted proteins | sample LakEriMetagenome_5_FD_203522 | JGI IMG/M metagenome (GOLD analysis project Ga0315905, IMG submission 203522) | Freshwater fungal communities from buoy surface, Lake Erie, Ohio, United States - Buoy 4 MA121 | ecosystem: Environmental > Aquatic > Freshwater > Lake | place: USA: Lake Erie, Ohio... | reverse complement strand
GCCCTGAGTGGGTCGAGCAGGTTGCACACCACATGGTCGAGCACTCGGTGAGCGAGCCGCACTGGCGTGTCGAGACAGGCCAGGTCGCGGCGTGGGAACGCGCGACCATGGGTGAACTCACACTGATCCCGCGTCGCCGCGTCCCGTTCGGGCCGATCGATCCTGCAGGTGCGCGACAGGTGTTCATCCAGAGCGCGCTGATCGACGGTGAATTGACCGGGGGCTGCCCGACCGTCACGGGCAACATCGCTCTTCGCGAGCGATTGCTCGCCCGGCAGGAGCGTGAGCGACGGCACGACCTCGTGGCCGGCCGCGATGCCGAATTCGCGTTCTATGACGCGCGATTGCCGGCCGAGATCCATGCGTGGCCCAGTTTCCGAGCCTGGCTGCGCGACGAGCGTCACACCGCCACGTTCCGAATGACCGAACGCGACCTGCTCGCCGATCCCGATCGCGCACAGGAACCCGGTCAGTATCCGGACACGCTCGACGATCATGGCCTGCAGGTGCCGCTGTGCTACCACCACGATCCGGGCGCCCCGAGCGATGGCATCGAGGCCGGGCTGCCGCTGGCCCTGCTGGGCGTCGTCGATCCGGATGCCTATGACTGGCTTGTGCCCGGATTGCACGATGAGCTCATCGAGGCCCTGATCCGCACACTGCCTAAGCGGATCCGCACGCGGTGCATCCCGGCGGCCGACGTGGCGCGCGAGGCGGCCGCTGACCTGTCCGACCGCTCGGGCTCGCTCAGGGCTCGGCTCGCCGGCTGGGTCACCTCGTACACGGGCCTGGCCGTGCAGCCTTCGGACCTTGCACTCGACGCACTCGACCCGCACCTGCGCATCGTGTTCACCGTGCGCGGACCAAAGGGCATCATCGAACGCTCTCGCGACCTCCGCGCGCTTCAGGCCGGGCATGTCGAGACCGCCCGCGATGCGTGGATCGAGGCCTCCATGAACGCCATCGGTTGGCAGCAGTGGATTGGACGCTCGTCCCGGGATTGGCCGTGGCCGGCCCTGCCTGGGTCGATCGAGTTCGACCTGTCGGGACACGCGGTCACCGGTCATCCGGCCCTGCACGCCACACGCGAGGGGGCCACGCTCCTGATCGAGAACGACCCCGTGCGTGCGGATGCGGCCCATGCCGTTGCAGTGCGCGAGCTCGTGCTCGATGCACTCGAACCTCGGCTCGCGGAGCAGGTACGCAACCATCCGTCGTTCCAGGAGGCCTGCGCTGCATCGAGCCACCGGCTGCTCGATCCGCACGTCGTCGCCGAAGTGAGCCGACTGGCGGTCCTCAAGGGGGTGCCGACGGAGGCCTTGCCGCGAGACCGCGATGCCTTCCACGCCCTCGTGGCTGCGATCGGCGAGCGGGCATGGGCCTTCGTGCACGAAGCGCTTCCGCTGGCCATCGCAACCTGGCGCATCGACCAGCGCATCACGCGCATGCTCGAGGCACCCGCACCCGCCGCGTGGCAACGCTCAACGGACGACGCGCGCGCACTGCATGCGCGCATCCTGCCCTTGGATGCCTCACGAACGATGTGCTGGAACGCCTGGGAGATGCTGCCAAGACGGCTTGCCGCGCTCGAGGCTCGGTTGCAGCGCATCGAGGACCGCGGTTCATCACGCGACGAGGCGAACATCGATCGCGTGCTCCCGTGGCGTGAGCGTGCACGGTCCCAGTCACCCAGCGCGATCGGCGCGCACGCCGCGTTCCATGCCTTCCAAGCCGCGGAACTCGAGTGGGAACTCTCGGTCTTCGCGCAGGATCACGCTGCTCCCGGCCATTCCGAGCAGCGGCTCGAACGGCTCTGGCAGGCCGCGACGACCGCTCAGGCACCTGCTCGCAGCCGGGCGGCCGTGGCCTCGAGCCATGAGCGATCGGGCCACGCGTAGAAGCGGAACTTCTCCGCAATCCCCAGCTCCTCGTTGTAGAGCATGGCGCGTTCCGGACCCAGCCGTGATGCGGCCGGCGAGTCGACCATGGTGCTCGAATCCGTGGCGCTCATCTGGAAGAGCACGCGGTTGTCGAACTCGCGCAGCCCGTTGCGATCGAGCACCCGCCCCATGTTCGTCGCGGTGTCGACGGTCGCCAGGACGTGGACGCCGACCGCCGGGCCTTCGCGGGCAAGAGCGATGAAGAGCTTGTCGGGCGTGGGCGGCCCGTCGCCACCCCCGAAACCGTAGTCATCCTCGTTGCGGCGAAGCGCGCGCATGCGATGCAGTCCGTGCGCCACGAGCAGGATCGTGGGAGCATCAGCAGTACCGGCTTCCTGGCGGCTGGCCACCTCAGCAGCAAGTTCCTGAAGGCGTTCGGGCATTTCCCGCGGCGTTGCCGTGGCCACGTCAAGTCCGAGCGAACGACCGAGCGACTCGAGCGAACCGAAGGCAGGATCGTCCGCCGTCGTCCCGTCGAGCAGCAGCACGCGCGCACCCGGAGCCTGCGCAGCGAGCGAAAGCAGGCTGCTGGCACAGATCGCCTGCGCTGCATCGTCGCGCTGGCCGACCACGATCGCGTTCGCGCCCGACATGCGGCGCAGGCGGATCGCGGTGGGATCCTTGATGGCGATCGCCTCACCAAGCCAGAGGCTCGGCGCAAGCGGGCTCGTGCCGGCCGGGGCGCGGCCGGACAGCACGGCGTTCGCTTCGAGCGAAGCGGGGGCGTTGCCTTCGAAGATGATCGTGTCGAGCGGCCGCTTCGGCGGCTCGGCCTGCGCCTTGAGCTGCGCCAGGTTCAGCCACTGCTCGCGTACCTGATCGGGCAGCCACACGACCTGGAACGGGCTGTTGCCTTCGAGGAGACCGCCGGCATCGTTGTAGATCGCCTCGCCCGGCCTGCTGAGCAGCCGCGCCGCCAGGTTCTCATCAGACAGGATCACCTGGCTGTCGGCTTCGGAACACTGCAGCGCGATGCGCACGCCCATCTGGCCCATGGTGGTGCGTGCGAGGCTGAATGCACCGCTGAGCGTCTGCGAGCCCAGCACCACGTGCATGCCGAACGCGCGGCCCTGTCGCACCAGGCGATCGAGCAGGAGGTTGGCATCCTGCGCGATGCGGTCGTCCTCGATGAAGAGCTCCTGGAACTCATCGATGATCAGCAGAACGCGTGGAAGCACCACCGGGTGACCGGTGCGGCGATACGACGCCAGATCCTGCACGCCGAGCTGTCGGTAGAGGTCGCCACGCCGCTTCAGCTCACCATCCAGACCCTGCAGCACCGAGAGCCCGAACTCACGATCGCTCTCGACGGCCACCACGCGCGCGTGCGGCAGGCGGTGCGTGGCATAGGTCTTGAACTCGACGCCCTTCTTGAAGTCAACCAGGTAGAACTCGACCTCGTCGGGGCTGTACCAGAGCGCAAGGTTCGTGATCAGCGCATGCAGGAGCGTGCTCTTGCCGGAGCCCGTCTTGCCGGCGATGAGCGCGTGCTGGCTCGTTCCCACGCCAAGGGTCATCATCTGCAGGCGCGTGGCGCCCGTGCGTCCCAGTGGCACCTGCACGCTCGTCGCCGTCGAGCCGGACCAGAGCGCATCGGGCTTGGGAGCGATCATCTCGAACGGCACCTCGACCTTGCTGCCGTCCTTGGCCGCCTTGCCGATGCGTCGCAGGAGCGGAATCAGGCGTTCGGCGGCAGGGGGCAGTTCGGGCTCGAAGGGAAGCCCTTCCATGCCGTGGCTCGACATGCCCCAGCGACCTTCGCGATGCTGCAGGCAGAGGCTGCGCGAGCGCAGGTCGGCCTGATCGATGCCGGGCACCCATTCGAGCCGCTCGTCGCGCAGGATCATGGTGTGCACGCCGCACCGCGCGCCGGAGTTCACGATGCCTGCGAGCCGCTTGGCGGCCGCCTCCGTCACGTTGGCGGGGAAGTCGCAGAACACCAGCACGCGCAGCGGCTCGGCGATCTCGCCCGCCTGGCGGTTGTAGTCCTCGATGCTGGCGAACTCGTTGCGCAGGTACTTCTGTATGACCGTCTCCATGTGCTCGGAGAGGTCGGTGAGCTTCTGCTCGATGTGCCGGTGATCCGTCCAGATCCGCTCACCGATGAGCTGCTCGTGCTCATCGGCAAGATGCATGAAGCTGGCGAAGCCCTCGCCGAGTCCGACGGGATCGACGATCGTGAACCGAACCTTGCCCGGCGGCATGGCCGTGAGCACCCGGAGCATGGCCTGTTGCAGCATCGCCACGCCCTGCGCGCGACCATCGTGTCCGCACTCCAGAAGCAGCGATGCATGGGACGGGAACCCAAGCGCTACGGGCACTCGCAAGGTGGTCGGCAAGCCCGCGGGCCAGGCCAAGGCTGCATCGGTCGGCAGGGCACCCGGGATGGTCGCCAGATCGAGCGTGCAATGCCCGATGCGAGCCGCAGGGCCGGGCTGGCGGACCGGCGTCCACGACGCCGCATCCAACGCACCCCACGCAGGGAACAGCGCAGCATCGGCTTCGCAGAGCGCTTGCAGGATCTCGGCAGCGTCGTCGCGCGCTGAACACCAAGCAGCGCGCTCGTCCGCGCACGCCTGGTTCCACGTCGCCTCGGCAGCGAGGACCTCGGTGCGGGCCCGGTCATCGATCGATGCCACGCTCGAATCGAGCGTGCGCGCCGACCGAGCCACACGGACCTCGCGGGTCACGCGGGCATCGTTGAGCTGTGCGGCCAGCCGCGTGGCAATCTCCGTGCGCTTCGCAGGCACCGTCTGCTCGATCGTCGCGAGCTTTTCGTCACGACGAGCCTCGAGCTCGCCCAGCATGGGGCCGTACTTCGCGTTGGCTTCGGCGAGCGACTCATCGCGCTGGCCGGTCACCAGGGCTTCCTTCTGGCGGCGGACGCCTTCCGCATGGGTGAGCGCCGACTTCATCGCAGCATGCGCGATCGCGCTCGCCTGGAGCGATGGCGCCAGTGCGGCATGCAGCTTCTTGCGCCCGACGACATACGCCACGATCGCCATGGCGACCGTGAGCAACGTGCCTCCGGCCGCGCCGTAAGCCGCGTGCGTCAGCCGCCCGGGCATGCCGCCGACACCATCGTTCAGCAGCGCACCCACTGCGGCACCGATCGCGGCGAACAGGAACCACGGCGCAAGCAGGATCGGCCCGCGGAAGAGCCCCGGCAGCCAGAGCCGCCCCAGCTCGGCGTTCAAGCCTCTGACGACTTCGGTCTGCTGCTGGATCGCCGTCTCGGGTTGCGCACCGGCCTGCGTGGCAGCGGCATCGTCAAGCCCGGGTTCGGGGGGCATGCGCATGCGGCAACGCGCCACGAAAGCCTTCGCCTGCGCCATCAGGTCCTCGAGCTCGGCCACGCGAGCCTGCAAGTGCGCTCGGTAGGCCTCAAGGTCGCGCCCAGGGATCCGAATCGCCTCTTCGTGGATCGCCTCGGCCTGCCACACGGCGTGGTCAAGGTCATGCTTGATCTTGCGCCGGCGCGATTCCACGGCGTCCTCAAGCCGGCGTCGGCTCGTCTCTTCCCAGACGGCCAGCTCGCGAGTGAGCTCGGCCGCTCGCGACCTGGCGGCGACCACCGAAGCCTCGGCGTCCTTGGCCGCAGCGGCAACATCCTGCTCGTGGTCAGCCCGCGCCTTGGCGAGCTCGACCTGCCGACGGCGCCCCACGGTCAATCGAATCTCATCACGCGTGGTCGCGGCCTGCGCGATGGCCGCCTCGCGCCGCGGCGCTGAGGCCCTCAGCAGGGCCCATGCGGCGCCGACCGACTCGGTCATCGAGGGCGATCTGCTCTGGATGAAGTCTGGCGGCACGGCTCGCGAGTGTACGGGCTACTCGCTGCACTCACGGCGCATGCGCTGGAGCGTTTCCTGCATCTTCTCCAGCGCGAGGATCGCCATGCGCGCGCGGTCCTCGAGCGAGTCGACCACGTTGACCTCGAGCGACCGGCTCACCGAGTCGTTCCACTCGTCGCGCGTGCGCGACCACTTGGTGCGCACCTCCTTCACGGCGAGCTGGATCGTTGCCTTGCTTCCTTGCACGCTCATGCGTCACCTCCGTCCGTCGTGGAATCGCCACCCTCGGCAGTGGAATCGCTGCCATCGGATGCACCTCCGGCAGCGGTTCCCCCGTCCTGGGCAGCGCCGTCCGCACCGTCCATCGATGCCTCGTCCGACACACCGACTTGGTCGCCCGATCCCGTCCGTCGCGTGCTCTCGGCCGAATCCTGCAGGGCCTTCAACATCGACTGCAGTTCCACCGGCTCCGGCGCCGCGTAGCGCGCGAGCGCCTCGGCCATGCGGTTCATCAGCGCCACGGCCATCGGCAGGTCGCGCTCGACCACCGTCTGCATCGCCGACATCGTGCCCTTGAACAGGATGACCTCGCGCTGGAACGTGGTCGCCCAACGCTTGCACGCCTTGGCCTTCGCCTCGGCCTCGGCCAACCGGGCCTGAGCACGCTGCAGCGCCTTCTTCTCGTCGACCACGCTGGGCTTGGAATCCTTCGCGCTGACCGTGACCTGCTTGCGGTAGAGCGCACTCTTGCAGACGGTGACCTCCTCGGCACGCAGGGTCAGCTGGCGCTTCCAGTAGGCGGGAGCCTCGCGCTCGATCCAGAGCTGGGCGCGGTCGATGTCGCTGTCCGCCTCCGCCAGGGCCCGTGCCAGGTCATCACGCGCTGCGGCGATCGTCGCCTTGAACCGCGTGATCGCATCGATCGACTTGACGTTGGCTCCGTCCATGGCCGCTCAGCGCTGTTGCAGGTACTCGTCGATCCGGTCGGCCTTGCGCATCAGGAAGGGCACGTGGATCTCGCTCGCCTTGAGGAACTTCTGCAGCACCTTCACGGTCTGCTCGAACTCCTCCTGGAACTTCTGCTGCTCCTGGTCGCGCCAGGTCTGCTGCAGCGTGCCCATGCGTGCGCCGAGCGTGCCGAGCCCGGCCTGGAGCTCGCCGTTGAACTTCTTCAGGTCGTGGGCGAAGCGGCGGAGTTCCTGTGGATCGACGACAGCCTTGGCCATGCGGCCATCCTAGCGGTGCGCGAGCGCGCTTCCGCGTGACAAACCGCCGAAGCGGGAATCGCACCCGCTCACTCGCCCGCGCCGTCGTCGCCGTCCGCAGACATGAAGCTGGCCAGGCGCTGCCGCCGCACGGGGTGCTGCAGCTTGCGGATGGCCTTGCTCTCGACCTGGCGCACGCGCTCGCGCGTGACCTTGAAGATGCGGCCCACTTCCTCGAGGGTGTAGGTGTAGCCGTCGCCGATGCCGTAGCGGAGCTTCAGGATCTCGCGCTCGCGGTAGGTCAGCGTGCGCAGCACGTCGTTGATGCGCTGACGCAGCATCTCGGTGCTGGCACTCTCGGCAGGGGCTTCCTGCTTCTCATCCTCGATGAAGTCGCCGAAGTGGCTGTCCTCGCTCTCGCCGACCGGTCGGTCGAGCGAGATCGGGTGCCGGCTGATCTTCATGACCCGGCGCACTTCCTCCACGGGCATCTTCGCCTTGGCTGCGATCTCCTCGACCGTGGGTTCGCGGCCGAGGTCCTGCAGCATGTGCTTCTGGATGTTCCGGAGCTTGGACATCGTCTCGATCATGTGGACCGGCACGCGGATGGTGCGGGCATGGTCGGCGATGGCGCGCGTGATCGCCTGGCGGATCCACCAGGTCGCGTACGTGCTGAACTTGTAGCCACGCTTGTACTCGTACTTGTCGACCGCGCGCATGAGGCCGGTGTTGCCTTCCTGGATGATGTCGAGGAACGGCAGGCCACGGTTGCGGTACTTCTTGGCGATCGAGACCACCAGGCGCAGGTTGCCGCCCGACAGGTCGCGCTTGGCCTGCTCGTACTCGCCGAAGACGCGCGCGATGGTGCGGCAGCGATCGAGCAGGTCGGACGGATCCTCCATGACCAGGTCGCGAAGGCCCGTGAGCTCGTCGCGCTGCACCTGGACGTCCTCCGGGTCGTAGCGTTCGGGGTTGCGATCGGCCTTCTCCAGCATGCGCTGCAGGTCGATCATCTTGCGGTTGACGTTCTGCAGCTTGCGCATGAGCGGCTGAATGCGGCCGGTGCGCAGACAGCACTCCTCGAGCAGCGTGGCCACCTTGCGGCGACGCTGCTGCATGCGGGCACGGATCGCCTCGGCCTTCTCGGCCGGCAGGTTGCCGGGCTCGAGCAGCTTCCAGTCGTTGTCGTTCAGCTCGAGCAGCTTCTCGACCGTCTGGGGGTTGTAGCGGATGCGCTGATCGACCTTCTCCTTCGCATTGCTCTCGGCGGTCGAGATGCGCATGGTTCGGTCGAACGGCAGCTCGCCCGCAGCCACCTGGCGAAGCGTGTCGATGGCCTGCCGGGCGCAGTAATCGCTCTCGAGCGTCATGCGCCGGAACATCATGCGCGTGGTCTCGATCTTCTTGGCCAGGCGGATCTCCTGCTCGCGCGTGAGCAGGGGGATCGTGCCCATCTGCGTCAGGTACATGCGGATCGGGTCATCGATCCGCTTCGAGCCCTGCTCGGCGAGCGCCTGCTCGACCGCAGCCTGGGCCTCGGCCTCGTCGAGCAGGTCCTCCTCGAGGTCATCCAGGTTCGGCTCGTCGGAGCTGAACGCGACCTGCTTCTTGGGCTTGGGCTTGGGGGCCTCGGCACCGGGTTCCTTCGGCTTGACCTTCTTCTCGTCGTCACGCTGGAACTTCAGGTGCGTCTGCAGCGGCGCGGGCATGGTCTGCCAGCCGTGGCGCAGGCGTTCGGGTTCGTCGATCAGCGTGATGCCGAGCGCGCGCACATGGTGCAGCAGCTCATCGAGCTTGTCGGGGTCGACGAACTCGTCGGGCACGCACGTATTGATCTCTTCGCAAGAGATCCAACGGCGGGTGAGGCCATGCGTAACCAGCTGGGCAAGGACGGGGGGGAATTCCTGTTCAATCGTGCTCACGGTTCATGCTCCAATCGTTCGATGCCGCCGATGGTCGGAGGCCGGGGTTCGGATGGGCCCGGACATCCGGGCCACACGGGGGTTCGTTCGCTGCGCCTCGCGCAAGGAAAGGTCCTTCATCGGTCCTCCCGCGCCGAGCGCATGATTGCTGTTGGACGGCGGCCGATGGCCTTGAGTTCGTCGATCCGGCGACGAAGGTCATCGACGGCCTGCGGCGTCGGCTCGGAAGCCCGCGCGATCACGCGCTCCATATCGGCAACCGCCTCGGTCAACCGCGCCAAAGCGCCACCCGGCGCTTCACAGCGGGCCACACCCTTGCCAAAGAGCTGGGCTGCAAGATTCTTGGCCGTTGGCTCGCCAACATCCGCCATCACATCCTGCACCGTCGTCTGGAGGCCCGCCTCGAGCCGTGCGTGCAGAGCCGTCCACAGCGTGCGGGCGACCGGATCCACGAAGACGCCCGGCGCATACAGCTCGTGCACCGGCAGAGAATCACCATCGGGCGTGGCGATGCGCTCCGCAGCGACCTCAGGCGCAGCCAAGAGAACCGCCAGCAGATCGCGCTCGGCCATGCTGCGCGCACGGAACTGGGGCCCGCTCAGCAGCACCGGTTCCACCGGCGCCAAGGGCGACTGCGGCACCGGGCCCGCACCATCGCCGCCAACGGCCTCGGCGGCCGCCGTACGCGGGCGCGGCAGGGCGGCCTCGAGCTCGTGGACCGGCACATCGCACACGCGCGACAGTTCCTGCAGCACGGTCCGGCGGCGCAGGGCAGGGACGTCGCCGATGCCCATCGAACCCAGGCGCTGGCACATCTCCTCGATCACGCGCTGGCGGCCCGCGGCGCCCGGCCGCTCCGCCAAGCGCGCGCGGAAGCCCGAGACGAGGTGCACGAGCGCATCGACCGACGCATCCAGCGCCGCCTTGAAGCGCAACGCGCCGTCGGGCTGGCGCAGCAGGTCATCGGGATCGAGCCGGTCCGGGAGCGTGCAGATGCGGACGTCGACCGGTACGGCGAAGAAGGTCTCGAGCGCACGATCGGCGGCACGCTGACCGGCCTCGTCGCCGTCGAAGAGCAGGATGACCGTTTCGCAGAGACGCTGGAGCACGCGGGCATGGTCGCGCGTGAGCGCGGTCCCCAACGTGGCGACCGCGTTGGTGAACCCGGCGGCGTGGCAGGCGATCACGTCGGTGTAGCCCTCGGTGATGATGGCGACCTTCGAGTCAATGATCGGCTTCTTGGCCGCGTGGATGCCGTACAGCGTTCGGCCCTTGCGGAAGATCGGGCTTTCGGGGCTGTTGAGGTACTTGGGCTCGTCCTCGGGGTCGATCTTGCGCGCGCCGAAACCAATGGGTCGGGCGAGCTCATCGAGGATCGGGAAGATGACACGGTTGCGGAATCCATCGATCGGGCCACGCTGCCCCTGGCGCACCAGACCGGAGCGCTCGAAGACGCCCTGATCGGGCAGTTCATCCTTTGCACGGGCGTGGTCGGCCAATCGACCAAGGTGCTCGACGAAACGGTCCCAAGACGCGGGCGCCGCGCCGAGCTGGAAGGCATCCCGCATGCTGGCCGAAATGCCGCGCGCATCGAGCACCGCACGCGACGGGGCGCCGAGTTCGGCATCCGCGAGCGCGCGGCGATAGAAGCGAAGCGCCACCTGCATGGCCTTGCGCAGGTCGGCGGACTCATCACGGCTGGACTCGCCGCCACCGCGCTGCTGGAGCTCAATGCCCGCTCGCTGCGCGAGGTAGCGCAGCGCATCGGGGAAATCCATGCGGTGGTAGTTGATCATGAAGTCGATGGCGTTCCCGCTGGCACCGCAGGCAAAGCACTTGTAGAACGCGTTGCCCTTGTGCGTGACCACGGCCATGCTCGGCGAGCGGTCCTCGTGGAACGGGCAGAGCCCCACGTGTTCCCGACCCTTGGCCTTCAACGGCACGGACTCGCCGATCAATGCCACGAGATCCGTGGCATCGAGCACGCGGTCGCGATCGTTGGATTGGCCATACGCCTCTGGCACGTGAACTCCTGACGGGGCGCGCTTCCGTGCTGCGCCGACCCAACCGACAACCGAACCGAACAACCCAACAACCCTGGACGATCCGCCGACGAGGCGAAACGCCGAACCGCTGGGCGGCACCACGAATGGCGCCGGCACAACCCCGACACGACTGCTGCACAACCAGGACAGGCGCATCACGCGGGCAAAGCCCGCCACCCGCACGCCGAAGGCCTGCAGGTCACACGACGCACGCACCAAGTACTCGTGACCGGATCCCCACAACTCCTTCGCGGAGCGCCGATCGCGAGCCTGGACTGTCCCGCCTGACCCGGAGAAGGTGTTGCTCCGGCCCGCTCATCAGCCATGACGAGGCAATTGGGCACAGGGAGCCAAGGTTCCGGGCAGGCGATCGACAATAGACCGACCACAGCGAAGGTCAACGCCTTCAAGCAATTTTTGCACTGAAATGTCGCTTCCACCCCTTGACAGGAGGCTCACCAGGACGACCGAGATCGATGGTCGGCCGAAGGCCCGCTCAGGCCTTCGAAGCCTTTTGCTTGGCAGTCCAGGTGCGGCTGCGGTTCACCGGCTTGGTGACGAGCCCCATGCGGATCGCCTTCACGCTGGCCTTGATGCGGACGGGCTTGCCGTCGATGACCGCGCGCACATCCTGCAGGTTGGGCTTGAAGGTGCGCTTGGTGATGCTGGTGGTCTTGAGACCGATGCCGCCGAGGTACTTGGCCTTACCACGGATGGTGTGCTTGTTGCCCGAGCGAGTCTTGGTACCGAGGAAGTGGCAGGTGCGCGGCATGGTGTGGCTCTCCGAATCGAGTCGCGCAGTGTAGGGCGAAGCCCGATGGCCCGCAAGAGGCTCGCCACGCCAAACTCGGTTGCAGCTGGCTCCGGCACGGGCGCCGATAACTGGCCAGAGCCTGGCCAGCCTCAGGCAGGACCTGCGGGCATCGATCCAACTCAGACCACGTCCATCCGGACCGGTCCTGAGACGGTGAGCCCGGCTGCGACCAGCGCCGTCCAGAGCAACAGCCCGTCGGCCTCGCTGAAGCAGCCGACATCGAAGCTGTCCAGGTCGAACACGCCCCAGCACGATCCATCGGCGCGCAGGCACGGCAGCACGAGCTCGCTGCGGTCGCGGGGATCGCAGGCCACGTATCCTGAACCCAGCGAGGCCACATCGCGCACCACCAGGATGGAGCGCGACAGCATGCACCGACCGCAGGCCCCGTGCAGGCCGATCGGGCTGCACGCAGGCTTGGGCTCTCGCGCGCCGAGCACCATGCGCTCGGCATCGGGCGCACCCGGGCGATCCAGGTAGAAACCCGCCCAGCTCGCTCCGGCGGCAGCAAGCCGGGGCCACATCGCCGCCACGAAGGCCGAGCAACGATCGTCGATCGCGGTGCCGGCTGAACAGCGGGCGATGCGGGCGAGGTCGGACGGTGCAAGCTCGATCGGCATGGCGGGCAGGTTCGGGACGTGGGTTCCGGGCGAAAGGGCGTGGCGCCCGGGCGCCGTCAGGCGCTCTCGCGCACGCGGCGGCGGATGTTGTCGACCGTGGCGCGGCCAGCGCGCACTGCATCGTCATTGATGCAGTAGGTCACGCCCGAGTTGTCGAGCTCGGGCAGCGCGTACATCAGGTCGAGCATGAGCTCGTCGACCACGGCACGCAGCGCACGCGCACCCGTGTTGCGGTCGAGCGCCTTCTGTGCGATCAGGTCGAGCGCGGCGGGAGTGAACTCAAGCTGCGCCCCCTCGAGGCTGAAGAGGTGCTGGTACTGGCGAACAAGCGCGTTCTTGGGCTCGAGCAGGATCCGCACCAGCGCGGCACGGTCGAGCGGCATGAGCGGCGTGATCAGCGGCAGGCGCCCCATGAGCTCGGGGATCATCCCGAACTCGAGCACGTCTTCCACAATGACCTGGCCGAGCACGCTCTGGCGCTCCTCCTGCGATCCGCGGGCGATCGGGTCCGTGTTGAAGCCGATCTTCCGGCGGCCGAGGCGCTTGGAGATGATCTCCTCGATGCCGTCGAAGGAGCCGCCGCAGACGAACAGGATGTTCGTGGTGTCGAGCTGGATGTACTGCTGCTCGGGGTGCTTGCGGCCGCCCTGCGGCGGCACGTTGGCGACGGTGCCCTCGAGGAGCTTGAGCAGCGCCTGCTGCACGCCCTCGCCGCTCACGTCGCGGGTGATCGACACGTTCTGGCTGGTCTTGCCGATCTTGTCGATCTCGTCGATGTAGATGATCCCGCGCTGAGCGGCCTCGAGGTCGAAGTCCGCGGCCTGCAGCAGCTTGAGCAGCAGGTTCTCGACATCCTCGCCCACGTAGCCAGCTTCGGTCAGCGTGGTCGCATCGCCGATGGCGAACGGCACGTTGAGCATGCGTGCGAGCGTGCGGGCAAGCAGCGTCTTGCCCGTACCGGTCGAGCCGATCAGCAGTACGTTGCTCTTGTCGAGTTCCACCGGCGCGTCGGCGTTGCCGACCTGGGTGAGCCGCTTGTAGTGATTGTGCACCGCGACCGAGAGGGTCTTCTTGGCCTGGTCCTGGCCGATCACGTACTGATCGAGGTACTCCTTCAGCGAGCGCGGCGACGGGATGCTCGAGAAGAGCTGGCTGCCGGTCGAGACGCGGCGCTTTTCCTGCTTGAAGATGTTGCCGCACAAGTCCGTGCAGTTGGTGCAGATGTAGACGTCGTTGGGGCCCTCGACCATGGGGCCGACCTCTCGGCTGGTCTTGCCGCAGAAGGAGCAGGTGGTGACGCGCCGGCCGCGGAAGCCACCATCATCGGTGCGCTTGCCATCGTTGCCGGGGCCCTTGCGGTCGTTTCCGTTGCTCATGGTGTGTCCAGTCCGAGTCTATCGGTTGATGGGGCGCGTCCCTGCAGCCCCCGGCGCGTTTCGGTGCAGACTCCCGGTGATGGCCGCCGCACAAGGGCCGGCGGTCGAGGGCCACGTCACGAGGATCGTCGCGAACCGCGCACGGCAGGCGGTTTGGCCGATGCGCGCTCCTGACGGAGACGTTCGACGGTTTCGCGCGCCTTCTCGCGCAGGCGGCGATCGGCGATCTCGTACTCCTCGTCCGAGATGCGGCCGCTGTCGCGCAGCGCCCGGAGTTCCGAGAACCCGAACGCCTCTGCATCGAGGGCCGAACGATCGAACGCACGCGCCCGAAGCCTCATCGCGACGGCGAAGCCGATGACCGTGACCACGAGGAGTGCGACGATCGAGATCCAGAACGCGCCCGAGAAACCCTGGGCGAGCACGGTCACTTCTTGGCGCCGGCCTTGCGGGACGAGGCCTTGGCCTCGACTTCCTTGTTCCAGTCCTCGGCGGGCACGTCGGCGACCGAGGCCTTCGCGATGATGCGGTCGGCGACCTTCGCTTCGCGGATGCCCAGCGCGACTTCCTGGATCCTGCCGCTCTGCTCGAGTTCCTTGCGGAGCTCGGCGGGGCGCATGTTCTGCTGGCGCGCGATCATGGCGACGCGGCCGTTGAGTTCGCCCTCGGTCACGTCGACACGCAGCTCCTCGGCGAGGCGCTGCAGGATGAAGAAGAGCTTCAGACGCCGCTGGGCGCTCTCGGTGGTGTCGGCGCGTGCTTCGGCGAGCTTGAGCTCGACCTGCTCGGGCGCGGTGCCGCGCGAGAGCAACTCGTAGCGCTGGCGCTCGAGGTCGCGCGTGATCTGGCCGGCGCTGAGCTTGGCAGGCAGGTCGAAGCTGACCGCGTTGGCCAGCTGCTCCATGACCTGTTCGCGCATGGCGACCTGCTGCTCGCCATCGCGGCGCTGCTCGAGCACCATCTTGACCTGCTCGCGCAGCATGGCTTCGTCGGCGAGGCCGAGCTTGGTGGCCAGTTCCGCCACCGGCGCGGGCGTGATGCGCTCGGCCTGCGTGATCGCGAGCGTGAACGACAGGTCGTTGCCGCGCACCTTCTCGTGCTCGTGGCCCTCTGGCCCCTTGGCGGTGAAGCTCACCGAGTCGCCGACCTTGCGGCCCATCAGGTGCTTCTGCAAGTCGTCGATCATGATGCCCAGGAAGGGGCCCTTGCCCTCGTCTTCCTTCGCCGGCACCACGGCCAGCGCGTTGTCGGCCTTGTAGAACGGCTCCGACTCGCCCTTCACGGTCACCGCGACGGTGCCGATCATGCGGTCAAGGTGTTCGAACGGGCCGTCGATCAGGCTCGGCGTGCCGAAGCGGTACTGGTTGCGCAGGATCTCATCGTCGATGTGCTTGTCGATGACGTCGATCACGGGCTTGCGGATCGCCATGCCTTCCCAGGCCGGCAGCGTGAAGTCGGGAATGACCTCGATGTCGACGCTGAAGGTGAACGATGCGCCGCGGGCGAGTTCGTTCAGTTCGCTGCCCGGGCTCATCTCGGGGTTGCCGATCGGACGGAGCTTGTGGTCGGTGACCGCCTTGTTGAAGGCCTGGCCCACGAGCTGGCCGCGCGCTTCCTCGAGCAGCTGCTTGCCGAAGCGCTTCTCGAGGATCGCCATCGGCGCCTTGCCAGGACGGTAGCCCGGCAGTGCCGCGCCGTTCTGCAGGTTCGCGAACGCACCCGCGATGTGGCTGTCCACGGCGT
>Ga0315905_10003827_pt1 | contig 15457 bp, 21 predicted proteins | sample LakEriMetagenome_5_FD_203522 | JGI IMG/M metagenome (GOLD analysis project Ga0315905, IMG submission 203522) | Freshwater fungal communities from buoy surface, Lake Erie, Ohio, United States - Buoy 4 MA121 | ecosystem: Environmental > Aquatic > Freshwater > Lake | place: USA: Lake Erie, Ohio... | reverse complement strand
GCTATCTCTTCTCTTTGGTCAAAATAATTTTCACTTTGGGAACCTTTCCCTTTCTTAGTTTTAATTATTTTTATTGGGGCTGATTCTCCACTTAAAAACATTAAATAGTTTCTGTGTATTTTATATCTCTATCATCGACAAAAAAGTATTCCTTCTTTGCTGTAGAAACCCAAAACTTAGTTTCATTTTCTGACAATTTCCTATCGCCAAATTTAAAATCCCAAAATAATGATTCAGGTCGCATGTTCATATGCTTATAACCAATCTTTGGTATTGTCATTATTTTAACTGAGTTATATGTCATTCTTAACAAGAATTCATAGACAAATGTTAATTTAACACTTTCTTTAAAACCTCCAAAAGATTCCAAAACTGATTTTTTAATTGCCATACCAGCACTTTGGAAATTTTGATAGTTGTGAAGCATTTCATTTGTTAACAAACCAATTTCTTGTGCAAAACTTGCTGCAAAAGTTGCTTCATTTGTAAATCCGGCAAAAACCGATTTGTCATTAACATCAACAACAATTGGTAAAAACGCTTCGACATCTGTGTAAATTTCAGAATATTTTTTAACGTTTTTAATCCAAATTTGTGAATATTCATCATCAAACTCAAAAAAAGAAACCCAAGTAGATGAACTCTCTTTAACTCCTAAATTAATTTGGGAAGAGTAATCAGATTTTCCAGTATTTAAAACTTTTTTTACATTTAATGACCCAAAGTCATATGTATTTAAAAACTCAACCAAACTCTCTTCACCCGTGTGAACAATGACTATTTCATTTGCTTTAACTTGTTGATTTGAGATAGACTCAATACATTTTTGAAAAAAATCACTAAAATCTATAACTTTTGATGTATTAATTGGTAATATGATTGATATGTCGAAAGTGTTTTCCATATTATACGTTTTGTGTTTCTAATTGTTTATTATATTCTTCTTGAAATAAGTTTAATCTTACTGAATTATACCCTTCAAATTTTTCAACTACATTTTTACCAAATAGTTCAGAATCTGAGAATTTTTTTGAAGTTTCAATACCTGAGTTAGTGATAATATCTGAAACATTGTCCTCAAGCCAATTTTGTATAAATTCAGCAATATAATCTTGTAATTTCATAGTATCATCTATCCATAGACCGTTATTATTTTCCACCCAATTAGGAGATAAATTTGGAGACTTTGCCATAACTGGTACCCCGCTAGCCATAGATTCCAATGGGAACGTTCCAAAAGAACTTCTCTCGTCAATCCAAACAGATAACATACATTCTCTCAAGTTATTTGCAAATTCTGACTCAGATACTCCTCTCATATCTCTAAAAGATATCCATCGATATTGTGGATATTTTATATAGAATGACTTAATCAGATTAATTGAGTCTCTTTGTTCCCTTGAATGTATTGCAATAACAGGTTTAACCGGATATTTAGAAGGTTTAAAACAATCAGAAATAATTGGTTCAATCACATCAACAGATACACCTCTCATAGTCTTTGAAATGTATTCTTTCATTGTTTCAGACGTAGTAATACATTTTGTAAATCCAAATTGGAGCCATGTTTGTCCTGGTTGGAGAGTTTCAAAAATATAGTCATATGATTGGCATAGAACTATTTTAGCACAAGGTAAGTTGGATAATTGCCCCATAACATAACCATATAATTCAGGTACAACAATAACATCTTCAGGAGATACTTCTAAATTTTGACCCTCAACGGCGATATGACGTAGCTTTGACATATAATCACCGCCGAGCCAATCTTGTACTCCAAAATAATCAGGTTTTTCATGTAAAATTATTGCTTCATACCCAGCATCTTTTAATGACATTGCCATTTGGTAAATGTATCTAATCGATGCTCTTGCATTTCCTTTAGTGTCTTGTACAAAAAAGAAAACTCTTGCCTTTTTGTTTTTAAGGTTTTCAATAGACTGTTCTAATTTTTTAATTAAATCGCTCATAGTTTAATATTTTTTTAATATATTTTCGTTTAGTAATGTGTTAAATGCTAGTTTAAATGGAATCGATACTGCCGATTTGTTACCAAGCATTTCATCGGCATCTTCTCTTTCGGTCATCAAAACTTCCATCATCATTTTGACCATCTCATATTTTACGTATTTTATTTGTTGTTCACTTGAGCCTCCAGACAACCCGATGATTTCAAGATTAACAAAATCTTCAATCTCATTCATGTCAATGTAGTAATGTTCATTAAATAATTTTAGCATGTTGTATTTCTTTTACTTTTTCTGAAAGTTCTTTTAATGAATTAATAGTAATTTCAGATTTGACTTGTTTATTGTAAACCGCTTCATATTTAATGATTGTCAGTTTATCAGAATAATTAATAATAATATCGGGATTAGAAGTAACTATTAAATCAAAAGAAGATAAGACTTTATCTTTTGTTAAAGAATTATAGAAAATAATGTTCTCGACTAAACACCCAAATTTAGATAAAAAAAACAAAGTTGCCGGCTTACTTTTACCCATTTCATCTGATATAATCACAATTTCATTTTCATCTCTAAACAAAGTATAGAAATCATTAAAGTCATTGAATGTTGTCATCTCAGTAGATGGAGCGTGACCAAAAATATGCATAGGGAATTCTTCATACAGAAAAGAAAAATATTCCTCTTTGGATTTAAAAGAAAAATGATTTGTAAGGTCCAAACTGTCGATTTCACTTAAAGTTTTGTATTCAAATTTTTCTTCAACTTCGATAGATTCGGTATTTCCAGATTCATCAATATTGTAAACACTTGGAGGTAAATAAGAATCATCTAAATTTTCATCAATCATATGTTTTTCATACACTTGAGTAAATTTTTCTATAGTATCCCTAAGGACTCCATTAACTTCAATACCTATTTTCATTATTCGTATCTTTTTAAGATGTGACTAATTATCGGGTTTCTTACAATATCTTCCTCACCAAATTCGTGAATACCTATTTCTGAAACATTTCTTAGTCTTTCCATGGCATCATACAAACCTGAATCTTTAATATTTTTATATCTATCGGTTTGTTCTAAGTCACCTGATATAAAGAATTTAGAATTTGTACCAATTCTTGTCAGAAGAAGTTTCATTTGTTTTGGAGTTGCGTTTTGAGCCTCCTCAAAAATCAAAATAGTGTTGTCAATATTCATACCTCTCATGTATGCCAATGCGAAAACCTCAACAACCTCCATTTGTTTAAGTTTTTCCCTCGCTTCTTTACCAATTATTTTATTTAAAAGGTAGTAAGATGGGAAAATATAAGGGTCAAGTTTTTCTTCCATATTACCTGGAAGAGAACCTAACTTTTCCTCGGCCTCAACAGCTGGTCTAACAATAACTATTTTTTCATAAGAACTGTCTGAGTCAGATAATAAATCAACAGCCGCTTTCATGGCTATATAACTTTTACCGACACCTGCAGGACCTGAACAAATAGTTATTTGGTTGTGTTTAAGAGTATCGTAATACTTTCTCTGACCCTGAGTCAAAAATTTGTCTTTTGTTTTTTTAACAATATTACAAATCTGGTCTTTTTTTGAAATTTTTTGTCTTATCTCATTGTTTTCAGATAAGATATCTTTGTTTTGTGTTTTTTTTCTTGTCATTAATTAAATAACTTTATTTTTCATTCAAATACTATAACTTTATGTTATTTAAGGGATTAAATTTATTAAATTATCTATTTCTTCTTTAAAATCGTGATAAAATCTTAATAAATGTGAATCAATATAGTGACCATTAATTACTTTTTGAGGGTCGTAATTCCACACTGTTCTGTCCACTTGATTTTCATGTGTCCATTCTCGTTCTAATAATTTTAATTTAGGATAATTATATTTTTTTATACTTTCATAAAGAAAAACTTGGTCAGAGTACCATCCTATATTCTCAATATTTTTTAAAAATATTTCCCAGTCATTATTAAGATTAAAAATTTCACTAAATATTCTTGAGTGCGATGCAACATAACACATTGGATATTGATTGATATCTTTAGTTGATGGATGGTTAGAAGAAAAAACAATTAGGTCATCCTCTTCATATTTTTCAATATCATGTATAAAATATTTTTTTGATAGAGGTAATTTATCAATATCTGTTATAATACAAACCCCATCTAAAAATTTAGGTAGAAAAAGTCTAACGACCTGTGATTGGAAGGCCTCACTACAAAAATCAACTTTAGCAAATTCTTTAACTAAACATCCATTTTTATCTTCATATAAATCCGTATTTCTATTTGTGATATAACCTAAAACAGGGGTGACGTTAAATTTTTCTTTCCAAACTTTAGATACAGGTTCCCAATAGCCATAATATGGTGACTGATTTGAACCCATTAAAGCATAATTTATTTTCATAATTTAATATTTTTTATTATAATAGTTTACCCAATAGTCAATCATCTCATCTAACATCGTTTCAAAAGTGTAATCATGAGACCAACCAGTTGTGCTAATCAATTTTGAGCTATCACCTTTTAAATCATGTAATTCTTCAGGTCTTAAAAATTTTTCGTCTTGTTTAACATACTCAGACCAATGTAATCCTAATCTAGTGAAAACATAATTCACAAGTTCTCTTACAGAATGTGAAACTCCTGTTGAGCAAACAAAATCATCTGGTTCATCTAATTGTAAAATCTCCCACATTGCTTTTACGTAATCTTTGGCATGACCCCAATCTCTAGTAGCATCAAGATTACCTAATTTTAATTCGTTAGATAATCCTAATTTTATTTTAACGGCTTCTTTACAAACTTTATTTGTTACAAAATTTGTTCCTCTTCTAGGTGATTCATGATTGAATAAAATACCATTAGAAATAAACATCCCGTATGAATTACGGTAGTTTCTACAAATATTATAACTAAATACTTTAGAGCAACCATATGGTGAAACCGGATTCATGGGGGTGGACTCTCTTTGGAATCCGTCAGAGTCTATCGAATTACCGAACATTTCAGATGACGACGCTTGATATATTTTAGTATTAGGTTTGATTAATTTAACCGCCTCTAATAAATTAAGTGTTCCTATTCCAGTTACTTGAGAAGTATATATTGGTTGGTCAAAAGATATTCTAACATGAGATTGAGCTGCTAAATTATATATTTCATCAGGCATAACTTTTTGGATGACTGATATTAAGGATGACATATCAGTTAAATCACCATAATGTAAGTTTATTTTACTGTATATGTTATCTAATCTTGAGGTTTGGTTTTCGGCAACAGAATTTCTTTTCAAAATACCATGAACCTTGTATCCTTTACCAATTAAAAACTCTGAAAGATATGAACCATCTTGCCCGTTAATTCCGGTTATTAATGCTATTTTCATTTTAATATATTATTTAAACCAATAAATTCCGCACCTATCAATTACAGTATATTCTGAAATAATATTTTTTTCTTTTCTAAAATCATTGACGCAGTCTCTACACCCATCTAAACAAAAATCATCTATAATAATGACCCCACTTTTAACTACTTTATCATATAAAGAATAAAACACATCATGAGTCGACTCATACATATCGCCATCCATCCTTAATAAAGATATTTTTTGTATTTCATTATTGTTCGGTAAAGTCTGACCAAAAAAACCTTTTATAAAGACAACATTATCGTCTAAACAATTATAATTTTTAAAATTATTTTTAACTTCATCTAACGAGACCTTCAAAGCGTCATAGGTGTGATGGATATCACCAATATCTGAAGAAAATTTTCCACTTGGTTTTGGTAATCCCTCAAAAGAATCACATACAAATACTTTTTTATTTAAATTGTATAAGTCACAATAAATTTTCATAAAAATTGTTGCACCTCCCTTCCAAACTCCAGTTTCTATCAAATCCCCCTCAATATTATTCAATCTAACATAATCTAACATATCCATTAGATTATTCATTCTTTTTAATCCAATCATACTATAAGCGTTTGATGGCCAATCAGACCCCTCAACTCTTGAGTTAGGAATTATTGTATTTTTTAGTATTGAAGTAATTTTATCCGATGTTGGATATATACCATTAGTTATATCTTTAAGTAAAGATTGGTCTTGAATAAGACCAATCAAAGAATATTTTACTAATTCTAATTGTTGTTTGATTTCTTCCATTTATTTTCTTTTTAATATAGTTAATCCATTATTGTTTTCAAAAATTTCTGATATCTCCCATTTTTCTCCGGCATCCGTAATTAAAAAATCTTCCACTGCGGTCATTAATCCTTCTTTTTCAGTTTTATTTTTTATAAGTTCAGAAGCATGTTTGTATATATTTTCATCTTTACGACCAAAAGTAGTTGTGTCGTGTAATATAATATATTTTAAAACTTTTTCAGAATGTAGAGAAAGTTCTTTTGATAATTGGTTGTAGGTATGTAACGTATCTATAAATAATAGTTCAGTTGGTTCAATTTCAACTTTTAAAACATCTGACTCAATAAATTGGAAATCAATGCCATATTCGTTTGTTAAGTTAATTACTTGATTAATATTTTCATTTTTAACAATGTCATAACTAATCATTTTTTTCGGACCTGAATACACTAATGGCCATGTTGAGGATACCCACCTAACTCCCATTTCTGTAATATGATTAACTTTTTTACCATACTCATATAATGTAATTATATGTTCATTAATATCTGAATTATTTTTAATTTGCTCCTCAAATTTTATTTTTATTTTTTCCATTATTTTAAATTTTTTGTAAATTAAATATATTGTACATATTTTGTATGTCAATATTTCTATCACCTGTTTTTAATCTATAGTGAAAATGATTATTTGGTAGATTATTTAAACTATGAACATCGAGTCTAGGGTTTTCTGTTGGAAAAATTTTGTGTTTTTTTAGGACATCCGCAATTGCAACGTCATCAATTAATTCATGATTCCAAATATCCGAGTTATCCAATACTAAATTAATTAAATCTTTACTAATAAAAAATCCACTACCTGATGCAAAAATAATACCGTTATGTTCACCTAAAAATCCCGAATAATGATTATGTTTATTTTTATCGGTAATAAAATTGATTAATTTTTTTTTATCTACATATGAACTAGAATTTGTCCTAAATACAAAATCAAAATCAAAATTTTTTATTAAATCAAAAGCTTTTAAGGTTTTATATCCACAAATATTAGTCCCATTTTCTACAACATCAACTAAAATTTTATCGTCAACAATTTCATTAGTTTTATTGTCCCCAAAAAGGTAAAGAGTTTGTACTCCGTCAACATTTTCCGAATCCCAAGTTTCTTTTTGGGATTGGTAAAATTTAGAATAAATTCCTCCACTGTCATTATATGACAGTACAATTATTAAAATTTTCATATCAAACTAATTAAATCATTTATTTTTTTTTCATATTTATTATAAGGTCTTAATGAATGACAATCAATATATTCTTGATTATACATCTTAATTAAGTCATAACTCCAAAATGACCTATCCACTCTATCATTATTAAATGACCTAAATGGAAATTTAACTTTATCTTTCCCATAATTTGATATACACTCGTAGAGATAAACTTGGTCACTAGTCCATCCATTTTTTGGTATTTTATTATAAAATTCATTCCAATCAGTGTTTGAATTAAAAATTTTTGAAAGTTCTCCCCCTTCCCCAACAACATAACACATAGGATATTGGTTAATTTTTAAAGTTTGTGGGTGGTGTGACGATAAAATAATAATGTCATCTTTTGAATATCTATCAAATTCATCTATAAAATATTTTTTTGATAGTGGTATCATATCAATATCAGAAATTATACAAGCACCATCAAGATATTTTGTAATAAACATTCTAACTATTTGTGATGATAATGCTGAGTCTTGGGATTCATTAATTTTAATTTTAATTACTAATCCATTACCATCGTCATATAAATCACTTTCTTCGTTGCCCACTAAACCTAAAACAGGTATTATATTAAATTTTTCTTTCCATACTTTTGCGACAACAGGCCAAAAATCTAAGTAAAGTGGGTTATTGTTAGACCCATGTATTGCATATTTAATCTTCATAATATACTTTTGTAATCATACCCTACGGGATTATCATTTTCATCAATTCTGTCTCCGACAAATCTACCATATTCTCTTTTAATAGGAAATGGTTTTTTTTCATAAAATTCATCATGAGTAGTTCTATCATCCTCAAATATCGAATATACTGTTTTGAGAAAAGTTTGGTCTGACCCATATGATAAATTTTTATCTTTTGTGAATTTATTAATCATGTCGACCAAAGGGATTATTTTGGATTTTATTCCCCACATACCTCCTAAAATACCTAATCTATCACTTCCATATGGTATTCCGTGAGCGGGATGGTCTCTCATTACGTGAATTGATTTTTTGCTATTAACCCATTCGTCAACTGCCATTTTTTCTCTGATAGTAATTCTAGAATCTGTATCCCTAAAAACACAATATTCTGAATTAGGTAAATCAACGGCAAAAAATCTCCAAAACATTCCATAAAGATTTTTTTCAGTTACATCGATAGTTAATACATCTTGATTATTTAATTTATCTATTGTTTCTTTAGGGACAGTATCATCATAATATACAACCATTTGCCAATCAGGATAAATTGTTTTCCATAGCTCTGCGTTTTTAATTGCTCCGACATTATAAATGGGATTGTCTCCCCACAAACTAAAACTCAAATATTTCATTAGTTTTCAATTAATTCCTTAATGTTTTTATCATAATCAACGTAATGGTCTTGAGTTCCGTGAGAATTCATTTGAAGATGTTTTATAAACCCTTGAGTAAGAATTGGGATGTGTTTATACATTAAACAGAAAAAAGTAATTGACCTTTCGTGTCCGTGACCGGCAGTTTTAGAATGTTTAATCAAATCAGCGAGAGGTTCAAACCACTTCATGTAATCATTGAAAAATGAAACCTCCATTGTACAATTGCTCGTAGTTGACCAACCAAGGTTGGGGTTTTGTTTCATGTATAATCTTATAGTCTTTTCTAAGTCTATTTTGTAAACTTTTTTTATCGCAATAAACAATTCCTCAACCCAATCTTTATTATCTATAAAGTGATAATTTGAACAAAGAAACGGGATATACCCAATCATTTTTTGACCGTCATACATGAATTTATCCATAACTTGTTCCAAATTAGGATTAAGGATAACATCATATTCAAATAAATTAATGTATGGTGTTGTTATTAAATTATTTTTCCATATGGCATACCAACCCGTGTAAGCATTAATGTTTGGGTATTCCTCTAAATTATACTGTAAATTACGAGCAATCACAACATTTGAATGATTCTCTATTTTATCAGTAGGTCTATTACCTAAAAAAACATATCTGTATTTTTTTAAATTACTAAATTTACCTGATTTTTCATAATCAATGATTATATCTTGGTCATGACAAAATATAAATGTTTCACAAACATTATTATTTGTAATATCTAATGGTAGTGTCTCTTTAAATTTTTCAGAAAAGAAAATTCGGTTATCTTCCCAAGATTGATTTGTCATCCCAATAGACAAGTGAGTAACTCTAATGTCAGTAACAATTCCTATTTTAACATTATCCATGTAATTTGGAACACAAAAAGACAAATCATAAAAGTGAAATCCTTTAAACTCTTCATCAAATCTATGTTTGATTTTGGTTTTATCCAAGGTCATAAATAATCCATCTATTAAAACAACTTCCTCGATATTATTATTTATATGTTTAGAATAAGTACTTGTCCATTTTTTACCTTCATTTTTGTGATTAACAATTCCGTACATTGTTTGCGGTATCTCCCACCATTTACCCGAGTCAGGTAAATACTTTGAGCCGGCAAGACCAATTACCCCGAATTCTGGGTTTTTACTATAATGTTTTAATAATTTACTACCCCAATTATTGGTATCAAATTCTAAATCATCATGACATAGAACAACAATATTGTTTGATGATTCACTAAGAATTTTATTGTAAGCTTCGGGTAATGACATTATTCCATCATTTACGATTTCGATAACCTCAACATTTTTTAACCCACAAGACTTCTTTAAAATTTCAACATACTTAGGGTTTGATTTTCTTGTACTAAATCCTATTGTAATCATATTCCTGTGCTCCCAAAACCGTTTTCATTTCGGTCTTTTTGATTTATTTGATTTACCATTTTTAAATTAACTGACTTACCTGGAATACAAATAGAGAGAACCGCTTGAGCAATTTTTGTACCCTTCTCTACAGTTTGAGCCATATCACTTGCATTAAAGACTATCACTTTAACTTCTCCAGTATACCCTTGGTCAACTGTACCGGGTGAGTTTAATACCATTAACCCTTTATTAATTGCAAGTCCGCTTTTTGACCTAACTTGTATTTCATAAAAAGGAGGTATGTTAAATTTAATTCCTGTCGGCACTAAAGCTCTACCAAACGGTAAAAAATGAACATCTTCAGATGCATATAAATCAAATCCACTATCTGTTGGATATGCGTATGCTAATTCTTTATCAGTATCACTTTTATATTCTAATGTTACTGTTGAAAAAGAATTCTCTTCCATTATTTTCATGTCTAAACCTAATTTATCAAAAAGTTCAGTGTAATCATTTTCCGATTCTTCGGACACTAATAACTTTTTCAATTCTTCTAACTCTTCATTTATATTTTTTTCAATCATAAATTTTTAATTTTTTTTACAATTTCAAATACTGTATCGACATCTTTTTCGCAGTATTCTTTTATTAAATCATATTTGTTTTCATTCCAAAACAAATGGTGTATTTTATCTCCCGATATTTCATCACTCTTAGGAGTTGGTATTCCCATTGATATACACATGAGTTCTAAACTAGATATTGCACCAAACTGTCCGTATTGCCAAATTTCTTTTGTGTCAATTGCTCTAATTTCCCAAGGCTTTGTATCATAACTTGGTAGGATTGATGATGGTTTAATTCCATTAATCATCATTCTTTTTGCAAGCATAGGGATATCAAAGTTTTTAACATTGTGTCCACAAATTGAAAATCCTGGTCCATTAACTCTGCCAAGTAGTTTATTTACTTCTTCAAGTAATATTTTTTCATCAGAATTAAAGTAAGTCATTTTCTTGAGTTCTCCCTCTTTGTCAACAACTCCTGCCGATACACAAATAATTTTAGCAAATTCAGGGACAAGGGCCGCTCTTGATTCAAAAATTTGTTCTATTGATAACTCACTATCTTCAGGAAATCTTTTTGTAAACCAATCAAGGTATTTAACAAACTGTAAATGTAATTCAGAATAATCTGAACTAAACTTTTTATAGGTTGAGGAAAGTCCAACAGTTTCAATATCAATAAAAAGTATTTTATTTAGTGATTGAGATATCATACAAGTGATTTATAAAATTCGCTACGTGTTTTCGTTACAATTGCAAGGTCATATCTTTGGGATACATGTTCATATAATCTTTCTCCCATATCTTTAACCATATTTGGGTTCTGTACACATTTTTTAATGTACTTTGCCCAATCAGAGTGGTTACGTACTTCATCTACAAGTAGAGCGTTTCCATCTACAAATTCTCCATTCTTTAAACAATGTTTCAAATCAATGGTATATGGGCCATAGTTAGAGGCAATCAATGCTTTTTTATAGAATCCCGCTTCAATCACTTTAAGTTGTGATTTTACCTTGTTAAAAATGTGAGTTTTAATCGGAGCCAAAGATACATCAAATTTTGAGTAGTTTTTAGCATAAGATGTAACAGGTTTTGTCCAAACTCTCAAATAATTTTCAGATTCTTCTCCCTCAAATTTGTCTTGGACAAATTTTTCTAGATATGTTTTATATTCAGGTGTAACAATATTGTAATTGTTGGTAAATATTTTTTCATATTCATACCAAACAGTTTCATGTGGTTTAATTGGTCTCTGTTTTTGTTCTCCTGTCTGTTGATTAATTTCTGTCATTGTTCCTCTTGTATCAAATCCACATACCACAAATTGCATTTTATCTTTAATGTCAGATAATTTTGCCACAGCGCCATCTAAAAGCATTAAGTCATGTAAGTGAGATGAACCACCGAGCCAACCAATTCTAAGTCTATCACTTTCAGGTGTTTTTTCCTTAAACTGAGCTTCATTTGGGTCGATTGCGTTTGGAAGTACAATTACATTTTTATTAATTTTTCTAATTTCTTCAGCATATAATTCTGTAGTTGTAGTTACATAACTTGCGGCTTTAATGTTATCAACAATTTTTTCATTAATTTTATTTTGAAGTATTAGTTGGTGCAGAGGGTGCTCCTTTGTTGGTAACCAATAGTCATCTATATCACAAATTGTGATAATTCCCATCGAATTTAAAACAGGTATAAACTGTATAGACCTGTCCATATCAGGACCAATACTTCTGTGAAAATGAATTATTTGATAATCTTTCCAAAAATTTATATCATTGAAATCTAAATCAAACATAATGTCGACGTGAAAATCTTCAGAATATAATTTTTGTAGGAATATGTGAGGGTCGATAGACCTAAATTTACCAACTCCTGTTCTATCAGAGGGAATAACTAATACTTTAATTTTTGACATAAAAAATATACTCGGGTTTTCAAGTTTATATAACCGAGTTTACTAATTATAAGTCAAAATTTCTCCGTTTCAAGGGCTCTAAAATAAAAAACCCCACACTTGGTGGGGTTTTACTTTACCTTAATTTTTTAATTTTTGTAATCTTTCCCTCAAATAAATGTTTTCCGACCTTAAACTGAAAAATTTCATCAGTCTTGGTTTGAGATTCTGAAATGATTCCGTGTTCAACTAATAATTCTTCTAATGTTTCTTTAACTATTCTTTTTAAATCACCATTAGATGTTTGAGGTGTTTTTGAAGTTGGTGTATTAGATGACTGAGTAATGGTTTTATTTTCACCCATCAATCTTGCGGCCTTTTCGATAACATCATTAGAGATTGTTGGTGAATAGGACTCAGGTTGTCTTATTGGGTGCTTCATCATTAAATCTTTAATTGCGTCTGGAAGTTTTGAGTTTTTAATTCTATCTTCCGTAACAATAGGGGGACTAGTCGGGATGGATTTTTGTTGACCCATATATTCTTGGGGAATATTATATTTTGCGGCAACTGGCTCAGGAGTATAAACATCAATATTATTAGACATACCTACATTTTCATTGAGCGTTCCTTGAGAACCACTTCTTGGTATTTCATTATGTTTGTCCATTATTTGTTTGGATACCATAAGTTTTTTGATAAAATCATCTGTCATATTCCCTCCGTTTCAAAATTTGCACATAGTTTAATACTTGTCATTCCTTTATCGTTAGGGTTATACTTAGGTCTTGGCTCATTAAATATTTCCCTTGGGTCAACATTATAACTACCAATTCTATCTACCCTAAATAATCTCCAACCTGGTAGAGGTTGCTCCCCTTTTTGTGCGGTAAAGGAAGCCCCCTCTCGTTCCCAAGCTCTTATTACTGTGTTCCCGGCTTTAGATACTCCAAAGCAAAATGGCTCAATAACCCTTAAACCTTTACCTCCGTTGTCTTCTCCATCGTAGTAAATTGTTACTAGATTTTTGTTTCTAACTGAGTTTGCAATTTGGTCAAAGGACTTCTCTAAGATAATTTGCTTTATCGTATTGTAAAGTCTCATTACGTTCCAGGAACTTGGTATGGTTTGTCAAAACTAAATTGGTTGATTTTAATGTTATTGATTCTTTCTGCGATATCAACAGAGTTACCCCCTGTAGATGTGTCTAAGAAAGTACCAGTTCCTTTACCTCTAATGTCTCCATCAGAAATCGCATCAGGACTTGTTGAGCTGAATTGATTTTCATTACTGTAGTCATTTTTAGCGAGTTGAGAAACTCTAATTTGTTCAGCAACCTGTGTCAATTTGTTATCAGGTTGATTGAAATCTAACGGTTCGAATACTGCCATGTTACATTTTTTTTATTATTTCGTTTATTATTTGAAGTTCCTCAAGAATACGAGACTCAATCTTTAAATTAAATGTGCTACTGTTGTCGCTCCAAGTATCGTGTCTTTCGGATGCTTTTCTATGTCTTTTCGATGGTCTAACTAAGTCATCTTTTGAGTGAGGCCTTATAAAGGCGTTTGCAATACCACTTTTTCTTTTTACATCTTTAGATGTGTGAATTGCTCTTCTGTCCTCTCCTAGTTTTTGTTCCACCCAATTTTTAAAATTTTCTCCACCTAAGTTATCCATCTCACCATTTTCCATTCTGTTCTTTATTCTTTTAAGAAGGGAATATGATATTTTTTTATTATTAATTATATTCGCAATTGTTTTTTCACCCTTAAAATCATTTAAATTTTTAAGGATGTCAGAAGGTACCTCATATTCTTTTCCGTATAAATCTTTATTCACTTTTTTTAAGTATTTTGATTAATTCAGAAAGTGATATACCCTCTTTTTCTGCAATTTTTTTTATGGATTCTAAATTTTTAGTTAATAACTTACTAATTGCCGAACCCTTTTTATTTATTTCAGTTTCTTTTGATTTTTTACCCAAAACCATATCTTCGACCATCTTACGCATTTTTTCTTTTCTTTCCTCTTCTATCTTTCTTCTCTCAACAAGCGTTAATGTATCAATATAATTTTTATTCTTTCTAATTTTTTTTGGAACTCTTTTAAGTTTTTTCTTATGTTCCCTTGGGTCTGGTTCTTTTCCCTGTTGTCTTGTTCTTTCGGCAGCTTCTTCAGCTGGTAGCTCAAAATCTCTATGGAATTTTTCAAAAGTCTTGGGACCATTTAAATCCTGTGTTTCAGGGCCTCCAAAAGTATCACTCAAATCAATTTCAGATACAACATTACCTTCTTCATCTTCACTCTCACCCCAATAAACTCTGTAACCTCTTGTTACAGGATTATTTGTTTGTCTTGTTGCAACTACTTCTTGGTCTGTTGTACCTTTTGGTGAAAGATAAGGGTTTAAGATTGGTATTTTTGAACTCAAAAAAGTTCCATCATAATCAACAAGTTCATCTATTTCAGATTTTGATTTTTCAAGTCTTTTTTTAACATCATCAGTTGTTTTATTTTTCTTATCTTGAAAAATTTTTGTCAGTTCCTTCTCTACGTATTTTTTGTCTTTTTTATTAAAAGTAATCTTTTCATCTTTCTTTCTTGCTTCAGACAAAGTATTTTCCACGCTAAAATATAGAGTTATAGTTTCCCTTCCTTCTTTTAAGAAAAAGTAGTATGGGTGTTTATAATATTCTTTCCTATATAGCATAGAGTTTTTTTATCTATAAATACATAGAAAGTTGTATTTATTGTAAGATGTCGCAACAGAATATTAGAGAATACAATTATAGAAAATGGTATGTTAGACCTGCGGGTCAAAATCTTGATGTAAATCTTGCATCAGATGAAAGGGACTATAATG